>Ga0075433_10000606_pt1 | contig 23870 bp, 18 predicted proteins | sample RhiMethybrSRZTD2_FD_75299 | JGI IMG/M metagenome (GOLD analysis project Ga0075433, IMG submission 75299) | Populus rhizosphere microbial communities from Tennessee, USA - Rhizosphere MetaG P. TD hybrid SRZTD2 | ecosystem: Host-associated > Plants > Roots > Rhizosphere > Soil | place: USA... | reverse complement strand
AGCCGGACGCGCGCCACTTTGCGCAGCGCCGAGTTCGGCATTTTGGGCGTCGTGGTGTAGACTCGCGTGGAGACGCCGCGCCTTTGCGGATTGCCGCGCAGCGCGGGCGACTTCTCTTTCGCTTCCGTGTCGCGGCGGCCGTGCCGGACGAGCTGATTGTGGTCGGCATGCGCTCCCGTACGGGGCCCCTAAAAAGCCTTCAGGTTTACGCGGCGACATACACTTGCGTCAACCCCAGCCCAACCCTGCCGACCGCACGCCGTTGGCAAGCGTAGGATGTCCACGCGGAGCGGGGGAACTCCGGACCGGTCACTTGCCGGCAACGGGGTCGAGTCATTAACGAAGCGCCAAGTGCCCGCCGAGTCCTGCTCTAGTATGAATCCGAAGTGCTGCATGCGAACTGTCCAGAGAGGCGGCACCCCGACTCTTTGTAGCGCTGTAAAAGTCACAATCGCCCCATCCAACCCTTTCGCCTCGACGTAAGGCGCGAAGACTGGCCGCAGCCCCGCGTTTCTTTTGCGGAGGCAGCCGTGTCGCTTATCGGACCGCTGGGATCACACTCAAGTTGAAGGGCCGGGCGCGACCCATCAGAAAAGGTCCAGTGCTTAACGCGGTAGACCGGAACAACGACGCCTGACTCCAAGCGAAGGTGCTTCGGCCGAGGCGAATACGAGCCGAATCGGCCTTCTGGGCGGGACGTGCAGGCATCACGGCAATCGCCGCTTGCAGTAAGCGCAGAGACACGGGACGAGGGTCCGGTGGCTACGTCCGAGACATCGCGCCGAAGAGGACGCCGATCGCTCCGAGCGCGACAGCACCCAAGGCTGCGACAAGCCATGGGAACAGCCGCCGGCCCTTCTCAGTGTAGCTGTCCCGGCAGAAGATCTCGGTCAGACTACCCGTCGGCCAACGGAAGTACGGTCGGGTGCCGGAGGCTCGATCAAGCCAAGCACAGTCCTTCCTGAATGTTGAGATTCGCAAGATCAGAAAAACGTACGCCAATCCTGGCAACGCAATTAGAGCGAATGCTCGCATGTGTCCCAGCCCATCACCGATTGCACACATGGTTCGAGGGGTGCGGCTTGCTACAGTCAAATGTATCCGGGGGCGCCGGTTTGGCGAACTTGGGCTTCGTTACGAAAGTGTAGGATTTTTCCCCGTGCCCGCTAGCCACGGTCTCCGTCGGGCCGACCGCCGGGCCCACGGAGACCGTCCCTCCGCTCTTGTTGGAGCCCTTGCACCCGTTGACGGGTCCCGCGCCGCCGCACATCGCCTCGCCGTCTTCAGAAAATGCGCCCATGTTGTCAGACTCCCCCGCCTCGCCACCTAGGCTGACATCCAGGCCACTCCCAATGCCCACACGGAGGTACCAGCCCTCTCCCTCGTTGGAGATATAGTGCCCGGCGCCAAAGGTTAGGCCGGCACCCGCGATGAGATTCAATGAAACACCCACGAAACCCACGCGACACCATGGACCGTTGAAGGTGTCCTTCGGAGGACACAACCCAAACGGGTCGCTGAAGTTGACCGGATCCCCGCCCGCAAACCCGTACAAGTTCAGGCCGCCCGCTAAGCCAATGGGATCTTCCTGCGTAAACCGCCCGCTGTTCGGGTCGTAGTACCGGTTGCGCTTGTACTGATAGCCCGAACCGTCCAGACCTCCATCAAGAATGCTCCCATGCCAGAACGGCGGCCCGTAGTGGAACACCGGCGGATCGCCGAACGACGACGCGAGCCCCTGCGGGAAGAATGCGGCGTTGCACGACGCGACCGGACACGTCCCCGTGATGAACGCGCCGCGGTAGTTTGCGAACGGCAGCACCAGCGGCTCCCCGCTTTTCCACAGGGCCAGCGGGCGGTCGATCCCACCCGTGTGCAGGTATCCGACTACACCGTGCGTCGAGTCCGCGGCCGGTGCGTCGCTCTCCAGGTCGCTCGCGCCAGTGTCCCCGTGGACGCGGATCTCGTACAACACCTGATCCCCGTCCCACACCGTGCGGGTGAGCAAGCTCTTGCAGCCGGAGCCCTGGTCGTGGTGCAGACAGTCGACGCCCCGCACCACGCGGGTGTAGACGCGGCGACCGAGCGCGTCGTAGCGGTACTGCTCGGTCGAGACGTAGGGCGCATAGTTCGACCGGAACGGCGGCTGGCTGTCCTGACGGAACTCGGTGCGTGCCAGCCGCTCTTCGGGATCGTAGAAGTTCGTGGTGGTGAGGCGCTCCACGCCGGCCGAGTTGCTCGGCTGACAACCCACGGGTAGAGGTTGGCAGAACGTCGCCGTCCAGTAATGCCGGTGCTCGGTGAGATCGAGCCGTCCATTGCCGGCATACGAGTAGAACGTCGTGTCTTTTCCGGTATCCCGCGGCCCCGCGTGGCGGATTTCCTCCTTGAAGGAAAGCCAGCCCGTCGCCGCCGCGTAGCTGTAGTTGTCGGGTTGGATGCCCGACCCGTGGTCCGCGTACGTACGGTTGGCGAGGGGATCCACCCGGTAGGTCTCGGGACCAGTCGGCACGACCGTGCTCGTCAGCGCGCCGAACCCGGTATAGGTGAACTGATCGGTCGACGGCACATCATTGGGATAGCCGTGGGCGGCGCTCTGAACCCTGGCGCCGCCGCCGAAGTACTGCAGGGTCTCAGTGATCAGCGTAGTCGTGCTCGTCTGTACGGAGCGCGTGCTCAGGCGGCCGTCGCCATCATACGACAGCGCTTCGTACACGCTGTCCAGCCCGACGGGATAGCGCGTGATGCGCCGCGGCCGGCCCAGCGAATCGAAACTCAAACCGTAGCGGTTGCCCAGCGGATCGCTGGCCGACGCGAGCTGACCGAAGACGGGGTCATAGCTGTACGCGACGGTGTCGGTCCCCGGCGAGAGTTGTGTGGGATGCTTGGCCCACACCCGCCGCCCGTCCAAGTCGTAACGGAACTCCTGGACATACTTGTGCTGGCTGAAGTCCCGCGCCGGCAGGAAGTCGGTGGCGAGCCGCAGCGTGTCCGCCTGGAGGGCACCGTTGCGATAGTAGGTACGAGTGATCCGGGCGTTCGCGTTGTTGGCTGTCAGAATATTGCCCAACGTGTCGTACGTGAAGACCGCCGTGTCGCCGTTGACCTGAGCGCGGCGGACCGGTCGGTTGAGGGCGTCGTACGTCACCGCGACGTTGGAGCCGCCTTGACGGCCCCCGTTGATCAAGTTGCCCGCAGGGTCGTAAGCGAAGGCGATCGTCGTGGTAGCCGGTCCGACGAGGCGCTCGGTGATCTTCCGGTTCGCGCGGTCGTAGGTGAAAACGTGTCGCATCCACTGAATGGCCGCGGGATCGGGACTGCTGAGCGTCTGTACGCTGTCCTGATTGCCCCCGGCGTCGTAGTGCTTGCGGACCGTCAGCGTGCCACTGGCGTCATTGGGAGACGTCACGTTCAGGGTGTCCTGACCCGCCACGTCGTAGACGACCCTTGCGCTTACGACGGCGACGTCGATCGTCTTGGTCAGCGTGTCGCGCCCAATGGCGTCCTTGAAAAATGCGGTGACGAAACCGAGAGGCGTCTTGGTCGTGTCGACATTCCGGAGCGTGGCATCGTAGAAGACCGAGTCACGCGTCACGGGCGAGGTGGGGTACTGGATCGCCCGGAGCTGGTGGAACGCGTCGTTGGTGTAGAAGAACTGCACCCGTCGCGCCGGGTCGGTCCCGGGCTGCTGCCACAACCGGTTGCCGGTCGCGGGGTCGTACGCGGTCTGCGACACCTCGCCCTGGGGCATCGTCACACTGGTCGCAAAGTCCCACACCATATCCCAGATGTACGTCGTCACGGCATTCCGGCCGTCGCCCAGAGGATTGACTTGAGTGGTGGTGAGCACGTTGCCGCGCGTGTCGTAAGTCGCCTGCGTGATGAGCCCGGTGGGCCCCTGGACCTGCGTAGCGAGTGCAGGCCACCGCGCGTCGCCGCGAGTGATCAGGGTCTGGTAGCCGAGCGCGTTCACGATCTTCCGGGGCGCGCCGAGGCGGTCGAGCCAGAACGCCGTCGTATCCCACACGTCGCTGCGCGGGCCGTCGTAGCGGGCATACGCAAGCGCGGTGTCCGTTGCGTGCGCTGCGTCGCCGGCGGGATAGCCCACGGTTTCGAGGGCTTGCCACCGCGTGGTCCCGATGTCCGGCCGCACCGACTGGAGGAGCCTCTTGCCCCCATCGAAGCCGAACGTCGTGGCGTTGGCGCGCCGGTCGGTCCGCGAGACCATCAGGTTGGCATCGGTGCCCGAGCCGTACCCAAAGGTCACGCGGGTCGTGTCCGGCCCGCGGATGGTCGTGAGGCGGCCTCCGGAGATCATGCCCGTATCGGCCCGCGTCTGTCCTGGCACGGACGGCGCCGTCACGACCCAGCGGGTCCCGTTCGTGTACACGAACTGATAGGTCAGGCCAGCGGGGGGCATGGTAATGGTCAGGAGCGTGTCCCCCGCGCCCCAGGTGAACCGGGTGGTGTCGCTCAACCGCCCGATCGTGAAGATGTGACGTCCCTGGGCGTCGAACACGACACGCACGCCATGCGGCAGGTACCGGGTGTACTGGTTGAGAGTGGGATTCTTCTTGAGGGTGTCCGGCCGATCCACGTTCGGCGCGCCCCACACATTGGTGCCCGCTGCCGTGTAGCGCCGGGTGCTGCCGTCCCCGCCCACCCACAACATCGAGTCGGTGTACAGTCGCTCGACTCCCGCGAGCCACCAGCCCGCCCCGAACGCGCTCTGCTTGCGACTCACCACGGGCGCTTGCAGGGTCGCCGCCGGGCTCGTCAGGACCGAGGCGCCGTTCCACTGGTTCGTGACCGTGAGCGTGTAGCTGTAGAGCTTGGTCGAGTCGCCGGCGACGGTGTCGGCGACCACGACGCGACGGGTGCTTCCGGGTACCCAGTCGGTGCCCAGCCACTTGGCGATCCCGCGGGTGACGCTGCCGATCTTGAGGGTCGCGATTACGGTGTCGGGCGTCGCGGCCCCCGCGGGCAGCGTGACGTTCGCAGCCACGAGTGGATACGGCCGCGCCTCGGCGCTGTTGTAGAGCAGCGTCGGCACCCGCAGCTTGTTCAGGGTCCGCGTCGCCGGCAGAGGGTGCACAATCCGCAGATCACCGCACTCTGTCGCCGCTCCGTCCCCGGCCGCGAACGTGAGACACAACCCTCGCTCGCGTGTGGTGCCGGGATTGACCGATGCTACGTCCACCGTCGGCGCTTGCGCCGTGCCGACCGTGACGCTGGTCCACCCCGAGTCCTTGGCCGTGGCGTCCAAGGTCGCGGTGGCCATCAGCTTGACCTGACCGGTGGTGCCCGTTGCCCCAGTCGTGTACGACACCGCGACCTTCCCCGAGTCGCCGTCCGCCAACGTCAGCGAAGCGATTGAAGGGGTGCAGCCCGAGGCGATGGCGGTGCCGGAGCAGGTCGCCGACAGGGTATACGTCGCCTGATTGATGCCGGGATTGCGAATAGTGAACGAGTCACTGTACGCTCGCGCGGCGAGCCGGGACACGGCTCTGCCGTCGGGCGATACGGCCACGAAGTATGTGTTTTTGATGTTGTAGCTACCGTTCCCACTCGAGCCCCCGCTCCCCGCCGCCTGTAGAGTCACCGTCCCGGATCCAACGCCTAAGGCGGTAAAGTTCACCGTCACCGCCGCCGAATCGCCTGGGGCGAGCGTCAGGGGCGATGGGGACACAGAGCCGCATGTCTCAAGGCCGGTCGTCGCGCATGTCAGGGTGTAGGTCTCGCCCCCAGTCCCCGTCGATCTCACCCGGAAGGTCGCGGCCTGCGCGGAGTTGACGTCCACGGAGCGGGACTGCACGTCGGGCGTCACCGCGACGCCGTACGTCACCGCGCTGGCAGTGACGCTGATCGAGGCAGAGTCTTTCACCGCAGGGTTGTCGTTGAATACTGCCCTGAGCTTCAGCGTCCCGGCGCCCGAGGCGCCGACCCCGTATTTCACGGCGACCGTGGTCGCGGCGGCGCCGTACAGGTTCGCTGCGGGCGGGGTGAGGGACACGCACGTGACCGGTGGCGTAGCGACACAGGTGAAATCGTAGTCATCGAGGGAGCTGCCCACGTTCGATACCCGAAACAGTGCGACGTGGTCGGTGGTGTTGCCCGTCCAACTTGCTCCTCCGCTCAAGGCATTGACTGTCACGGCATGGCAGATGGCCGCGGCGGCGTGAGGAGGCAGCTCGATAACGTCCGGCTCGGCACCCTCGGGCCCCATCATTTGCGGGGCCTGGGGGCATTGCTCCGGCGGCGCGAACCCATTGGTCAGCTGATACAACCCTAGGTCCGTGGCGCCACCCGCCCCGGTGGCGATCAGCGTGATGCTCCCCGTCTGGCCCGAGGCACCAGTGCCGAAATTCACGAGGACGCCGGTCGCGGCGCCCGGCGCCAGCGTTACCTGCGATGGGCTGACGGCGTTGAGGGCGTTGCAGGTTTCCTCACCGCCATCCGCGCAAGCCAGATTGAACGTGTTGGTCGCGCTACCGGTGTTGGTCACCACGAACGCCAGCGACTGACCTGTGCCGAAACGAACCGGCAGCGACGTGCCATCCGGGGTCACGTCCACGCCGTAGCTCGGCGGCGGTGCACTGATTGAGACGATGTACCTCCCATCGTCACTGCCGCCCCGGCTCCCCGCCGCATGCAGAGTCAGGGTCCCCGTTCCTGGCCCACTTGTGGTCGCGCTCACCGTCACGGGGCCCGCCGCCCCCGGACCCACGGTGATCTGCGGAGGACTCACTGCGCCGCACGCCGTGTTGCCGGTCGCCGCGCAGGTCAAGGCGTACACCTCGCTCGCCGAGCCCACGTTCGCGATCTGGAACGTGACCAAGGAGGTCGAATTGGCTGCGAGCGTGAGTGCCTGGCCGTCAGGGGTCACCGCCACTAGCGGAGCAGCGTTGGTGACGGAATAGCTGCCGTCGTCGCTCGCGGTCCCGAAACTACCCGTGCGGGCGGCGTGCAGCGTCACGGTACCGCTGGTTCCGGCTGACCCGGCCGTGAACGTCACGGTCACAGGATTAGAAATCCCAGGGATGATGTTCGTGAGGGTCGGCGGGCTCACCGGGCCACACGTCTCGCTTCCTGCGACGACGCAGGTCAGGGCGTAGGTGTCGTTGACCGTGCCGGTGTTCCGCACCTGGAAGGTCACGGTTTGACTGGCGCCGCCGTTCACCGAGCGCGGCCGTGCATCGGGGGTCACCGCCACGCTGAACGTGGCGTTCGTGACGCTGAAGCTGCCGATATCGCTCGTGGGACCGCCTCCCGATGCTGTGAGCGTCACGGTCCCCGACGTCCCCGTCGCTCCGGCGGTGAAGTTCACGGTGGCCGAGTCGAGTGCGCCCGCCGCCAGGGTAAGGGAGGTCGGCACAACCGTGCCGCACGTCTCGCTCCCGGTGACGCTGCAGCTCAGCGTGTAGGTGTTCGAGGCTGAGCCGGTGTTCCGAACCTGGAGGCGGACTGCTTGAGCCGTGCCCGCTGCCACCGTGATCGGCTGTGCGTCCGGCGTAACCGCAACACCGTACGAGATGACGGTCACGTTGAAGAACCCGTTATCCCCTTCGCCGCCGATGCTTCCTGTGGCACCGAGCGTGAGAGTTGCCGAGCCAGGCGTCGTGACGTTGTACGTGACGATCACGGTCGTGGATGCCCCCGCGCCGAGCGCAGCGCTAGTCTTGTTGAGGCTAATCCCGGTGATGCCGCCCGTCCCGGTTGCGCTGAACGAGAACGTGTCGTTGCAGAGCCCTGTGTTGCGCACGGTGAAGGTTGCCGTGTGGCCATTGGTGTTGGCACCCCACGTTGCAGACCCTTGAGCCCCTCCATCGGGCGTCACCGACACGGCGTAGTCGACGTCGCTCAAGTCGGTTGGCTCGAGCACGTCGGGCTCGGCGCCGCTGATCGCCCGCTGGGGCGGCAGATCCCACCGTTCCGGGAATGAGACGTTGCACACGGCCGCGGTCGGGAGACGCAGGGCGGCGCCCGCCAGTCGTACATCGCGGGAGGGGCCCGCTGCGAACGTGAAGCCTACAAGAACCAGGAGAGTAACGGACCAGGGGTGGCGGAGAACCACACGAGCCTCGGCGGATCGGGTCGGTCGAGGCTAAGGCACACGGTATGCCGAAGCTGTGAGAAAGCTTCGGCTCGATAATTCAATGACTTAGCGAGCTGCGGAGGCCAGGAGAGTTCACTCGTTCACGAAAGTTCAGTGAACTCGGGTGAACGAGTGAACTTTGGCTTGGCCCGCATTGAAATGCCGAGCGCCTTGAGCCGCTTGAAAAACGTGGTACGACCGATGTGCAGAGCCATGGCGGCCCGGTCGACGTCCCAGTCGCTGCGGTCAAGTACGGCGAGCAGGTCCTCCCGAGTCAGGAACGTGCTGAGTACGTGTCCGTCGCCACCGGAGGTGCAGGGCCCCGGCCCGCCCAGCGTGATCGCCTCCGCTACCGCGCGCGGCGGCAGCGTGCCGTCTTCGACCAACCCTCCGGCCCGCTCGATCGCCATGCGAAGCTCGCGCACGTTGCCCGGCCAGGTGTAGTTGAGCAGGATGCCCTCCACCCCACCCTCGAGGCGGCGGCCTTGCTGCTTCGCAAAATGCTCGGCGAGTGGGATGATGTCTTCCGGTCGCGCCGCGAGCGAGGGCAGCTCGATCACAACACCTGCCACTCGCTGAAACAAGTCTCGCCGGAATCGGCCCCGATCGAGGGCGGTCCAGATATCGTCCTGGACCGCACAGATCACGCGCAGGTCCACTCGCCGCTTCCCGGCGGCCCCAAGGGGCTGCACTTCCCCCGATTCCAGAACGCGGAGCAACTTCCCTTGCGCTTCCGGGACGAGGCTGGCCAGCTCGTCGAGGAACAGCGTGCCACCGTCCGAGCGCTCGAGGTGCCCGACACTGGACTCCACGGCACCTGTGAACGCGCCCCGCCGGTGCCCGAAGAACAGACTCTCTACCATGTCGCGGGGCAGCGCGGAACAGTTGACATCCACCAACGGACCCGGCCGGCCGCTGCGCACGTGGATGTGTTCCGCGAATAGCTCCTTACCGGTGCCCGTGGCGCCGACGAGCAGGATCGGCAGACGCGTCCGGGCGTAGCGTTCCGCGAGCACCAGCGCCCGGCGGATAGCGGGTGAGACCCCGACGATCATTTCCCCAACCCCTGCGGCAACCGCGGCGCCGTGACGCTATCCGCGTCCGCGTCAGTCTTGAGGATCCGCGGCGTCAGGAACAGGTACAGCTCGGTCTCCGTCTTGCGTCGATCGGCGCTCCCGAACAACCCACCGATGATGGGTATGCCGGAGAGGATTGGAATGCCCGACTGCGTCCGCTCGCGTTGCTGATCGCGTAAGCCACCGAGCACGATTGTCTGCCCGTTTTTGACAAGCACCTGTGTCGCGGCTTCCCGAGTCGAGATCACCGGCGCATCGAACTGAAACTCGCTCGTGGCCTGGTTCACTTCCTGCTGGATCAGGAGCGACACGTATCCGTCCTGGTTGATCGTTGGCCGCACGGTGAGCTTCGTGCCGACGTCCCGGTATTGGATGACCTGATCACGCGTGGGCGTGTCGGTCGGGAGCGACCGGCTCACCTGCACGAACGGCAATTGGGAGCCGACCAGGAGCCGCGCCTCCGTGTTGTTCGACGCGAGCAGGACTGGGCGCGAGATGATCTGGACATCCCCCTTACTCGCCGCCGCCCGCAAGGTCGCATCGATCTCGGCATGGCCGAGGTTCATGAGGTGGATGACCAAGTCACCCAACCCACCGCCTAAGCTGGTCGCATCCACGGAGCCATTCCCCTTGTCAGCCGACTGCGGCGGCACGAACAGGTCCGCGCCGAACGAGAACCGACGGTCGCGCCTTGCCTCGATGATCATCACCTCGATCAAGACTTGCAGGGGACGAATGTCGAGCTGCTCGACGCCCTGCTTCAGGACATCGTAGTCTTGCTGCGATGCGCGGATGAGCAACGAGTTCGTCAGCTCGTCCGGTACGATGGTCACGGGACCGGAGAGGGCTGCCGGCTTGGCCACGGGCGCCGCAGCCTGCCCCGGAGCAGGAGTCGCGCCCGCTGGGGGCACCACGTTGCGGCGCAATTCGTCCGAGAGCGTCGGCGTCGAGAGTCCCGACCTGCCGGAGAACTCCCCGCCGGCACCGAACAGCAAGTTGACCGTCGCCGCCACGTCGGCCGCGCGGGCGTGCTTGAGGCGGATGACGAATAACTGGACGGGACCGCCGCCCTGCCCCGCAACCCCCGACGGTAACCCCGTACCACCCCCGACCCCGCCGGACGGTAGAGGGCGGGACGGACCGATACGGAAGAAGCTCGAGTCCTCGGAGAACTCGAGGTTCTGCGACTCGACCAAGCCCTTGAGAAGGTCGCGCACGGCCGCGCGAGCCACCGGTGCGGGAGTCTCGAGCGACACGCGCACCGGCTGAATGGACCCGACCAGGACGGGCTTCGACAGATAGCGGCCCAGCGATTGGATCACGCCGCGGATGTCGGCATCGACGAACCGGACGGAGACGCTGTCGTTGGTGGCGCGGACCGCGCTCGTATCTTGTGCCGCGAGCGGGGCGCTGACGACCAGCAACGCCGCAACCTCCACCGCCCTCCACCGCCCTACACCAACCTTCACCGCCTTTACCGCCATGGCTCCCTCACCGTCAGCGTCCACGTTGTGTCGAGCCCCGTGATCACCACGCGGTCCGGCTTGATGGTCTTCACCCGCAGTCCCGCAATCGTCTCGCCATGCCGCACCGGACGCGGTCCATCCACCCCGGGCAGCCCTTCCACCAGTGCTGTTGGATCACGGCCCTGGTCCCAGACGATGCCCACGAGGCCGAGCACAGGCTTCGGGGGAGGTGGAGTCGCGGGCTGAGCCAGCCGCACCGGGTCGTAGACGACATTGCTCGGGCGCCGCGTCACGCGGAATGGATCGTGCGCTACGAGCACAGCGGCGAGCGAATCAGGGTGAGGGTCAGCTGACGGGTGCACGATCTGCTCACGATTCCCCACACGTTCCGGGATGGCGAGGCGCACCAAGGGCGCGGCCGCTAGCCGGACCCCCAGCGCCAGCCCCGCTGACCCGACCACGATAAGAGACGCGTTGATCGTGGTTGATCTCACGGCTGTGTCTCCCGTTTCCCGTTTCCCGTTTCCCGGTCTTCGAGGTACCACCCCGCGACGGTCATTTCGACCCGCAACACCTCCGGGCTTTTGTCTACTGAACTCGCGTCGACCGCCGTGACCCGCAGCTCCCGCAGTGCCAGGGCTGCCTTCCCAAACGTGAGGGCCTGAAGCATCCCCACGAGTCCGCGGATGTCGCACTCGAACGCTGCCCGCAATGCGACGCGGTGCAGCCGACCGGCGACGGTCGAGTCAGTCTGCGGGTCCACCCGCTCGAGCTTGGCCTGACTTCGGGACGCGGCGAGGTTCACCCGGCCCGACAGGTCGGCCACCGCCTCGGCGGCCGAGTTCCCACTGAGGATCTTGGGCGCCAGACCTACCAGAGCGTGGCTCAGCTCGAGGGCGGAATCCCGCAGCACGCCCGCCTCCGCCAGGTCGGCACGGGCGCGTGCCAGGAGCGCCGCCCGCTGGCGCAGCCCCGCCTCCGCAGCGAGCGCGGATCGCACTGACCAGGGCAGCACGCGGAGAACGAATACCGCGCCGATCACGACAGAGCCGCCCACCACGAGAGCACGACGGTCCCGAGAGGTCATGACGAGCCCCGACCCGGCGACGCGCGGCTGAAGCCGCGTCTCGGCACTTGCCCGTAAACGGGCAACACCCGCTTCAGCGGGAAGTGCCGAGTCGCGGCCTCGGCCGCGGACCGTGAGGGCAAGGCGGGAATCTCCCGACTGATCACAACCCGTCCCCTCCGAACAGAATGGTGAATCGCTCCCACTCCCTTCCCGCGATCGGCTCGAGCACGACGGGACCGCCGAGCCGAACGCCCGTCAGGCGGCCGAGCCGATCGAGTCGCGCCACCACGTCGGTCGCGTGGCGGGCGGCGCCAACGAGCACGCCGCTGCCGTCCCCGGTCCACGCGAAGCTCGTCAGAACACTCGAGTCGGGCAGTACTCCGGTCACGTCGGCGAGCAGGCCTAGACTCAGCCCGCGCTCACGCTCAGCCGCGGTGATGGCGTTGAGAGTCATTTCCGCATCTCGCAGCTCCCGACGCGCCTCGAGTACCGCGGCGAGCGGCTGCGCGAGCGCTGCCAGCTCTCGTTCGACCGCGCGGCGCTCCCAGGCGAGGCGACCGACGAACAAGGCAGCAGACGCAAGCCATAGGGCGCAAGTGACTGCGGCGAGCCGTCGAGTACGGCGACGCGCTGCGCGCTCGCGACTCTGCCGTTCGGACTTCGGGAGCAGCGTAAGCGGCGTCCCCTCGTCCGCCGGCGCGATCGTCTCGAGCCAAAGCCCCGCCGCGCGCGCACCAGCCGCAATCGCCTCGACCAGCGGTTCCTCCACTGCTGCCGCCCGGGCCACGCGTGCCGTTCCCTTGCCGACCCAAGCGGCGTCCGTGACGAGCGGCTGTCCGTTCTTCCGGAAGAACCGCCCGGCCTGCTGGGCGACCAGGGCGGCAAGGTGCCGTGGCTTGACGGGCGGCAGCTCGGTGAGCGTGCGGACCTGCACCGGTGGCCGCTCGAGGGCGACCACCACACGGCGGCAGGCTCGGGGCGGCTCGGTCGCGAGGCGGCCGATGGCATCCGCGAGCTCCGCGACGTTCGCGTAGCTCGTCTCGCCCGCCCACACTACGGCTCCGCGCTCGATGGACTCGGCGCGGAGTGACACGCGACCGATACGGAGACGGAGGAGGCCGCCTCTCACTCGGTCTCCCTTCGAATCACCGCAAGCCTCTCCGCCACCGGCACCAGCGTCAGCGTGGCGCGCGCCACGAGCGGCGTACCGCGCACGCCGCCGGTCACGACACCAACGAGCTGCGGCGCCGCCAACACGGCGGCGCGCACGAACTCCGGGTAGCTCGCCAGCAGCGTCGCGCGGGCACTGGGCGAGAGGAGCCCGGCCAATGCGTCCGCGCTCGGGAGCGGCGCGCTTCCACGGTGCATCAGCACCACTCGCACCGTCTCCTCTGTGACTCCAGGGATCGCCGCCAGGACTTCTCGCGGGGCCGCGTTGACGTTGATCGCGCCCGTGCCGCGCGTGGTAAGGAAGGGAGCGAGTTGTGCCACGCGTGAGTCGGTGAAGCCACGCACGTAGCGCAGCTCCCACACGTCGGCAAACGGTCCGTTGCGATTCCCGGAAGACTCGTCGCCGAGTGGCCGAGGCACGGCGTCGGGGTCGCGCCAGTCGAGCAGGGCGTCGACGAGCGAGTCCACCGCGGCTGACCGATGCATGACCGCCTGGAGAACGGTTACGAGCGCCGGGCGGTCGGCGAGGTTCAGGTTGAGTTTGGCCGATGGATCCTCGAGCGTCGCGCTGCACCACGTCCCTCGGCCCAGGTCGACCGAGTCGAGCCTCATCAGGCGGTCAGGGGCTGACGCCCAGCGCGCCTGCAAGATCTCGGTGCACGCCTCGCGCGCCCATCCGGCCCGTGCCAGGAGCACTCGATTGCGCGTCGTGGCGCTTCCGAGCCGTGCTCCAGTGAGCGCCACAGCCGTGAGCACGCTGACCGCCGTGAGAGTCCAGAGCACGGCCACCAGGGCGAAGCCGCGCCGGTTCATCCGCGCTCCTTGATAAGGAAGAGCATCGTGTCCACCATGTTCCCCGTGTCCCGTTTCCGGTTTCCCGCTTTCGTCACCCGCAGTCTCACCGCCACCGGCGCGCTCACGGGGCTCACCCATTCCCTGACCCACCGGGAGTCCGCCCCCGGCTCGAGCAAATAGTCGAACTGCACGTCGTTGACGCTGTCGACCAAGTCCAGAGACGTTCCCGGCGTGACACCGGCCAGCAGGCGCCCCCGTTCCGCGCCGAGGGTTATCTGGCGCCGCTCGAACCACCCGTCGGGCGTGAGTAGCCAAGCCGTGAACGTCGCATGGTCGGGCCGCCCCTCGAAGCCGCTGGCTCCCTCGGTGCCCACGTCGAGCGATAGAAACGCCGCGTCGAGCCAGCGACGTGCGTTTGTCACGCGATCGAGCGCGGCACGTGCCACTGTGAGCGTCCGACCGCGTTCTGCAACGGCACCGAACAGCTCGTGCGCCAGTAGGACGACAACCGCACCGATCGTGAGGGCGACTAGAACTTCGATCAGCGTGAACCCGGCCGGCGTCGATGGCGCATCTCCGCGATCGATCGCCGCGTCACGGAGCATGCCTTGGCTCCCTTCGGTACACGACCGTCACCAGATCCTCGACCTGCGGAGAGCTCGCCTGCGCTAGCGCGATCCGGTACAGCGTCCGCTCGGGCCGCTGGACATCGACGAGCAGCTCGCCGATGGGATGACGGCCCAGCCGTCGGTCGAGCTCCTCTCGCTTGAGGAGCGTGAGCGCCGTGAGGACGCGCTCTTCCACGGCCAGCACGCGCTCGCGCTCACGCGCGTCGCGTTCGGCCCGCAGGCCGCCGGTCACGAGGTCGAGCAAGGCGAACCCCGCTCCGGACAGGACTGCGAGGGCCACGAGCACCTCGAGGAGCGCGATGCCGCGGTCACTGCGGATCATTGAGGGGAGCTCCGGTGAGGGGATCGGCGGCTGGTCCGACAGCCCGACCATCCGGCAGGAAAAGGGGAGCGGGGAGCGGGGAGCGGTACCCGCCGCTGTCCGTTCGAGACAGGGCCCGCACCGGCCGGCCGCCTTGGATCGCCGCGGCGCGAGCGCGCCGCAGTTCGCGGATCCACGCGGCGTCGCGAGGGGTCTGCAGCGTCGAGAACGCCAGTCCAGTCACGGTGAACACCAGCCCAACGATCGCCACCACCACGATCAGCTCCACGAGGGTGACGCCTCCATTCCGCATTCCGAATTCCGCATTCCACATTGGACTAGGGCCGGATCGAGTACACAGCTTGGAGCAGCGCCGCCGCCACGAATGCCACTAATCCGCCGAACGCCACGATGAGCGCCGGCTCGACCAGCGTGACGAGCGCCTTGAGCCCCCGCTCCGCCTCCTGCGCCGCCAGGTCGCCGGCCCGCCGCGCCATCTCCGCCAGCCGGCCGCTTGACTCTCCCACTTGGACGAGCTGCAGTGCTGCCGGCGCGAGCGCGCCTTCCCGCTCGAGCGATGCGCTGAGCGGCGCGCCTTGCGTCACCCGCTCTCGCGCCCGTCCGAGCCGGGCAGCGACGGCCAGGTCGCCAGTTGCCTCTCGGGCTGCGTCCAGCGCGGAGAGCAACGGCATGCCGGCCGCGAGCATGCCGCTGAGCGCCCGCGCGATGCGGGAGGTAGCGAGCGCGAGCCGCACCCGCCCCACCAGCGGCGCCGCGAGCAGCGCTTCCTCGATGCGCCGGCGGCTCGCCGGGCGGCGCGCCGCCTCGACCGCGAGCGCGACAAGGCCTGCCAGTGCGGGGATCAGGAGAAACCAGTAGTGAGCGAGGAGACTCGACCCGACGAGCAGCACACGCGTCGCGGGGGGGAGATCCTGCTCCAGGTCGCCCAGCAGCTGGGCGAAGCGAGGCACGATCACTGTCCCGATCACAAGGACCGACGCCAAACCGACCAGAGCGAGCAGCAGCGGATAGGCGAGCGCCTGGCGCACGCGCGCCACGAGCTCCGCTTCCTGTTCGAGATGCTTCGCGACCTGCTCGAGCGCCAGTGGGAGCTGACTCCCCCGCTCACCGGCGCGCACCATGCCCAGTACGATCCCGGGCACGACGCCGCGCGCCGCGCCGAGGGCCTGAGCGAGGCCTTCCCCCTCGTGCAGGCGGGTGCGTGTGTTGGCGAGAGTATCACGCAAGGGCCCGCGCGCGAGCGCCTCACTCGACGCCACCGCGCGCTCGAGGGGCACGCCCGCTGAGACGAGGGCCGCGATGCTCTGGAACACGATGGCGAGGTCGCGTCGGCTGGCGGAGCGGCGAGCGCCGTCGGCTGCTTCCGAGGGCGTGACCGCAATTGGGAACAGGCCGCGGTCGGTAACCACGGCATTCGCCTGAGTGGCGGACGGGGCCTCGACAATCCCCTCGACAATGGCACCGTCAGTACGGGCGGCACGGTAGCGGAACGGAGTCATCGGTCTGCCGGTTCGCGGCTGAAGCCGCGGCTCGGCATTACCCGTAAACGGGCAGTTCTGCACTGCCGCTTCAGCGGTACATGCCGAGTCGCGGCTTGAGCCGCGGATCTCGAGCGACGGGCGGTCCTGATCACGGCTTCCTCCCCGTCGGACTCTCCCACGACGTGATGTCCGCATCCTCGTTGGTCCCGCCCGGCTGCCCATCGCGCCCGTAGGTGAGCAGGTCATAGCCTTGGGGGTTCACGTCGCCGGGACTCTTGTAGATGTAGGGCCGACCCCAAGGATCGATTGGCACGGTCTTCTTCAAGTAGGGCCCGCGCCAGTTGCGAGCCTCGGGCTGACCGGTCGGGCGGGTGCGCAGTGCTTCGAAGCCCTGCGCGGTGGACGGGTAGTAATCGTTGTCGAGGCGATAGGCCTCGAGGCTGAGCCCGAGCAGCTCGATCTGGGCGCGGGCGGCCGAGGTCTTGGCATCCCCCACGTGACTGAACACCATCGGCGCCACCAGTCCCGCGAGAATCGCGATCACCGTGATCACGACGAGGAGCTCGATGAGGGTGAACCCGAACGCGGTCCGACTTCGTTTAGCGGTCCGTAACACGCAGCACCTCCTCGACCGTCGTGATCCCCGCCTGCACCTTTCGCCATCCATCCTGCCGCAGGGTGGTCATCCCCTGCTCGTGTGCGATCTCTCGCAGCGACCCAGCGTTCGGGCTCTTCAAGAGCGCCTGCTTGATCTCATCCGTGACCAGGAGCAGCTCGAACAGGCCGGTGCGGCCGCGGTAGCCGGTGTGGCGGCAGGCCGCGCACCCGCGGCCCCGCTCGAGCGCCACCTGCCCCACGGGCTGTTGCGCAAGCAGCGCCACCGCGCCGGAATCGGGCTTGTAGCGCTCGCGGCACTCAGGGCAGATCCTCCGGACCAGCCGTTGCGCGAGCACACCCTCGAGCGTTGCGGCGGTCAGGTAGGGCTCGACCTTCAAGTCCACGAGCCGTGTCATGGCGCTCGGCGCGTCGTTAGTGTGCAGCGTCGAGAAGACCAGATGACCGGTGAGCGCTGCCTGCACGGCGATCGCTGCCGTCTCGCCGTCTCGCATCTCGCCGATCATCAGGACGTCGGGGTCCTGGCGCAGGATGCTCCGCAGCGCGCCCGCGAACGTCATCCCGGCTTTCACGTTCACCGGCACCTGAGTGACACCTTCCAAGTGGTATTCCACGGGGTCCTCGACCGTGACGATCTTCTCGGCGGTCCGATGCCGCAGGGCGAGGGCGGCGTAGAGCGTGGTCGTCTTGCCGCTGCCGGTGGGGCCGGTCGCCAGCAGGATCCCGTGAGGCTTCTCCGCCAGCCGGCGAAACGCGTCGAGCGTCTCGGGCGCCATGCCGAGCTCGTCCAGCCCCACCGGCCGGCCGCCTCGGTCGAGCAGCCGCAGCACGACCGACTCCCCGTACAGCGTGGGCACCGTCGAGACCCGCAGATCCAGCTCGCGCTCCTCCAGCCGCACCCGAATCCGCCCGTCTTGTGGGGCCCGTCGTTCCGCGATGTCCAGCTCGGCGAGCAGCTTGATGCGCGAGACCACGGCGGCCTGGAGACCCTTCGGTGGGCTGGGCAGCTCCGTGAGCACGCCGTCCACCCGGAATCGGGCCGAGAGCCCTTCTCTCGTCGATTCGAGATGAATGTCGGACGCACGGGCGTCGTGAGCTTCGCGGATCAATAGGTTGACGAACCGGATGACCGGCGGCTGGTTCGCGAGGTCACGGGCGTCAGCGAAGTGGTCCTCGCCGGGGTCGCCTGCCGAGCCCAGCTCGGCATCGAGATCCTTGATCAGCTCAACAACAGACTCGGATGCCGCGAACGTACGGCGGATGCTCTCGAGCAGCGCCTCCTGGGAGACGGAGACCAGCTCGAGCGGCACGCCGTACGAGAGCTCCAGGTCTTCGAGCACCTCGCGCGCTGCTTCCCCGGCGACCGCGACCCGCAGCCGGTCGCCTGTCACCTCGAGGGGCAGGATGCGGTTGTACTCGAGGTACTCGGCCTCGAACGCTTCGGGGATAGGCAGTTTCGGAACGAGTACGTCCGGCACGGGCCGACCTGATACCAGGGTCGCGTGTGAGGGAGCATGAGCCGTACCGAACGCCCCCGACCCCGATCGCTGATCCAAGACGCTGCGGCTGGGCTCTTTACGCGGCCTATTGTCCGTGGATCGGCGGGAGGACTGTGTTCAGTTCAGTGAGATCGTGACGCGGAACCTGACACCGGCGATGCCCCCGGCCCCCTGTTCCGCCCCGTTACCCACCCCTGCGCCTGTCCAGGTGTCAGTCCGGAGGCGCTCAACTGGACAACGTTACCTGGCTCGGCCCGGTCCTACCGAGATACTGGTAGACGGTTGTTCGAGACATTCGCAGCAACCTGGCTGCTCCGTTCACTCGACCTTTCGTCACCTCGAGCGCCAACCGGACCGCCCGCGCGTTTGCGGCGCGATCCCCCCGCCGCTCGAATTGCACCGGGAGGTGAACCAGCTCCGTGAGGTGCTCGAGACGAACCACGGCGCTGCCTCGAGCCCGCAAATACGCGCCGCGCACCACCATCTCCAGCTGGCGCACGTTGCCGGGCCAGGACGCCGCCTCCAGCAGGGAGAGTGCCTCGGGGGCGAATCTCGTTGGGCCGGCCTCCTCCGTCTCCGCGGGGCAGTGCGCGAGGAACCGCAGCGCGAGTGCGGGAATGTCGACGCGTCGCTCGGCGAGGGACGGTAGCCGGATCACGCAGTAGCCGAGCCGGTACCGCAGCTCCGCGAGCATGGCCCCTCGCTCCATCAAGTCATCGGGGGACTCTAGGAGCCCGATGACCACCCGACACCGCAGCGGCAGGTCGCGGCTCCCATGCAGGCGCCGAAACGCCCCGCGGTCGAGTACGCGGAGTAGGATGGTCTGCGTCGATCGCCGCAGGTGATGAAAATCATCGAGCAAGAGCGTCCCGTCCGCGACCTCCTCGAGCACGCCGATGTGTCGATCGACCGCGCCTGTGTACGCGCCGCGCTCGTGCCCGAAGATCTGGCTCTGCTCGAGGCTGCGATCGAACTCGCCTGCTGTATGGGGGCAAAACGGACCGGTCCGGCCACTGCAAGCGTGGATTAACTCGGCGAGGGTAGTCTTCCCCGTTCCCGTCGCTCCGACGAGCAGGAGTGGAGTGCGCGCACCCGCGTACAGGTCTACGCCCCGCATGACCTCGACCATCGCACGGGAACGGGCGACGAAATTCTGGGTGAGAGTGTTGCGATCCCGCACCGCCATCCGCCACTGCTCCGCGAAATCTCATTCACTCCCGCAACACGCGCGGGACGTTGTTGCGCGAGCGTCGCAGGATGTGACGCTCGTAGTGCTTTTCCGAAACAATCATGGCGCATGACTGTTTCAAACCGCAAGGGTGAGCGCACAATACGTCATAACGAATCCGCGTCAGTGTTGCGCGCACGCAACGGCGCCCGGAGGAACCATGACGTCGGCGACATCTCTGGCTCTGACGGGTGATGATTTGGGTTGTTTCATTTGGCAATCACGAGAGCGCGATCACATCACTTGCAACCGCAGGGCAACCCCTGGGGTCAGGCGTCGATCACCTTCACGTCGTAGAGCCGGAAACTCCGATCGGCGGTGAGAATCGATAGGCCCTCGATCTGGGCCTGGGCCACGAGCAAGCGATCGAACGGGTCGCGGTGCTTGGGGGGGAGCGTTGCCACGCGCAAGGCGTGGCGATGGAGCACCGGGAGGGGGACGACACCAGTGCGAGCCATCAACTCCGGAACCGCTCGCTCGGGCGCGTCCGGGAGCCGCAGCTTGCCGAGCCCCTGCTTGATGGCGATCTCCCAGGCGCTCGCAGCGGATAACAGCAACTCATTGGCCGACTTCGTGAGGAGCTTCCGAGTCGCGGGAGCGAGCCGTTCGGGCGCCGCGAGCATCCACAACCAGGCTTGCGTGTCGAGCAGAACCCTCACTTCTCAAATGCCTTGAGGACGTCCTTCGGCAATGGAGCGTCGAAGTCATCGGCGACGAAGACACGGCCCTTCTCGGTCCCCAGGGGGCGCTCCAGCACCGCCGTGGCGGGCACGAGTCGGGCGACCGGGACGCCTGACTTGGCGATGATCACCTCTTCGCCAGCCGCCACGCGTTCGAGCAGCTGGGAGAGGTGGGTCTTGGCTTCGTGGACGTTGTACTGCGGCATGGGGGGTGATCATAGCTAAGTCTGATGACTAAGTCAACCGTTCAGATGGGCCGGAACAGCTCCGCGAGCTCCAGCATGAACGGTCGTCCGGCGCCCACCGGGTGCCAGCTCAGCCGCCCCCGTTCGATGGCCGGGAACTCGGTTTGCGGCGCCCACACCTCTACGAGCCGCTCGTCCCCGTCCACGACCCAGTAGGTCGTGACGGACCGTTCCTGGTACAAGCGGCGCTTCGTAAACCGGTCCGCGCGCTGCGATGACGGACTCAAGACCTCCGCGGCGAGGAGCACCGTTCGAATCGCGGCCCAGTCCAGGGTGCGCGCCTCCTCCCGAGGGACCACGAACACGTCTGGCTGCACCAGCACATGGCGGCCCCAAGAAATATCCGCGGGTGCCGTGAGGACCTCTCCCACGAGCTCCCGCTGCAGGTAGACGTCGAGCGCCGCCTGCAGCCGACCGACCAGCTTCTGATGCCACAGCCGGGGCGCCGGGGTCACGAGGAGCTCCCCATGCACCACTTCGTAGCGGTTGCCGTCGTCCGGCAACGCGCGCACCATGTCCGCCGTGTAGTAGACCGGGGCGACCATGCCCATAGTTTCGGCTCCTCGGGCGTAGGGAGGCAAGGGGGCGGCACTTTGGAGCATGCGGGAAGGTCGCTCGCCCCTCACAACCAAACCGCCGCATCCCACACCCGAAAACGACAAGCGCCGGGACTTTCATTGCCCTCGAGACTCTTTCTCGGTGTAGCTTGCCAAGACCAACCGCGCGGGCCAAAATCAGCGACCCTATGCCCGAAGCACCCGGTCTCGCGCGCTCACTCCGCTTCTGGGATCTCGTCTTCATCGTGGTCGGCACGGTCATCGGATCGGGCATCTTCCTCGTTCCGGGCAGCGTCCTGCGCGAAACGGGCGCGCATGCCGGCCTCGCGCTCACCGTGTGGACCGTCGGCGGCGTCCTGTCGCTGCTCGGCGCGTTGACCTACGCGGAGCTGGGCGGGCTGTTCCCGAACGCCGGCGGCCTGTACGTCTACCTGCGCGAGGCGTTCGGATCCCTGCCTGCGTTCCTGTTCGGCTGGACGATGTTCCTGGCGATCGCGAGCGGCTCGATCGCGACGCTGGCCGTCGCCGCGAGCGGATACCTCGGGCAGCTGGTGGCGCTGGGTCCCACGGGCCAGAAGGTCGCCGCCTTACTCATCATCGCCGCAGTGACCTGGGTCAACGTGCGCGGCACGCGGCAAGGCGCCGGGGTGCAAAACGCCGCTACGGCAGTCAAGGTCGGAGCGATTCTGTTCCTGAGCATCCTGCTGTTTGCCGCCCCCGCCCCCACCCCCGCCCCCGCAACGGAAACTCCCGGCCCTGCTGCGTGGCCATCACCGCTCACGCTGCCCGTGCTCCAGGGCGCGGGCGTCGCGATGATCGGCGTGCTGTGGGCATACGAGGGGTGGCAGTACGTCACGTTTTCGGCCGGCGAGACGATCGATCCCCAGCGCACGTTCCCGCGCGCCCTCGTCCTGGGCACCGCGGCGTTGGTGGGCATCTACCTGCTCGCGAACGTCGCCTACCTGAAGGCGCTGGGTCCGACCGGCGTGGCGAGCTCAGATCAGGTCGCGGCGGATGCCGTGCGCACCCTCTACGGATCGTTCGCGGCCAAAGCGCTGGCCGTGCCGATCATCATCTCGATGGTGGGCGCCGCGAACGGCCTCGCGTTGACGGCGCCGCGGGCGTACTACGCGATGGCGCGGGACGGCGTGTTCTTCCGGCGCCTCGCCGAAGTGCATCCGCGGTTCCGGACGCCGGCGCTCGCCATCCTCACGAGCTCGGCGTGGGCCATGGTGCTCGCGACCAGCGGCACGTTCCAACAGCTTTTCACGTACGTCGTGTTCGCGGTGTGGATCTTCCACGCCCTGGCTGCGGTGAGCGTGTTCGTATTGCGCCGCAAGCTGCCCAGTGCCGTACGTCCCTTCCGTGTTCCGGGCTACCCATGGACGCCGATCGCGTTCCTCCTCGCCGCCGCAGCGATCATCGTCAACACACTGGCGAGCCGTCCCCGCGAATCACTCGTAGGCCTCGCGATCGTGCTGCTCGGCGCCCCGGTCTTCTACGTTTGGCGGCGCAGCCACTCAGTCTCCTAGAAAAAAACAGCGCCCGGGATCGCTCCCGGGCGCCGACTGTGCGCCTACGCGCCTGCGAGCCTAGTTCTTCAGTCCGCTTCCACTTCCTCCGGGAACGGACTCGGCACCGCGCCCGGGACCGGCTCGGGCGGGGGCGGCGGTGGCTGGAACCCCTCCGGCGGCTCGATCTCGATCTCGTGGTAGCGGTAAATGCCCGTTCCCGCCGGGATGAGATGGCCGATGATGATGTTCTCCTTGAGCCCCAGCAAATCGTCGCGCGCGCCGCGGATCGCCGCGTCGGTCAACACGCGCGTGGTCTCCTGGAACGACGCCGCCGAAATGAACGACTGCGTCGTCAGGCTCGCCTTGGTAATGCCGAGCAGCAGTGGCTCCCGCGTTGCAGGCTTGCCACCCTTCTTGACGGCCCGCTCGTTCACGTCCGTGAAGGTCTGCTTGTCGATGTTCTCCCCTTCGAGGAACTCCGTGTCCCCCGGGTCCATCACCTTCACCTTCTGCAGCATCTGGCGCACGATGACGCCGATGTGCTTGTCGTTGATCTTCACGCCCTGCAACCGGTACACCTCCTGCACTTCGTTCAGGAGGTACTCCTGCACCGCCCGCGGGCCCTTGATCCGCAGAATGTCGTGCGGGTTCACCGGTCCCTCGGTGAGCCGGTCACCGGCGCGCACGCGGTCGCCCTCGTGCACGCGCAAGTGCTTGCCGGCCGGCACCTCGTACAGCTGTGGCTCCCCCTCCTCGGGGTGGACGTAGATCTCGCGCTTGCCGCGCTTGATCTCGCCGAACCGCACCGTGCCGTCGACCTCGGAGATCGTGGCCGGATCCTTGGGCCGCCGGGCCTCGAACAGCTCGGCCACGCGCGGCAGGCCGCCCGTGATATCGCGCGTCTTGTACGCCTCGCGCGACACCTTCGCGAGCACCAGCCCGGCGTATACCTCCTGGCCGTCCTCGACGGTGAGCTGCGCCCCTTCGGGGATGACGAAGTCGCGCAGCCGCTTTTCTTTCTCCCCCTTCTTCTGGATGATCTCGATGTGCGGGTGCAGCTTCTTCTCCCGGTCCTCGATGATCACCCGCTGGCGCCGCCCGGTGAGCTCGTCCAGCTCCTCGCGCACCGTCTCGTCCTCGACGATGTCCACGAACCGCACCACACCCCCGACGTCCGTCATGATCGGGTTGGTGTAGGGGTCCCAGGTGAACAGCACGCCGTCGCGCGCCACCTTCGCGCCGTCCGGCACCATCAGGGTGGCGCCGAGCGGTACGTGGAAGCGCGAGTGCACGGACAGCTTCCCGCCGGCCTCGCCGTGCGATAGAGCCTTGAGAATCAGCTCGCCCTCGTAGCTCGTCACGATCTTCTGCTTCTCCGGCGTCTCGACGAAAATGAGCCGGTCGCCGTACTCGATCACGCCTTCGACCT
>Ga0075433_10000601_pt1 | contig 23954 bp, 24 predicted proteins | sample RhiMethybrSRZTD2_FD_75299 | JGI IMG/M metagenome (GOLD analysis project Ga0075433, IMG submission 75299) | Populus rhizosphere microbial communities from Tennessee, USA - Rhizosphere MetaG P. TD hybrid SRZTD2 | ecosystem: Host-associated > Plants > Roots > Rhizosphere > Soil | place: USA... | reverse complement strand
TTTTGAGAAGCCTGGAGAATTGGCGGTTCGCGCCGCCTATGATGATCCTTGTCATCTCCTTCACGCCCAAAAGATTGGCCAAGCACCGCGAAATCTGCTGAGAAGAATCCCGAAACTCCAATTGGTCGAGCTGGATCACCCGGACCAGTGCTGTGGCAGTGCCGGAATTTATAACATCACACAATACGATCTCTCGATGCGCATTCTGGATCGCAAAATTGAAGACATCAGGAAGACCGACGCTGAGATCCTTGCTACAGGAAATCCTGGGTGCATTTTACAGATTGGCTATGGACTCAGAAAAGCTGGCGACTCCAAGACGCGAGTAATGCACCCGATTGAGCTGCTTGATCAGGCTTATCAAAGCGTCTCTCTGCCTGATAGGAACGATTAGTTTCTCGCGGTTTGATCAGAGACGTATCGACCGGAGCTCTCTATTGTTGCTGCAGTCCAGAGCAGACGAAGGAACTTCGGTCTTTCGCAAAGCTGGCTCAGTTGTCTCTTTTTCCATACAGCGATTGTTCTTTCGTTTTCCTTCTGGAACCTTCCAGCAGGTATGACCTTTCTGGTTACTACGCTGCTCGAGATTTTCTCTATACTAATCAACACCAAGTGCCGATAGACTTTGTGAAGTCATCGGAGCCAATTTGCCCTGACATCGTATTCTGCATCTGGAAAAACCCAACCGGCTCGATTCGCCCTTGACTGGCCGTATTACTTAGAATCTATCGATTTTTTTTCTCATTACCGACGACGGAAAATTCCTGGAGCGAAAGGATTTTTCCTGTGCTAAGGTAATACGGCAAACGATGTTAGCTCTTTTCTTATAGTTAGCGGAACGCATGATTGGCGTTAGCATGGAGGAGGACTGTATGTGGAAAAGCAAGAAGCCAGAGGAAGAAAAGGAGAGCCCTTTAGCTCCAAAGAAGGAGAGTTTTGTGATTCAAAAGGAGGAGAAAGCGATGAGTGCATTTGAGGAAAGGAAGCCGGTGGAGCACCGGTTTGAACCCAGGAACAACCCAACCATGGAGGAAGTCGTCAACATTGGCAAATCTGTTTTCATCAAAGGGGAGCTTACGGGCGACGAAGATCTGACCATCGAAGGCAGGGTGGAAGGGAAAATCGAGCTGAAAGACCATAACCTTGTCATTGGTCCCAACGGCAAGATTAATGCTGAAGTCAACGCCAAGAATGTCACCGTTATTGGTAGCGTCGTAGGGAACATATCGGCCACAGAAGTGGTGGAGATCAAATCGTCCGGTTCCGTAATGGGAGATATTAGGTCGGTGCGAGTCTCCATTGCCGACGGAGCTCACTTCAAAGGAAGCGTGGACATGCAAAAGGGCAGCGAAACGGTCAAGCGCTTTGATTCATCCCGGCCGGAGCCAGTGAGGCTGAATCCTGAGGTCGCTACGATTCAAAAGGCTCAGGTCAAGTAAGTAAGTTTCGCATTGCATTGTCTTCCTTCGCAGCCAAGTTCGAACAATGAGAGCCGAGGGATCAGACCACAAGCCGGAAAATTGAGGTGTTTGCTCTTTCCTTTGATTGGCCGGCTTGTAGGTGCTGAATTGTCCATCCGAGGGAAAGTCGATGGTGCGCAGACTATTCCTTCCTCAAAGAATTCTCGGGCCCTTGTCTTGTCGGCTGAAAATGAAAAATCTGTTTCCTTCCAGGTATTCCTTTTGGAAAAAGTCTGTTGTTCAACCCAGAACCCCGGACAACGCGGGCTCTAAGACCCTTTCTTCCCTCCGTTATCCAACCTTTCCTACCAAAATCATCAAGGATTTCATTGACGGTATATCCAAGAAGACCGACCCTGTAGTCTTGGACATAGGAGCCGTGACCGGCTCCAATATTGAGTACTTTCTGAACTTCGGGATTAAGGTATATATGGAGGATGTTCTGGCCGCCTATGCCAAGCCACAATACTCGGTTCTCATTGATGACAAACTGACTTTCGACGCTGAGAAGTTCTTTGCCGAGAACCTGCGCTACATGGACGGCCACTTTGACGGCCTGATTTGTTGGGACATCCTGGATTATCTGGATGCCAAGTTCGCTAGGAACTTCGTAGCACAAATCTCCGCCAAGATGAAACCGGGCAGTCTTGTTCTGGGATTCTTTCACACCCACAAGGTGGCTGGATCGACCAAGTACCGGCTGATCAACGAATCCACCTTAGAACACGTTCCCCTTGAAAGAAGAATGGAGCCGAAGAAGATCTATCCAAGTCGAGAGATTAACCAGCTCTTCCCCGGATATCAGAGTCAGAAGTTCTATCTGCTCAAGCATAACCTGCTGGAAGTCATGCTAAGAAAATCCTGAAAGCTACTTTGGAATAAGTTTTTTGAACCTTCGAAAGGGCGAACTCGTTAATTTAGAAGGACGAGGGTAGAGATACCACTTTCAGGGAGGTTTTATGCAATCGACACCTTTTCCTCATGACGCGCCGCTGAGAGCAGATGAGTCTTTAACAGAGAAAGTTCCTTCCGTTCCAACGATCCCAAAACGCGAAAAGGCCTATCCCTTTTGTTCTCCCGGGGTCTCATTGGTGCTCGGGCTCATACCCGGAGTTGGGTCTATTTGTAATGGAGACTACTCCAAGGCCTTCCTGCAGGTACTTATTTTCGGAAGTCTCTGCGCGTTGGCGAATGGTCAAGAAGCCAGTGGGTTGGTACCGCTTTTTGTGATTCTATGTATTGCCTTCTACTTGTACATGCCCCTGGAGGCCTATCATACAGCCAAGAAACGTACCTTGGCGCTTAAGGGCATCACTATTTCGAGCCCATTTGAGCAAACTTACTTATCGGAACTATGGGTGGGTGGGATGTCAACTTGCCTGGGAATCCTATTCCTGGTGAATCAGTTTGTTCCCGGAACGATTCGCTTCGCCCTTCGAGGGTGGCCCTTGGTTCTGATCGCGGTAGGCATCTACAATCTGGTTCGCTATTTTCGGTCTTAGGCAACCACAGTTGCTTGTGATGCCATCGCTGCCAGCTCTGCAGCTTTGTCAATCCTTTCCCAACCAAAGCAGCCATTGGCTGAAGCTGGACGGCCAAAATGGCCATAAGCGGATGTGGCCTTATAAATCGGGCGCTTCAGATTGAGAGTTGCAATAATTCCCTTGGGACGCAAATCAAAGACTTCGCGGACGAGCCTCTCGAGCTCCTGAGAACTGGTTTTGCCGGTCCCGAAGGTATCAATCAGAACTGAGACCGGCTCGGCAATACCGATGGCGTAAGCAAGTTGGACTTCGCACTTACGAGCTAGGCGGGACGCAACTAGATTCTTAGCGACGTAGCGAGCGGCGTAAGCTGCACTCCGGTCGACTTTAGAGGGATCTTTCCCCGAGAACGCCCCTCCTCCATGCCTAGCCCATCCCCCATAACTGTCAACGATGATCTTACGACCTGTTAGGCCAGTATCTCCACTCGGTCCACCTATAACGAAAGTGCCAGTCGGATTGACGAAGTATCTCGTTTTGCTATCCAGCAGGCGGTGTGGGATAACTGTCTTGATAACCTGTTCGATCACGTCCGTTTTGATTTTTTCGTAGGGCACATTGTCCTGATGCTGGGTTGATAAGACTACCGTGTCGATTCGAACAGGTTGCCAGTCCGCATACTCCACCGTGACCTGACTCTTGCTGTCTGGGCGGATATAGTCCAACGTTCTATTTTTTCTGAGTTCTGCCAGCTTTTGGACCAATTGGTGCGCCAGCACGATTGGCGTTGGCATTAGTTCGGGCGTTTCATCACAGGCATAGCCAAACATCAATCCCTGGTCGCCAGCACCTTGTTCTTTGAACAGGCCCTCTCCTTCGGTCACACCTTGGGAAATATTCGGAGATTGCGGGTGTATCTTCACCTCGACATGACAACGCTCGGCATCAAACCCGATCCCATTTTCGACATAGCCAATTTGTCTGATCGTCTCACGAACGACTGTCTCGATATCAACCTGCGCACGCGAAGTAATTTCACCTGCAACAAGACAGTAGTCAGTGGTCACGAGAGTCTCACAAGCCACTCGAGAATTCTGATCTCCTGCCAGGTAAGCATCCAGTATGGCATCCGATATCTGATCGGCGACTTTGTCTGGATGTCCTTCTGACACTGACTCGCTGGTAAAGAGCATTCGTTCAGAACTCATAATTGCAAACTCCTTCGATGAAAGTGCCTTCTCCTTTGATAACTCTGTTGGAGTCAACTGGCGAGAATGGAGTGTAGGAGATTGACCAGTTCAAATCTGACCGAAGCGCTGAGCCTTTAGTCAGAATAACTTCGCGATACTTGAACCTCTGAACCATAGCCTTCTCCGGCCCGTTTTGTCAAGAATTTTGACAGTGCGCGCAAAGGGCACTAAGCTACCTCATCGGCTGTTTTTTTTCACATCAGTACCTTCGATGGAGCAGAGATCATGCATATCTCCGAGGTTCAGGAACAGCTAAAGAAGACGAAGATAGATGGTTGGCTCCTCTACGATTTTCAAGGGCTCAATCCCATCGCAAGAAAACTTATCGGCGTTCAGGGACATTTGCTCACCAGGCGATGGTTCTATTGGATTCCAAGGAGCGGAAGTCCTGTAGTCCTTTGTCACAGGATTGAGCAACAAGGCTTCCCTCACGTCGTAGGAACCCAGCAGGTTTTTAAGAGCTGGCAGGAAATGCATGCGGGATTGCAACAGATACTGGCAGAAGCCAAAACTCTGGCAATGGAATACGCCCCTCAGTGTTCCATACCGTACGTTTCAAGAATTGACGCCGGAACGATGGAACTGATCAAGAGTCTCGGAAAAGAGGTCGTATCATCCGCAGACTTGGTACAGTTCTTCGAGGCGCGTTGGAGCTCGGAGCAGTTTCATACCCATCAAGAAGCCAGCCGTCGCCTCATGCAAATCCTGTTTGATAGCTTCCAAGCAGTCGGTTTCGCCATAAGAAGCGGGAATCCAATTTCGGAGTTTAGCTTACAGCAGGCGATATGGGGAAAGTATCGTGAACAGGGATTAGTCTCTTCAGCTCCGCCCATCATTGCTGTCAATGCCAACACTGGAAACCCCCACTATGAACCGAGGGAGGAAAGGTCCTCGCCAATTCGATCTGGGGATCTCCTCCTCCTCGACCTCTGGGCTAAGATGGACGGGCCTAACTCAGTATATGCGGACTACACATGGGTTGCCTACCTGGGTGATCAGATTCCTGAACGCTACGTGAGGATTTGGCAAATCGTCAGAGAGTCACGTGACGCAGCACTACGCTTTGTCCAGGATTGTTACCGCAGGAAGATTGATATTCGCGGATGGCAAGTGGACTCAGCGGCCCGAGAGGTGATTGCCAGAGAGGGCTATGGCGAGAACTTCGTTCACCGAACCGGTCATAGCATCGGTGAAGAGGACCATGGCAATGGCGCAAATATGGACGGCCTTGAAACCAAGGATGAGCGACTCTTGATTCCTCGAACGTGCTTTTCGATAGAACCGGGCATCTATTTTCCGGAGTTCGGGATTCGAAGCGAGGTGAACGTGTTCCTCGGCGATGAGGAGGTCTTTGTTACCGGAGACCCAATCCAAACCGAGCTCTTCAAGATCAAGATCTGAGTGAACCCAGACCTAGCTTCGACCTGCTCCAGACAACTGGCTGTCGAGCCTGATCAGTTCCTGCAGGAGTCTTCGTCGCAAGCTCTGGGAATAACGATTCGTTCGATGCAGATCCTGAAAGAGTTGCTGAGAGTCCTTTTGGACTTCGCTGAATTCGTTGAAGAGCCGAGCGGGCCCGGGTGTCGAGAGCTTACCGATCTTCAGGTGAAGCGCCGAGACGCCACGCGCTAAGAAGTGAAACAGCGCCTGACTCTGGGCCATTTCTCGGTCGTGCTTGACCGCAGTAGTCTTGATCACCTCCAGTCCAAGCTGTTCCAGGTACTTCCGGATCTTGCCGAGCCTACTACATCGGACTGGACACAAGACAATTCTGAACCCAGAAGTCCCGGACTTGGCACTGTCGGGTCCGAACAGAGGATGAGTCCCCAATATCTCCACCGATTTTGGCAAAACGCGTGTCATGACCTCAAGCGGTCTTTCCTTTACCGAACAGGTGTCCAGTACTAGCTGCCCCTTTTTCAGCAAAGGTCTCAACTTCTGGCACACCGCTTCGATTGCTGAGATCGGCACGCAGAGTACGATAACCGGCTTTCGAGCAATTTCACGGAATGAAACAACCTGAACACCACTTTGACCGCGCAACTTCCTCTGATCCCAGACATATACCCGAAAATCGTTCCGCAAAACATTTGCCGCAAACCTTCCAAATCGGCCAAAGCCTATGATTCCGATCTCCATCGATCCTATTTCATTTCCGCGGTGGCTGTTCGGAGGATGGCATCAATACCTTCGAGCGAGCCGTTGTGCAGCTGTTTGTAGAGAGTTTCCATTGAAGATCGGGCTGTCTTGGAGTAAGGCTTGTTCAAGGAATACGCCTTGGCGAAGGACTTTAGAGCGGTCACTGAGTCGTTCGCCTGCCAAAAGCACATTCCCAAATAATAATAGGCCTCGTCATTCTGGCGGTAGTACTTGAGGCTGTTGTTATAGGCGCCCACTGCATTACCAAACTGTTTCCTCTCGTAGTAGTTTCTTCCAATGATCGAATAGGCTCGGGCTTTCTCCTGAACCCAACGCTCTGAAGTGTATCCGGGAGGCGTCTCTCCTTCCCCGTAGGCTGCCATCATTTTCTGGCAATGTTGGGCCGCTCGAGGGATATCCTTGCGATCGGCGTAATAGTAGGACAGCTTTGCAGAATAGGGGAATGCATCCTTAGCGTTCATTTCGGGAATGCATTTCTCAGCGTAACTGGCAAATTTCGCGTCGTTCTTAAGTTCACCGTACGAATGTGCTAGTAGCTGAGCGACCTGTGCACTCGGTTGCTTTACGTAGTAAGCCTCTCCATACTTTACCGCCTTGGCATAATCCTTGGTTGAGTGAAAAGCTTCCATAGCCGAGCCTAATGCGAGCACATCGTCCGGCTTCATCTGTAAGAATCCTTCCGCCACCGATCCCAAGGTTGCCATATCCTTCTGCTCATAGAGCTGCTTCATGATTGTCGGGAAGGCATTCATTGCATGCTCGTTGAGTTTTGACGAGGGATGGGTCTTTATGAACTGCGATAACCCCTCAGCGCGAAGCTTCAAATCTGGCTTGTTCAGCGCCTTCTGGAACTCATCATATTCCTCTTTTGTATAGCCAACATCTGGCGCTTTGTTCCCTTCTTTGGCAGCATCCTCGATGTCTACAGCCTCGGGCTCCTTCTGTTCTTCTTTCTTCTCCTCTTGTTTCTGCTCCTGAGAATAACCCCAAGACTCAACAAACCCGAACACAAGGAGCAATAGGAGCACGTTGTGAAGAAAAATCTTTCCTTTCATTGACCCCTCCCACAAGCACCAACTCTTGTTATTGTGTTTGAGAATATTCCAGAAAAATTGACTACCTCGGGTTAGATTGCGACGATTATCTAGTTTTGGATTTGCTCTGTCAACAGATTTGAACCTCTCTCCTTGCCGGCCCGCGCTGGCTTGGCCTTTTGAGGGATTTTGATGACTCTGTCCCGCCGCCGGAATGTATGCCACCAGCCGTTTCTCTCTGAGAAGGTTCGGGCCAATCGGGCTGCAGGCTATTGTTCAAGCCTCCAAGACCTCGATGGGGACTGACTTCCAAGGGTTTTGACCAGACGGTTACTGCCCTCGCGAGCCCGATTCTGTTTGCAGAATGTGGACAAAAAAACAGCAGCGATTCTCTGGAGAAGCCCGAAAAATGTGGGGTTCGCGGAGAAAATCTTTGGAAAGGGGCTTGACAAGCGGAATTTGCTCATGTATAACTCTGTCGCGCTGAACAGACGGCGTCTCTAAAGAAATCAAATTTTTAAAGGAGAGGACAACGTGAACAAAGCGGACCTGATCGAAAAAATCGCCAAGGATGCCGGCATTAACAAGACCCAAGCAGATGCTGCGATCAATTCTGTCTTAGACTCGGTCGAAGGTGAACTCAAGAAGGGTGGGCGCGTCACCTTGGTGGGCTTCGGTACTTTTTCAGTGGGTAACCGAAAAGCTCGAACGGGCCGGAATCCCCAAACTGGCAAGCCCATCAAGATTGCCGCCAAGAAAGTGGCAAAATTCACGCCCGGAGCAGAGCTCAAGTCAGCAGTCAACCGCAAGAAGTAGATCTTGAGACGGTTCCTTTCGAGGGCAGTACCCACTGCCCTTTTTGTCTTCACCGTTCTCGCCAATTGAGTTGAAGCTGTTCCGTTACCTCGACGCTTCAATCCTTCGAGACTTCTCACAAACTCACGATTTTTTGTCACCTTTGTAGAAAACAAAATTGTCGAACTCACTTTCAAAACTGTTCCCGAGAGAGCGACAGGTTTGTTATCGAAGAAATGACATTGAAAGTAGACGTCTTATTCCATGGCAGGCGCAAGAATGTTTGGCCTGGTGATTGCCTTCTTGCAGACCAACTGTGCGTTGGGCGTCATGCCCAGCCTCTTTCAGGGTAAGCGGGTGAAAATCCCGCATCATGTCCTTTCCAAAGATGGCCGGAACTTAGGTTCCGGCCCCCTTCTCAGTTCAAGATTTGAGATCCAACTCCTTGACCTCTTAACGAAGGGTCTGCTATTTTCAGTGCAGGGGTCAGCATGAGCGAAGTTCGTTTCAAACTAACCGGTCCTCTGCAAAAATGGCCTTGCCACCTTTTGCTAATCTCTCTGACGCTCTCAGGATCTCTCGTTGTTTTGAAGGGTTCAACCACGTCTGTCCCCGACCGTTCCAATCAGATCTCTTTCTGCATCTCTGTTGTCGACAAAAAAGGAAACCCAGTCGAAGATCTCTCTCAGGAAAGCTTTCAAGTTTTTGAAGACAGGAAGCAACAGACTATCACGTCGTTCCATTTTGAAAAGGATACGCCCATCTCGCTTGGAATTCTTGTCGATGTGAGCCGCAGCATGGATAAAGAACGAATAGACATGGCCCTAAGTTGGGTGAAGTCGCTGGCGGAGCGACTTAAAAGCCCCGACGAGATCTTTATCAATGCATTTAGCGATGATTCTCAAGAGGTGATAGATTTTGCAGCGCCCGAGGACTATTTAGAAGAGGCGTTGACTCATCTTGGCGTGGGCGGACAATGCTATACCGGACTGGCGGTCGACAGGGGACTTATCAAGTTAAGGGATGCAAAAAACAGAAAACGAGCGCTCCTGTTGATTTCGCCGGGAGTTGACAAGGCGGGTCCCGCGACACTCGAACATGTTGCCCGTTTTCGATACCCCATCTACGCATTGGGCCTAAGAGGATCAGGGGGAGCCGCAAGTACCTTGGACAGACTCAAGTCTCTCAATGTCAAGGGAACAGCTCTCAAGGTCTATGCCGAGCAGTCTGGCGGCAGTGACATATTCATAGGGTCTTCTAATGAAGCGGAACAGGCATTGAGTTCTCTCTATTACGATTTGAAGAATCAGTATCGTCTTGAATACGTCTCATCGAATCTGAAGACGGATGCCAAGTTGAGAAAAATTGACGTGACTGTTTCCGGTGGCGATTACGATATTCGATACCTGAGAAAATACCAGGCCCCACGACGATGATCGGCCAATCCTATTAATGGCTGGCCGATGTCTCAGCAAAGCTAACAGTACCGAGTCTATAGAGCTCAGAGACCGAGCTGTCACAATCTCCGACGAAAACCGCGACAGCTCGAGAGGTGCTCAGATAATTCTTACTCACCTCTTCAACTCGCTCCCGTGTCACTTCTTGAACCCTCTTTGGGAAGCTCACCAGAAAATCACTGGCAAGGTCATAGAGCTCAGCGCAAGTTACCTGGTCAGCGATAAGAGCTGGTGAGCTTAACGTTAGCACATATCTCTCGAGAAGGCGCTCCTTCGCGGCCGCCAGTTCAGATTCTTTGATTGGAGAACTCTTAAGAGTTTCAATTGCTTTCAGAACAGTCTCGAGCGCTGGAGCTACAAACCTCGAGGGAGTCACGGCGATGACCTGAAAGAGGCCTCCCATACAAGCGAACTGGACTTCGCTTTCCAGCAATTGATGCGAGATGCCTTTGGCCAAAAAATCTTGGGTTAGACGCGATCTGTCGCCAAGGTCGCCGAGAATCAGATTCATGGTTTCTATTGCATAATAGTCAGGTGTTGTTCGAGGCGGACCTGCATGACCGAATGTGACGACCACCTCCTCTTGCTTATCTTTCACTATAAGCATCGAGAATGTGTCCCTGACAGGTATTTCCGGAAATCCCTGCTGAACTTTGGGCCCTTTCACCCATCCCCCCAACTTCTCTCTGACGAGCTTGCCAATTTGTGAAGTCTCGAGATCCCCAGAGATAACTAGGACCGCGTTATTGGGACAATAATAGGTTTTGTGGAACTCATCCAAATCTTGAGGGCCGATGTTGGCAAGCGACTGCAAGTCACCATGAATTGGTCGTCCGTAAGGATGTTCGCGAAATACTAAGTTATGGAGTTTCTCCTTGGCCAGTTGAGTGTGGTCGAGTAACTCGATCTTTGAACCAATGACCTCTTGCCTGAGTTTTTCCAGCCTGTCCAGGCGAAAATGAGGACGCAAGACCATGTAGCTCAAAACATCCAGAAAGCTGTCCAGGTTCTGGGTTGAAACTTCCCCCTTGAAAACAGTCGAGTCCTGGTCGACACGAATTTCAAGTGTAGCCCCCAGATCCTCCATTTCTTCGCTCCAATGTTCAACTACCTCAGGTTCGTTGGCAAAGCGAAGACTCTGTGCGACCAGATAAGCAGTCCCCCCTTTCTTTGGAGGGTCCAGGGCAGAACCTGCCTTAACGAGAAGATTCAAGGCAAGTCGGGCAGCACCGCTCTTTTGGACTGTCACGAGTCTCAAGCCGTTCAGGAGTTCGACCTTGTGAATAAGCGGTGTCTTCGGCAGGTTTGTTCCAGACTGCGGGTTCGCGCCGGCCGCTGATGCGGATGCACTGAGCGCTAGGGGGAGCAGTAACGCAGAAATTATTGCGGGCTTCCTGTCCGTAGCAAAGTGGGAAAGCCCCATAAGAAATGAGCTATAGAACGATCCAAGATATTATGCTCGGTGGTTCGAAGCGACCCTTCGAATGGTTCAATGGCGGATCATCGGCGGAGAGATAGATTGAAGTAAGCCAGAGCGGGCACTTCTATCCCTTCTTCAGTTCAATCAGCACCTGTTTCGCAACAGCCTTTAGCGTGTCAAAGACTCCAATTCCATTTGAGGCCACTGCCTCAAGCACGGGTTCACCCTTGCGCATGAGTTCTCGCTTCATTTCTTCGATTGGAACAACGTTAGGCAAATCACGCTTGTTGAGCTGTAACGCAAAGGGGATCTTCATTAAGTCATAGCCCTGCAACTTGAGATTCTGTTCCAGGTTATAGACGCTTTCAATGTTAGCATCCATTCGTTCTACTTGGGAGTCGGCCACAAAAATAATTCCATCCACACCTTTCAGAATTAGCTTACGACTGGCGTCGTAAAAGACCTGTCCCGGGACTGTATACAGGTGGAAACGAGTCTTGAACCCACGGACGCTTCCCAATTCCAATGGGAGAAAATCAAAGAACAGTGTTCGATCTGTTTCAGTAGCAAGGGAAATCATTTTGCCCTTGGCGTTGGGGGCAGTCTTGTCGTAGACGTACTGGAGATTGGTGGTCTTGCCACCGAGCCCGGGTCCATAATAGACAATTTTACAGTTGATTTCTCGCGAAGCGTAGTTAATGAAAGTCAAGGCTATTCATTCCTTTGCAAAAAAGCGAAATCGCATTCTGTATATCGGCAAGTCTCACTAAAACCCGGTCATGTTTATTTGATTCAACCGAGCCCCAACCCCAAGGAGATTACTCACTAAAAAGACTGTCAATGTCCTCGTCCGTGATCTCAGCAAAGGGCGATTCTCCCTCTAGGTTCCCAGATTCCCTTTCAGTCCGTATTTTTCGCACAACCCTTTCAAAGACGTCCGTCAACTCAACGGAGGCCTTCTTTACTCTGAGTCTCACTAATCCCAGCGAGGAGCGACTGTCGAAGATGACAACCAAAATCACTCGCTGGGCCACTATGGAGATATGAATATTGTCCTTCTCACCCTCATGGAAGAGAATCGAGAATTCCTTCTCCCCTATGAGTTTAGCCAACCCATCGGTAGCGGCCACGTTGCCAGCGGTCAGTGAAGCCAAAGAAGTTGCGTCTAGGTTCTCGATGTCTCCGTGAACTGCGATTTGTTGACCGTTCTTGTCCACCAAAAAAACCAGCTTTGCGTTCGATTCGCCACGGAGTCGAGTGATAATGGATCTTATCCTCTGATACTCCTCCTCATACATGATCATATCTGGAGAGCTCATTAACTTGGTCCTAAACTAGTCCGAACTCCGAGGCATGATTCCATGAGGGAATTCCCCTGACAGAAGATCGGGCAGTCCATTCTTGCCATAATTGATTGATTACATTAAATATAATGTCTGAGGGAGCCTCAGCGACTAGGCTTATAACACAGATTGAATTTGATCTGCAATATGTTTCTACAGACAGCTAATCGACTTAAGCGACCATCAACTTTATCGATTCTACCCAACGAAAACGCTGAGTTTCTAGATCCATGAGGCCACCCGACTAGCTCGATAAGACCCCGCTTGACGGGTGAGGGTTTTCTTGCTATAGATAAGTTTCTCCCTGTTTACGGACCTTTCCGGAGACAGGGGGTTCATTCTGAAGGCTGTTGTACCAATTTGTTTTTGGTTCTAGCTTCTTTCCCAGGAGTCGCACCCCATTCGAAGCCGGGATGCTTGAAACTTCAAGGAGGAGTCATGAGAAAGACATCCCTAAAAGGACCGACGAACAAAAGGAAACTAGCCATATCGGCAAAGGTAGGAAAGAGCGGTAAATTTAGAACTTCCAACCGTTTTCAGACAAGCCTCAAAAGGAATCTGAAGAGTGGGGCACGATTGCGGCGCAATTCCGAATCCGCACTGCTGAAATCGGGTAGCAAAGTGACCAAATCTCAGGTTCCGAGAAGTCGGCAGGTTCCAAGATTGTCGAACTCCAAAGAACGAGGCTCTGCACGCAGAATTCATCTCATTGTCCCAAAGGTATTGCCTGCCAATCCGCTCCGGCTGGCATCCATTAAGCAATACGAGTCCGCAGTACGGCTTTTGTATGCCCAAAATTTCGAAAGGGCCAAGTCGGCTTTCGAAAAGCTCATTCAGACGTCTGGTGAGGATAAGGAAATACTGGAGCGTGCCAAGAGCCATCTTCGATTCTGCGAACAAAAGATCGCCCGGAAACCTCCAGCACCTCGTTCAGTCGAGGACCTGTACAATTTGGCGGTCACCCTCATGAATGAGGGTAAGTATCATGAATCCATTGAGCACTTGAACAAGGCACTGAAGAACCGGCCGGATTGCGACTACGTTTTGTACGCCTTGGCTGCCACCTACTGCATGACGGGTAATGTCGACAACGCCCTCAGAAATCTAAGAGCCGCGATAACCTTAAAACCCGAGAATCGTTTTTTGGCGCAGCATGACTATGACTTCGAACCACTCATGCAGGATTCCCGCTTCATCTCCATTGTGTTTCCAGAACGCTTGGCAACGCCCCCTCGATAATGTAAGCCTAAGCCGAGCGTGAGCCCGCAGCACCATGCCCCTAAAGCTTAGGGAATCACTTCCGAAATCTACTCTGTGGAAAACGAAACTCAATCGAGAATCAATGTTGTTTCGATCGGGGGGGGCACTGGCTTATCTCGACTGCTTTTAGGGCTCAAGCAGCATGTCATTAGCCCTCACTTCAGGAAGTCTGCCCTCCAAGAACTCTCGGTGATCCGGGATCTGACGGCAGTGGTCACCGTGACCGATGACGGGGGGAGTTCTGGTAGGTTGCGGGAAGAATTTCAGATGCTTCCGCCCGGAGACATCCGAAAGTGCCTTGTTGCCCTCTCAGAAGACGAGTTTTTGATGTCGAGGCTCTTTCAGTACCGTTTCGGGAGTGGAGGAGAATTACGGGGCCATAGTTTTGGGAATCTTTTTCTGACCGCCCTGGCGAATGTCACCGGAGATTTTCTCGAGGCCATCCGCTTGTCCAGCGAAGTTTTGGCAACTCGAGGCAAGATTCTCCCATCGACCATGTCTGATGTTCACCTCGTCGCCGACCTTGAAAACGGTGTATCACTGCTTGGGGAGTCTCTCATCGGACGGTCGCCCACCCGGATTCGAAGGATCTCAATCTTCCCTAATATCTGCGACCCGCTCCCTGAGACTCTCGAAGCCATCAAAAATGCTGACATTGTGACCCTGGGCCCTGGCTCGCTCTACACCAGCTTGCTGCCAAACCTATTGGTTAGCGGCATTCCGCAGGCAATGAGTGCATCACCTGCATTGAAGGTTTATATCGGCAACATAATGACGCAGAGAGGTGAGACTCTCGGGTTTACCGCATCGGATCACCTTAAAGGCATTCAAGAGCACTGTAGTGATCTGAAGTTCGACTACGCACTGTGGAATCTCACCCCCATTTCACCTTCTCAGCAAAGGAACTACCTCGAAGAAAGCGCCACCCAGATCGAAAACGACGTCGAACACATGAAGTCCTATGTGGGTAAGGTAGTCCTAAAGGACCTGTTGGCGGATGGCGAAAAAGTAAGGCATGATCCGCTGAAGTTGGCTCAAGCCGTCCTTGAGATCTTGCTGTCCGAGAGAAAGCAAGCGCTTCTTGATCATTCTCTGCAAGATCGCACAGCTGGGCACCCATGAAAGAATTCCTTTTGCTAATACTAGCTGCAGGCAAGGGCAGACGTCTGCGGTCGTCCCTACCGAAGGTTTTGCACTTGCTGGCGGGTAAGCCTTTGATTGACTACGTCCTTGAATCTGCCTGTCCTCTGAAGCCGACGGCAACTCTAATTGTGGTTGGCCATGAGGCTGAAACTGTAAAGACTCACTTAGCGACCCGGTCCCTCTCCTTTATTGATCAGGTGCCTCAACGTGGCACGGGACATGCTGTTCAACTCGCGGCCCAACTGCTAGGACGGTATCACGGGTCCGTCCTGATTCTATCGGGGGATGTGCCTCTCATTTCACCTTCCACTCTCCGGAGCCTCATCGCAGTTCATCAGGAAAACAGGGACAGCGTGACGCTACTCTCAACTCTGCTCGAGAACCCAACCGGCTATGGACGGGTGATCAGGGATTCTCAGGGAAGAGTTGAGAAGATCGTTGAAGAAAAAGACGCCAGCGCTGAAGAAAAGCGCGTCCGGGAGATCAATACGGGCATTTATTGCTTTGAGATCGTCGACTTATGCGAGGTGGTTGGTCAGCTCTCGTCAAATAACTCGCAGGGGGAATACTATCTCACGGATTGTGTGGGCTTGCTGAAACAGAAGAACAAGGTTGTGGGAGCGATGGTCTGCAAGGATCCTGCCGAGGTCATGGGAGTGAATACTCGACTTGATCTGGCGCGTCTGGAGCGAATTGTGCGGGACAGAAAGCTCCGGCAGTTGATGTTGGAGGGCGTAACGATCATTGACCCGGATTCGACCTTCGTTGCTCCGGATGTCCAGGTAGGGAGAGACACCATTCTCTATCCGAACGTGTTCCTGGAACAGGGCTCAACCATTGGCTCAGGCTGTAAGATCTATCCAAATGTTCGCATCAGCCGGTCCGTCCTGGAGGACAATGTCCTTGTTTTAGATAGTTCAGTCATTTCAGAAAGTCACGTCCACGCTCATGCCCAGATAGGCCCATTCGCCCATTTGCGTCCTCACTCAAAGATCGGGAAGAGAGCCCGAATCGGAAACTTCGTCGAGATTAAGCAATCCGAGATCGGGGAAGGCAGCAAAGCCTCTCATCTGAGTTATTTGGGCGATGCCCGGATCGGCCGCGAGGTTAATATCGGAGCAGGCACGATCACCTGTAACTACGACGGCATCAGCAAGCACCAGACCGTGATTGAGGACAGGGTTTTTGTGGGCAGCGATTCTCAACTGATCGCCCCTGTGACCGTTCATGAGGGGGCTTTCATCGCAGCGGGTTCATCGATCGACCAGGAGGTCCCCCCAGGCTCGCTTGCTATCGCTCGTTCCCGGCAAGTCATCAAAGAGAATTGGTCAAAGAGAAGAGCTCGAAGAAAAGAGTAATCGCATGTGTGGAATAGTCGGCTACCTAGGACACAAAGAGGTCGTGCCTGTTTTGATTGACGGGCTCAAGCGGCTAGAATACCGAGGCTATGACTCTGCTGGCATTGCGGTTGTCAATGGCACCGAGATACAGGTTCGACGCGCATCCGGTAAACTGAAACAGCTTGAAGAAGTTCTACAGAAGCATCCTTGCCATGGTAGCTTTGGGATTGGACACACTCGCTGGGCAACCCACGGAAGACCGACGGAGGAAAATGCTCACCCCCATCGTGATTGTAAAGGGAAGATCGTGGTTGTTCATAATGGAATTGTCGAAAATTATCTGGCTTTGAAGAAAGCGCTCTCTTCAGAAGGGCACACCTTTGTCACTGAAACCGATACTGAGGTCATTGCGCACCTGGTTGAGAAACACTCGAATGGGTCCTTGGAAGAAGCAGTCCGGAAGGCCATCAAGGAGCTTTCGGGCGTTTATGCTGTGGCTGTCATTTCTGCTGATGACCCGCAAAAAATTGTCGCGGCTCGCTACGGCCCACCAATTGTTATCGGGTTAGGACAAGATGAATTTTTTGTGGCTTCCGATATTCCCGCGATATTGGCGCACACTCGTGACGTTCTCTTTCTGGCCGACGGTGAGTTGGCCGTTGTCACTCCCAAGGGTGTCCGGCTGCTTGACCGGGAAGGCAAACCCATCGAGTCTCATGCTCAGAGAATTACCTGGGATCCAATCATGGCCGAAAAGGGTGGGTACAAGCACTTCATGCTCAAGGAAATCCACGAGCAACCGCGCGCCGTGCGGGATACTACTCTGGGCCGAATTTCCCGCGACAGTGGCAGGGTGATCCTGGAAGAGATGAAGATCTCTGAGCAGGAGTTTCGCAGCTTCGAACATGTCCGTATTATTGCCTGCGGCACCAGCTGGCATGCCGCTTTGACGGGCAAGTTTATGATTGAAGGTTTGGCGCGGATCCCCGTAGAAGTCGACTATAGTTCGGAATTCCGATATCGAGATCCCGTCATTCCACCTCGAACACTGGCGATCATGATCACTCAGTCAGGAGAAACCGCCGATACGCTGGCCGCTCAAAAAGAAGTCAAACAAAAGGGCACGAAGAACATCGCCATCTGTAACGTGGTGGGAAGCATGGTGACGCGCGAGGCCGATGGGATCTTGTACACACATGCCGGGCCGGAAATCGGAGTAGCTGCAACCAAGAGCTTTACGACGCAGCTAACGGGACTCTATCTTTTCGCGCTTTACCTGGCCAGGATTCGTGGGATGTTGACGCCGGATCAAGTTCAGGCCCACATTGAAGACCTTGCCAGGATCCCCCAAAAGATCGAGTCCATTTTCGGGAAGGTCGAATATTTAGAGGAGCTGTCGAAGAATTTCTTCCGCAGCGGAGAATTCCTCTATCTGGGGAGGGGGATTCACTACCCCGTGGCTCTTGAAGGCGCGCTGAAGCTTAAAGAGATCTCCTACATTCATGCGGAGGGCTATCCTGCTGGAGAAATGAAACACGGTCCCAATGCTCTGATTGATGAAACTCTGCCTGTCGTAGTGATAGCCACTAGCAGCATCAACAGCCCCCGGTCGGTTCAACTCTACGAGAAAACCTTGAGTAACATCAAGGAAGTCAAAGCACGCGATGGGATTGTTATTTCGTTGGTGACTCCCTTCAACAAAGAGGCCATCGAAGCCTCAGACTACTACGTCGAAATTCCCCCAACAAATGATTTTCTGCTTCCAATCCTGGAAATCGTTCCCCTACAGCTTCTTGCCTATTACATTGCCGTTCGTCGTGGCTGTGACGTGGACCAACCGCGCAACCTTGCCAAGAGCGTGACTGTGGAATAGCTCGACAACCAAGACAGCCTGCCTTCCGAGCGCAGGTTGGCCGTAAAGCCACGCGCTGATCGTTCTTAAGCCCAATCAGCCTTTGGTAGACTTCGTTGATCTGATTCCAAATCCTAGACCATGGATAGGACGAACGGACTCGGTGTATCCTAAGCAGCATACTTACGGCCGCTGTTTCAGGAGCGCACAATGGGATTCGTCAGAGCGGGACCCTGGTCACGTTTTCTTGATTGCAACCCTGCTCATTTTGTCTGGCCAAGAATGGAGCCCCTGAATGAAGACGTCCACAACAGCAGCTGTCGCCGCTTGCTCTCTTCTGATGTGCTTATTAGCTTTTCCCCTCGTTGAAAATTGGGACTTCGACATTGTGATCTTTGATGGCCGCATCGTGGACGGTACCGGGGCTCCTTGGTTTCTCGGTGATATCGGCATCCGCGATGACAGGATTAGAGCAATGGGAAACTTGAAAGGAGCTAAGGCAAAGATTCAAATCGATGCGAGCGGGCTCGCTGTGGCTCCAGGCTTTATTGATATGCTAGGCCAATCCGAGTTCAATATTCTGGTGGATAACCGCGCTGCCAGCAAAGTCACTCAGGGGGTGACCACGGAAATAACCGGAGAGGGAAGCTCTATTGCCCCTTTAAATTCCCGCATGATTCAGGAATCGACACCGCGTTACGAACACTTTCATCTGAACGCAGACTGGCGGAGTCTGGCGGAGTACTTCAAGCGGCTCGAACAGAGCGTTCATCCCGCAATCAACCTAGGTACCTTTGTTGGCGCCGGAGGTCTTCGGGACTACGTGATTGGAAAGGAAAACCGGCCTGCCACTCCCGACGAATTGGAAACCATGAAAGAGTTGACCGGTCAGGCCATGGAGCAGGGGGCTCTCGGCCTTAGCTCTTCCTTGCAGTACGTTCCGGATCGCTTTGCTTCGACCCATGAACTGGTCGAACTGGCGCGGGTCGCAGCGAAGTATGGCGGCATCTATATCACCCATCAGCGTTCCGAGGGAGATAATCTCTTCGAGTCACTTGATGAGGTCTTCGCGATTGCCGAACGGGCCAAAATACCGGCTGAAATCTTCCATCTCAAATGCGCATACAAGGCCAATTGGGGCAAGATGCCGGAAGTGCTGCGGCGAATAGAAGCCGCGCGGGAACGAGGACTTGATATCACTGCGAACCAGTATCCCTACACCCGCGCATCCAACGGCTTGGATGCATGCTTGCCTTTGTGGGTGCGCGAAGGCGGCCTCGAGAAAATGCTTCAGCGTCTGAAGGACCCGCTCCAGCGAGAAAAGATCAAAAAGGAGATGAATGCCTCTTCAGTGACCGAGTGGGAAAACCAGTGGTATGGTTCGGGAGGCGGCGATGGTGTTCTATTAAGTTCCGTGCTCCGGCCCGAACTCCGACGCTATGAAGGGTTGACGTTCTCACAGATAGGTCAACAGATGGGGCAAGACCCTCGTGATGCCGTCATGGATCTGGTCATCGCTGACCAAGGGGACAGTTCAGTTATTATTTCAATAATGCGTGAAGACGATGTACGTACCGCTTTGATGCATCATTTGGTCAGTATCGGTACCGATTCGGCAGCCATGGCCGAGGATGGTCCGCTCTCCGAATCGAAGTCGCATCCGAGGGGTTGGGCCTCCTTCCCTCGGATCCTAGGGAAGTACGTGAGGACAGAACATTTACTGACACTCGAAGAGGCGGTTCGCAAAATGACTTCTCGCCCTGCCGCCCGCGTGGGACTGAAAGACCGGGGCATACTGCGTCCTGGTATGGTCGCAGATATTACGATCTTTGACCCTGCCACAATTCAAGATGTCTCGACATTCGAAGCGCCAACCCACTATTCAATAGGCGTTAGATATGTACTTGTCAATGGCCGACCGGTCGTGACTGATGGAAAAATCACTTCTGAACGGCCTGGCCGGGTGCTACGAGGGCCTGGTTACCATGAATCTCGTTGACTAGTTCTTCCCGTCGAGTCCAGGGGCGATAGCTAAGCCTTGTTGTCCATATTGAAAGTCTTGATAAGGCAAAAAATCCCCGTTCAGAAAAGTCGCGATGGCAAAGAAGAGAACGCTACCGATGCCGACCGCTCTCAACGCTTCCAGCCGACTTGGCTCATCATCTCTGTCAGCCACTAATTCCATGATCATCCATCCCAGTTCAGCCAGCCGGCCAGGTTGAGGCCAACACAGGCTTAAGCTCTTCTGTCAACTTTTGAAATAGCTGATTCCTGATGCTTATTAGCCCAACCCTATGAAACTGTTTGTTGGCATTGATGGGGGACAGACGGCGATCAAGAGCATCCTCGCCGACGAAGACGGGCATATCCTCGGAACCGGTTCCGGTGGGCCGGCTATTCACTTTAAGGATGATGAAGCGCGAGCTGAGGTTAGCAAATCCCTTCACCAATCTTTACAAGCAGCTTTCCGCTGTGCTGGATTGTCGCCGGAAACTCGTGTTGAAAGTGTCTTTCTGGGGATCAGCGGTGTGAATGGTCCTGACACGGAGGCGGCGTTGGTTTATCGAGATTTGGCAGCTGCGCAACTCAATGCCAGTCTGATTCGCGTAGATATCGACGCCCGTATTGCCTTGGCGGGGGCCATCCCATCCATGGTCGGTGTCGTCGCCATCGCGGGCACGGGTTCCATCGCTTTCGGAATGAATGACAAAGGAGAAAGTGCGAGAGCCGGCGGCTGGGGATACCTGCTGGGAGACGAAGGAGGAGCTTACGAAATAGGCCGCCAGGCCTTAGTTGCAGTCGGACGCCATCACGACGGCTTGGGACCAGAAACTGCTCTCACGGCGTTGATCCTGGAAGCCATCAAGGCTCGGGAGGTTTCGGAAATCCCTTTGCTCATCTATCGAGATCCTCATCCCAAACTGCGAATTGCCGAGATAAGTGCTCTGGCCGCCCAAGCTGCGCTGAGGGGTGATTTAGTAGCCAGAGATCTCTTCTTAAGAGGCGGGCGGGGACTCGGAGCCCTGGTTTGTGCTGTCGGCCGAAAACTCAATTTCCGGCCTCCTTCCCTCATCGCTTCTGGGGTGGGCGGCGTGTTCCAATCTGCAGAACTCATCTGGAAGCCATTCCGTGAGGAAGTTCTGAGACAACATCCAGAAGCAACAATCGCTCCACCGGTTTTTTCTCCTCTCATTGGTGCGTTGCTCTTGGCTTACCTGAATAGTGGGCTCAAAGTCTCGCCCAGTTTACAGAGTCAGCTTGAATCTAGTCTTAAGTTGTAGGATCAGTTGCTTGTCAAAAAGTTTGCTTCACACATAATGCACTCTCCAAAATTGGGACCGTATTTAAGGTGTTGAAAATTTGCTTCCCTTCCGCTATTTTCGAGTTGCCAGAGGTTGTGGGAGGAATTATCTCTAAGGCCAAACTACTCCGCAGAGGGATGGAATTCGAATGAGACTGGGAATCGATTTTGGAACAACGAGAACCCGAGTTGCTGCGGTCTTGAAGGGCAATTATCCGCTCATTGACTTCCAAACGGAGACGGGCGACCTCCAGGATTGGTATCCCTCCTTGATCGCGGTGAAGGGAGAGCGCCTGCGGTCGGGCTTGGATGCATTGGCGGTCCAACATGATCCTGAGTGGGAGATGTGTCGCTCCTTCAAGCGTCTTTTGGCGGATGGCTCGCCTCAATCTTTGCTTACCGTTGGCCAGGTCACCCTGTCACTGATGGAGTGGTTCACTCGCTTTCTGACAGCTCTGCGCGAGGACCTCTTTCAGCACAGCAATCTCGACCTCGCAGCTGGAGAGTCCCTGGAAGTCATGGTGGGAATTCCGGCCAACGCGAATAGCAATCAGCGTTTCATGACGCTGGGGGCGTTTCGCCGAGCCGGGTTTGAGGTGGCAGGCATGCTGAACGAACCCTCTGCGGCGGGCATTGAGTATGCGCATCGCTATCGACGATCGGACCTGACGCGGCGTCGAGAGCATGTGGTGGTCTATGATCTTGGCGGGGGGACGTTTGACGTTTCAGTGATTCGCATGACGGATCAGCAACACGAAGTGCTCGGCAGTGACGGAATTACTCATTTGGGAGGAGATGATTTTGATGCCTTGCTTGTCGAGTTGACTCTGTCTCAGCCTGTACTGGCCGAGTCGACGCGAAAATGGCTTGCCCGTTCCCGCCTTTTGAACCTATGTCGCGAAGCCAAAGAAAGTCTCAATCAGAATACGCGCAAAATTACCGTGGATTTGGGTCAGATCAGTTTGGTTGCTGGGGAGGTGCTGGTTCCAGTTTCAATGTTTTACAAAGAATGTGAACCGCTGATCCAAAAAACTATCCAGGCAACAGAGGCTGCAATGCGGTCTGTTTTCGGTGACGCACAGACCGATTGGCAATCGCTTGCCGGTGTCTATTTGGTAGGAGGTTCCAGCGAGCTTCCTGTTCTCGCCCGCTCATTACGGGAGCGTTTCGGCAAAAGAGTTCGCCGCTCTCCCTATCCCAGCGCCGCGACGGCCATCGGGCTTGCGATTGCTGCTGATCAAGAGAGTGGATATCGCCTACAAGAAAAATTCAGCCTGCACTTTGGGGTTTGGCGCGAGAGCGAGGAAGGGCGGAAGATCGTCTTCGATCCCATATTTTGCAAGCAAACCCTGTTGCCGAGACCTGGCGGTCCACCGCTAAGTGCGGTTCGCGCCTACCGCCCTGCCCATAACGTGGGGCATTTCCGCTACATCGAGTGCAGTCATCTGAGGGATCGACAAGACCCTGGCGGCGATATCATCTCCTGGGACGAGATTCTATTCCCGTTTGATCCAGGATTAAGCGAGGAGGACCACCTGGAACGCATTCCAGTAAGAACCTGGCCGGATGCTTCTTCACACTGGGTTGAGGAGCGTTATCGGTGCGACGCTCAGGGCATCATTGAGGTCACGATTTCAAATCGCACGGCAGGCTATCACAGGACCTATCGAATCAGAGGAACCTCATGAATCCGAGTCGTAAAGAATTTCTGCGTCAAGGTGGCTTGGCCCCTGTTAGCCTCCTCGCAACCGGATTAGGTCCGAACCGCAGATCTAGTGGAACTACCAGTTTTACAGCTGGCGTGTCGCCGAAACGGGTTGAAGACCAGCTATTCTTAACGGAATAGCATTTAGGATCAGGACTACCGAATCTTCTCCACTTGATAGAGTAATTTCGTGTTATGGATTATTGAAGTGATCAGGACTGCTAGCATAAGGAAAAGTGCGACAGTTCCGCCAACGTCGTAGAGCAGGTACGTCTGGCCAAACAGTCTGGCCTCGGGACGGTAGAACAGGATTACGTTTCCAATTCCCAGCAGTAGCCGCAATTCGGTAGGACTAAAACTGGCAAAAGAGATTTTGAACTTTCCGAGCGTGTAGGTTGCCAGGTAAACATTGATGCACAGCAGATAGTAGACAATCAGGAGAGCAAATCCTACTTCCCGGCTCATGTAGCCCGAGAGAGAGAGTCCGACGAGCAAAAACAGTGAACCCAATGCGTCGACAATGTGATCAACGTAGAAGCCGTAGCGCGGACGCTGCTGGTTTCGGTACCTTGCCAAGGTGCCGTCGAGGCTGTCTCCCAACCAATTGATAAAGAGGCAAACGTTAACCAGGTGGAGGAAAAGTGGGTTCCACCGACTTGAGTAATAACAGAGGCCTGCGCTGAAGAATGCAATGAACCCCACGATCGTCAGGTGATCTGCTGTAATGCGCTCTGGGACGCGGCGGGCCAACCACAGCAAAACTTGGCGCTCGACCTTGGCCAAAAGGCCATGCTGCTGACGTTCAGCCTCCACAAAATCTGACATTTCCATCGCAAGCTCCTTTCGAAGCTGTCCAGGAGAAGCGCTCAAGCCTGCCACCAGTTTCAAAACTCTCCTCAACTGTGCATCTCGCCCGCCATACAACTAGACCGTTGGTCAGTCATGATTTA
>Ga0075433_10000599_pt1 | contig 23981 bp, 20 predicted proteins | sample RhiMethybrSRZTD2_FD_75299 | JGI IMG/M metagenome (GOLD analysis project Ga0075433, IMG submission 75299) | Populus rhizosphere microbial communities from Tennessee, USA - Rhizosphere MetaG P. TD hybrid SRZTD2 | ecosystem: Host-associated > Plants > Roots > Rhizosphere > Soil | place: USA... | reverse complement strand
CTTGCCGCGGCGAGACATGCTTGCGGCCCGCAAGACATTTTGGCTCGGGAGTGTGAGGCCATGAGCATCGATTTTCTCATCACCTCGTTGATTGTTGTGATTTCGCCGGGCATCGGCGTTCTCTTCACGCTGGCGGCCGGCCTCTCGCGCGGTTGGCGCGCCAGCATCATCGCCGCCTTTGGTTGTACGCTCGGCATCGTTCCGCACATGCTGGCCGCCGGCATGGGCTTGGCCGCGCTTATGCACACCAGCGCGCTAGCCTTTCAGATTCTCAAATACCTGGGCGTGGCCTATCTCATCTACATGGCCTGGAGTACGCTGAACGAGCAGGGCGCCCTCAAGGTTGAAACGGAGCTCGGCGCGCGCTCGGCAACCCAAGTCATTACCTCCGCCATCCTCGTCAACCTTCTCAACCCCAAGCTGTCGATCTTCTTTCTCGCCTTCCTGCCGCAATTCGTGCAGGCGAACGAACCCCAACCGCTCGCGCATATGCTGGGTCTGAGTGCAATCTTCATGCTGCTCACGTTCGTCGTGTGCGTGGGCTATGGCGTGTTTGCCGCCTCGGTGCGCAGGCATGTCGTTGCGCGCCCGCGGGTGCTGACCTGGATGCGTCGCACCTTCGCGGGTGGCTTTGCCGCACTTGGCGCCAAGCTGGCACTCGCCGAGCGCTGAGCGCCGGGGGTGTGCCTTTAAAAACCGCTGCGGTAGAGAAAACAATAGCGCTCGACGTTACCGGGGAACCAAGCGGCATAGTTCCCCCACGCCTCGTACTTCGGCAGCTTCACCTCCTTCATGGCGGTGTCATAGCACTTGCCCTCATCGGCAGCCGTCTTCACGACGGCGGCGAGGTCGCTCATGTATTGCAGGAGATTCTCGACGTCCTGCTTATTGCCGAGACGGCCGCCGGGTCCGGGGTGACCGGGGATCAGTCTGTCCCACTCCAGCGCCAGCACGCGTTTGAGCGAGGTCTCCCACTCGTCGAGCCAGCTGTCGGGCATGCTGCGCCAGAACACGGCTTGGATGGGAACGAAATCCACCGCAAAGATGAGTTTTTCTTTCGGCAGCCGCATGACCAGCGAGTTGTCCGAATGGTTGCGTCCAACATAGAGCAACTCGAGCGTGGTATCGCCCAGGGTCAGGGTGCGCTGCTGATCGACCAGTTCGTCGGGCATGACAATATTGGGCGGCTGCAACCGCTCGAGTTGGGCCTTGGCGTTCTTATGGGCGATGAAGCGCGCACCGAGGTCCTTGAAGGGTTGCCCACCCGTGATGTGATCGTAGTGGTTGTGGCTATAGATGACGTACTTGATCGGCTGGCTGGTGACCTTCTTGATTTCATCGATATAGGTCGTGACCGCCTGGGGACGGCCGAGACCAATGGGATCGGTGGCGATGACGCCGTCAGACGTCACCACAAACATGGCCTGGTGGCCTTGGTAGCGAAAGATGTAGACGTTATCGTTGCCCTCAACCTTGGTGGTGGCAAAGGTGGGAGGCGCGGCCGGCGCCGCGGGCGGCGCCTGGGCCAAAGCCAAGGCACGCGGCAACAGCGGCACGGCGAGGCTCGCGGCAACGAGCAAACGGAGAAGGCGCATTGGGACGTCCTTTCGCTGGCAGCTCTCGGCAAATGGTGGGCGGCCCGCGCCGCCAGGCCAAATCACAAATCGCTGACAATGCCGGCCGCCAGCCCCGTCCACCCCGCCCCCAAACCACGGGATCCAATTGCGCCCTCCGCCCAAGTCGCCAGAACTGGGCGCGGTCGGCAATGCGAACCGACGCCATGGCGACCTGCGCCCTCATCATGCCCGCCCCTCTCCTCCTCCGCTTGCCGGCGCCGGTTAGCGCGGGCGAGCCTCGGCAGTGCGACCCTCAGACGACGGCATGTCCGTCGTTTGCGCCGGTCCATGGTCATGCACATGACCGTTTGGCGCGACAGAAAAAGTCTGGCGCAGGCGACGGATCGCCCCGCTCGCCCACGTTACCGGGACGGATCGCGCTCGGGACACTGTGAGAGGCATCAAATGCTCAAAGCTGTCCTCGTAGCGTCAGCGCTTATCATGGCCGCCTTGACAGGTTCTGCGCCGCAGGCATCCGCGGCCGTGCAGCCCCACTTCGGCAAAACCACGACCAACCTCGTCAGTACGGTGGGATGGCGACATTCTCGTCACCATCATCACCACCGGTTCGGTCACTTCCACCGGCGTGGGTTCTTCATCGGCGCACCGATTTATTCCTACGGCTATGGCGACGGTTGCGGCTGGCTGCGCCATCGCGCCCTGGTCACCGGCAGCCCCTACTGGTGGCACCGCTACCGGGCCTGCCGGCGCGGCTGGTAGACGCTTTGGAGGCCGCGCCCTGGCGCGGCCTCCCCGCTGACCCAAGTGACTTAACGAGAGGTGGTCACAGCGCGGCGGCAGCCGCGGCGGCTTCGAACCCTGCATCGTAGTTCCAGATCCAGGCGCGCTCCTGCGCTTGCGCCGCAAGGTGTTGATCGCGGTCGCCGAGCTCGCCGCGCCCGGCATCATAGCGCTGACCGTTGACACGTGCGCTGCGCTGGACGCGCGCCGTCCGTTCGCGGCGCACCGCCTCATAAATGCGCAGCGCGCGCGGCGCCGAGGCGCGGTCGGCACGCGCCAACACCGCCGCCAGGGCGACGGCATCTTCGATGGCCTGGTTCGCACCCTGACCTACGTGCGGCAGCATGGGATGGGCCGCATCCCCGAGCAGTGTCAGGCGGCCCGCCGTCCAGGCCGTCAGCGGCTCGCGGTCGTATAACCCCCAGCGAAACGTCAGGCGGGCATGCGCGGTGATGGCCGCAACCATTGGATCCCAGCCCGCAAACGCCTCCCCGAGAGCGGCAGGATCGCCCGCCGCCGACCAGGATTCGCGCGCCTCCTCGTCTGTGCGCACAAAACCGACGTAGTTGATGAGCTCGCCGGCGCGCACGGGATAGACCAGAAAATGCTTGCCCGGGCCCAGCCAATTGCGCATGGCGCCAGGGGGCCAGGACACGCTTGCCGCGGGAATGAGACCGCGATAGGCGACCGAGCCCGAGGGCAGCGGCGCGGATGGAGCCACCACGTAGGCCTGAAGCTTGGAATGAATGCCGTCGGCCGCCACGACGACGTCGGCGCTGGCGCGGCGGCCATTGGCGAAGCTGAGTGATGCTTCCTGTTCGTCCTGCTCGAAGGCGACGCATTTGTGGTCGGTGGCGATGGTGTCTCCAGGCAGCCGGTCCACGAACATCGCCAGCAAATCGGCGCGATGCAGGCCATAGAACTCGATCGCGTCGCCGAGTTCGGGTGGCCACATCGAGGCGATATAGCTGCCGTCGGCGCGACGAAACTGCGGATCGGACCAGCGCGCACCCCATCGCAGGAGGTCGCTTCCAAGTCCGAGCTGGCGCAGCATGCGAATGCCGTTGGGCTGCAGCGCCACGCCGGCGCCGACCTCGGTCAGCGCCGGCGCTTGCTCATAGAGCTCAACACCGATGCCTTGCTGTCGCAGGGCATGGGCGGCCGCGACGCCGCCGATGCCGCCGCCGACAATCGCCACACGCAGCCGCTGTTTGGTCATGACAGAACCATCGATGCGTCGGAACCACCTACTCGGAAGCCTTCAGTTTGGCTTGTTCTATCACACCACCCCAAAGCGCCCGCTCCCGTTCCAGGAATGCCGCCATCTCCGGCGGAGAGTTGCCAATCGGCTCGGCCCCGTAGGCCCGGAATTTGTGCGCCACATCCTCGCGTCGCAACACCGCAACGACTTCCTTATGGATCTGCGCCACGATCACATCGTCGGTCCCAGCCGGTGCGACCAAGCCGAACCAGGCCAATGATAAAAACCCCGGCAAGCCCGCCTCCGCCATGGTCGGGACAGCGGGCAAGTAAGGCGAACGCTCAGGCGTGCAGACGGCGAGGATCCGGAGCGCGCCCGCCATGTGCTGTGGCAACGATGAGGCCAAATTGTCGAACATGAAGAGGATATGCCCACCGAGCAGATCGTTCATGGCCGGAGCCGTGCCCCGGTAGGGGACGTGCGTAAACTTGACCCCCGCCATGGTCTCGAACAGCGCGGTGGTCAGGTGTGACGTCGCGCCGATGCCCTGCGAGCCGTAGGCAATGCCGCCGGGGTTGGCCTTGGCCTTCTCGATCAGCTCGCCCACCGTGGCAGCGCCGAGCTTCGGGCTCGCGATCAGCACATTGGGCGAGCTCGCCAAGATCGTAATGGGTTTGAATTTGGTCGGGTCGTAGCCAAGCTTCCTATAAAGCAAATGATTGATTGCCAGGGTGGTCGGGGGCGAGGCCAACAGGGTGTAACCGTCCGCCGCTGCGCGCGCGAAGGCTTCGGCGCCGATATTGCCGGCGGCCCCGGCCCGGTTTTCAACGACGACTGGCTGTTTCCAAACGCTGGCCAAGGCGTCGGCGATAATACGGGGCAGTATGTCGGCCGTGCCGCCGGCCGGATTGGGCACAATGATTTTGATCGGCCCCGTGGGAAAGGGCTCGCTCGCACTGGCGGGCAATGTCCACAAGGCACCGAGCACGGCCGCAACCACCAGGAGGCGCGGAACTGGCTTGGCGTGCATGTCGCAAATTTCCCTTTTTGGCGTTTGGCCCGCACCGCGCCGCGCAGGCAAGCATCCATACCCTGAGCCTTGCTCCGCGCCGGCGGGGTTAACAGCCTAGCCGCAGGGCCGCTCGCCGGGCAAATCCTGACGGCCGTTCGCGCCTGCGAACCTGCCCAGCGCGCGCCGCCGCGATCTGGCCTGGCGGCGCAAGGCGGGGTGAACCTGGGACCGGAGGTACTGTCGATCCCCTAGAATTTCATTTTGACGCCGCCGTAAATGGCGAGCGGGGCGGCGGGCGTGATGGTGCGTGGATTTTCCAGTACGGTCGCGTTGCGCCCCACCCCCACGGGGTCGCCCGCCACCGTGCGCAGGGCTCCCGTGTCGAAGTAGGTGCCAAACGTCGAGTAATCCGTATTGAAAAGGTTTTTCACCAGGCCATAAACCTCGACACTATCGCTGAGCTTATAGCCGGTGCGCAGATTGACGACGGCGTAGCCCGGCAGCGGTCGATCGTCGTTGCCTTCATCACCGCGGAAGAACTGGCTCGACACGGCAATCAGGTCCGCCCCCAGCCGCCACTGCGGCGTCAGCCAATAGTCAAAACCGAGCTTGAAGCGGTGGCTGGGGATGCTGGGAAGGTGGTCGCCCGGCCGCACCCTGGCGCAGTTCGGCGGCTGGTCCTCCGGGTCATCGGGCACGAAGGAACTGCAGGGGACCCCGACGGGCGCATTGGGCGATGCAATCTCAAGGGCGTCGCGGAAGGTGGCATTGACGAAGGCATAGGTCGCATAGAAGAACAATCGATCGGAGCGATAGTTGAGCGCCGCTTCCAGACCCTCGCGCAGCGTATCGCCTCCATTGATAAAAAAGCCGCGGCCCTGGATCGGGCTCGCCACCGTGAGGATGTCGTTGCTGACGAGCGTGCGGAAATAGCCGAGGCTCCAGGAGAGCGTGTTGCTTCGCGCTGCCCCCAAGGCATCCCGCCCCGCATAGCCGGTGGCAATTTGGCCTCTCAAGCCCGCCTCGATGGTCCTCCCCACCACCTGCTGCAGGGGTGGATCGGAGACCAGAAAGTTCTCGAGCAGGCAGGGCCGCTGCGGATCGGCGCAGGCGAGCTCGGCCGGGGTGGGTGCCCGGTTCGATTCGGAATAGCCGGCGTAGGCCGTCAGCTGCGGCGATAGCTTGTAGGTCGCCCCCAGCATGGGGTTGAAGCGCTGGAAGGTATGATCGCCGTTGAGATCATCCCCGCGCTGGTCCTCGAGCTTGATGTTGGCGAGGTTGTAGCGACCGCCAGCCGTCAGCGCCAAGCGCTCGGTGACATCGAGCGTGTTCAAAAAATAAAGTCCGAAATACTGGGTGCGAACCAAGACATCGACGGGCGTCACCTCGACATCGCCGGCATCGAGGCCGGGGTTGAGGGACTGGTCGATGATGATGCCAAGCCCCGAGACTGCTAATGTCCTGGGATCGATCGTGCCGAGCTCGCTTTGCGACTTCGCCCGCGCCTGGCCCAGATCGAGACTGGCGCCGAGCAAGAATTGATTGGGCCGGTTGAAAAGAGGCGCTTTGCTGGTCGCCTGCAGGGTGCCGCCGTAGGAGAAGGAGTCCACGCTGACCCGGTCGTTGCCGCCGAGCACGCTGTCGGCGCCGTTGGGCAGACCGGCGATCGGCACGTTGACAACCGCACCATTGGCCCGCCGGCCGAACAGCAGATCATCCGCCTCCTCAAAACAGAGGAGGCCCGTGTTCGGACCCGCGGGGTCGCAGGCAATCGCTTCGGAGACGTTGCCGTCGGGCCGCCTCTGACTGAAGCCACGATAATAGGTGTTGCCCGACAACTTCAGGGTATCGGTGACCGAAACCGAGCCTGTCAGGTTCACCATCTGCATGCGATTGTCGAAAGACTGCGGCGAGGTGAAGACATTGGCGCGCCGCTCGTCGAGGAGTTGCAACGGCGTTGGCCCCACCACACCAAGAAACGTATTGGCAAAGGTATAGTTGAGATGAACCTCGGTACCCGAGCCCTTGACGCCCAGGTCCCCGTAGGCCCGCTTGGCGGTGGCGGGAGAGCGATCACGCCAGCCGTTTTCATCGATCCACTCGGCCGCGACGTAAGTGGCCCAGTTCCCCCAACGCTGCCCCGCCTGAGCAGCAATCTCGGCGTGTCCGAAGGAGCCGATCCGGCTGTCGATGGTCGCCCCCTGAAAGCTGAACCCATCCTTCATAATGATGTTGACGGCGCCACCCAACGCATTGAGGCCGAACACCGGATTGTTGCTCATCATGACGATGTCGGCGATGGCGATCTGGGGGATTAAATCCCAGTTCATCGCATCACCGAATACCTCGTTCATGCGCACGCCGTTCTGGTAGATGGCGAGCCCTTGCGGCGTGCCGTTGAGCGGCGAGGCGCTAAAGCCGCGATATTGCAGATCCGTGGCAAGGGGATTGCCCAGCGCTTCGTTGATCGTGGCGCCGGGAACGTAGGTGTTGATCGCCTCGGTAATGGAGGCTGAGCCGGTGCGCTCGATGTCTCGGGAGGGAACGATGCTGATCCCGGCCGGCACCTTGTCGATCGGCAGCTCGCTCCCGCCGACGGGAGACATGCGCACCTCGACGTTGCTAACGGGGGCCGGCGTTGACGCGAGGGGCGCGGTGACCTGCGGCGGCGGGGCAACCACGGGCGCCGCCGCCGCCGGTGGAGCTTTGGGCGCCGCCGACGGCGGCCGCGCCGCCTTCTTCTTCGGCACGACCACCTCCAGCTTCGGCAACACCGGGGCGGTCGGGGCTGGGACTTGGGGGGCCTCGGTCCCCGGCTCGGCCGGGGGCTCGGTCGTCGGCGGCGCCTGGCTCGGAACCTGGCCTTGAGCGAGGGCCGCATGGGTCAGCGCAAGCGCAGCCAGGATCATTGCCAGGTTGCGTCTGGAACGCCGCATCCGCCCTCCAAGCAAGACGTCTTCTGAAAAGTCCCCTGTGCCCTACTCGTGTGCCCGCGATGCGTTCGAGGCAAAGCTGCATTCCAATCTGGGTCAAGGGCTGCGCTGAGCTCGCCCGGGCCGGCGCGGCAGTTTATGGCGGGCCTGCGGCCGGCGCGCACCAGAGGCTCGCGGGCGGCCCTCGACGCGCTGGATCTTGGCACGAATCACTTCGACCCGCCTGGAGCCAATGTGTCGTCACGATGGCCTGCAGGGAATGACTGGGACGTTCGCGTGTGTGGTGGCGTTGCCGGTCGGCGTGTTGCGGCTCGCGGTTTCGCGTGTCTGCCGTTGCCGGCCATCTCCTAGCTTTTTTGCATCTCACGCCGCGGCGAGCTCCCACACGCTTCAAAAACTGGCCTCGGTCCACGCCGGCCAGGCTTCGCCGCAGAGGCGACTGGCTTGTCTCACAATTGAGCGTAAGGGGCAGGGGCAGCGACACCAGCGTGTGGGAGCGTTCGCTGCGCCCCATAAGAATTGCCGAATAGCAAAAATGGTGCTGGACATGGGGCCGCCAACTGCGTTTCTTGCCTCAACTCGGGGTATATCTGCGCGCTCGGGGATCCGCGCGTCGCCGGTGTGAGGGGGTGCTATGGACTCATTTCCGATCAAGACAGGCGTGCTCGCTCTGCTTGCTGCGGCGCTTGGGGCCATCACGCTCGTGGTCATGAGCCACGCGCAACAGCTCGACAAGAACGGCACGATCGTGATCGCCGCCGGTAACGCCCAGTACGCGGAGCTGGCCCAACGCTACAAAGAGGTTCTCGCCAAATTTGGCGTGCAGGTGGTGGTGCGGCAAACCACTCCCATTAAAGACAAAGAGGGCCGCACGAGCATACGGCCGCTGGAGGGGCGTGTCACACTGCGCGCGCTCGTCGATGATGAGTCCGGGATCACGGCGGGCTTTGTCAAAGGTGACCTCGTCGGCAGCCTGCAGGGCAGTCTGGCCACCGAGAAGCAGAAGGACCGCCACTCGGAATATTCCAAGCTTCTCTCGGTCGGACGCCTTTTCCACGAGCCCATTTGGGTGTTCACGCGCGGTGACTTACCGATTGCGACGTTGCGCGATCTCAAGGGCAAGCGCGTCATGATCGGCACCCGCGATAGCGGCGCGCGCGGCGTCACCCGGCAATTGTTGAAGGCGAACGGGGTGATCGACAAGGAGACCGCAACCTTCATCGATCAGGATCTCCCCGCCGATGCCGGCCCCCTCCTGTCGGGTGCGGCCGATGCGGGCATCGTCATCATGGCCGCCGATACGGACAAGATCCAAGAATTGCTGCGCATTCCCAATATTCGCCTGATGGACTTTGCGCATGAGGCCGAGGCCTACGCCAATCGCTTCCCGGCTCTTTCCAAGGTCGTTTTGCGTCAGGGCGCGGTAGATTTTGATCCCCTCGTTCCCACCGAGGACATCACGCTGCTATCGACGGCGGTTGCCCTGGTCGTTCGCCCCGATATGCAATCGGCGCTGATTTCGCTGCTCACCCATGCCGTGGTGCACAGTCCGAAGTCGGGCTTCGATAAGAACGGTGACCCGGTGCTGTTCTACCGTGCCGGCGAGTTCCCCACCGCCAATGATCCCGAATTCGAGGTGCCCAACGCCGCCCGCGTCCTGTACAAGAGCGGCGAGTTGCCCGTCGTCCTGAAGAGCCTGGCGCCAAAGGCCTACAGCCTCGGCCTGCCCTTCTCCTACACGGCCTTCATCAATGAGCATTGGACGACGCTCGTCGGCATGCTCGGCATGTTGGCGTTGCTGCTGCCGCTGACGCGCGCACTGCCGGGCATTTACGTCTGGATGGTGCGACGGCGCCTGGTTTATTGGTACCGTCAGCTCAAGGCACTGGAGCGCAGATTGGATAGTGGCGCAGCAAAGCACGACGCCGAGGCCATGCTGGCGGAATTCGATCGCATCGACTCCCATGTGAGAGCCATAAGCGTGCCGCCCTATTATTCAAATCAGCTCTATGACCTCAGGGGACACATCGATTTGGTACGCCAGCGTCTGGCGCTCAAACCCCAGCCCATCCGCATGGCCGCCGAATAGCGTGGGGGGCGCGCGCGGCTCGCATCCGCTACGCCCGCGGGGGCCAGGGTGCGAAGCCTGGCACCCTGGTCCGGGACGGCCAGCGTTGCGGGGGACGCGGTTTTCGGGGCGGGACCCACCGGGCGGCTGAGAGGTGAGAAAAAAGCAGCAACCGGTCGGAGGCGCTCGGTTGTAAGATGCGGCATTCCCTATAAAATATGCAACTTTAAAGGGAATTGTGGGGCATCATCGCGACGATGTGTGCGCCTTTATGGCTGCGTAGGCATGCGAGACATCAAGTTCAGGGCCTGGGAAGCGGTCAATCGGCAGATGAACTATGACCCGCGCTTTATCGCCTGGGAAAGCGCCGCCGGCATGCCCCTTTATGCGATTAACAGCGCCAATAAAGAGCCCGATGTCGTCCTGATGGAATACACCGGCCTGCAGGACAAAAACGGCAGGGACATCTATGAGGGGGACATCTTAAAGGGCAGCAATGGCGGCCTCGTCAAATGCGAGGACGCGCTGCGCGTGTTCTATAGCTCGGCCGACGTCGCGCGACAGCTCGAGGTGGTCGGCAACGTCTATGAAAATCCCGACCTGCTCAAAAAATAAGGCGCGCCCCGCACGGCCGCGAGGGCAATTGCCAGCCGTCCCTTCAGCGATTGGTTTGAGATGCGGCTGCACGGCGTGGACGCGAGCAAAAAGCGACCGGCGGGTAGCGCGCCAAGCCTAGCAGTACACCCATTGACGTCCGACACACGCTCGAGACCCGGCACCAGTAAATTACGGCATAGCCTTGGCGGCAGCAGTCGGACAAAACCCGGAACGGATAGCTGAAAAGTCCGCAGCGTGTGGCGATCACCGCATGCACAATCGTGCGTGGCAAGGACGTTGCCGTGAGAGCGCTTAACGACTGGGCACAGTCAGGTGCCCCGTCCAAGTCGGCGGGGCACCTAAAGGCAGAAAGCTCCGAGCCCCCGCTACTTCGACCGGGCATCGTTACATTTGCCATCCTTCCAGTAGAGATAGGTCCCGCACATGCCAGGACCCGTTGCTGCCACGGTCTCGGTCGTGGTTCCGGACTCTCCCATCCCGCTGGAGTACCCGTAACCACCCGCGTAGGCCGGATAACCGCCATAGCCGTAGGAGGAGTAGCCATAGCCGTAGTACGGGTAATAGCCTCCAGCCAGCACCCCCAGGCCGACGCCGTACCCAAGCGCACGACCACCCCGCCAATTACGTCGTCCTCCCCATGCGCCCGCACGATAACCAACGTTTCGGGCGCGGAGTGCACCGCGATAGCCGCCGACACCGACCCCTCCGGCACGGATACCAGCTCCGCGCAGTGCCGATGCCTCCTGAGCCAGCACAACCCCGAATAGGGCCATAGAGAATACGAGAACCAACACTTTCGTCATGGCGTCCTCCAGATGGTTTGCGCCTTCTGGTAGTGTTCTCGTCTGGGCGCTCTGGCACTCCGCAGAAGGTTCCCTATTCAAAGTTCTGAGTATGTATTTTCGAGCACGGCAATCGCCCGCTGGCCAAGCAACGCGTCACAGCCACTCGGCTTCTAGCGTGGTTGCTGCGGCACAACACCCCGCCCTCGGGAGCGAATCAGCTATTGGCTTGGGTCGTGGACCAAACGTCGGCCAGGGTTTCGGCATGGCGCGTCTCGTCGCAAATGCTTGGCTCCTTGCAAGCCTCGTTTTCCCTGTGGTCACAGCTGCAGATGCAGCTGATACCTATGAACCTACATCGCCGCCGCGCATCCTGGCGGTGACTGACGACGCAAGATCGTTCTATTTAGAATTCCGGGCTCGCAACGAGGTCGGTGGGTTTGGTCACTCCTACGTCACGCTTGGAAGCATTGCTGCAAGCGGTCAGGAACATCAGACCGTCGTCGTTGGCTTCATGCCGAAGAGCGCCGATGATGACTATTGGAGCAAGTTTGGTCTGCCGGTCACAGGCTTGGTTGGCGTCAGCCGCTCAGACCTCGTACGACGACCGGACGCGCGCTTTCGCATTGTTCTCGACCGAGCTACGTATTTTCGGGTCGTAAGCGAGATCCGCGACCTTCGCAAGACCTGGACGCAGTATGAGCTGGTCGTGCACAACTGCAATAATTTTGCGAGCGAAATTGCCAGTTCGGTCGGCCTTCGGACGCCCCTGATAACAGCGCAATATCCCATCAGCTACGTCACTGAACTGCGTGCACTCAATCCGCCGCCGCTTGCAAGGCACTAAACAAAACGCCCTCTACGCGTGCTGCACCGAGAACCTGGCCGCGCGTCCCGTCCGCGCAGTTATCTACCGACTGAGATTCAAGACCGCGGATGCGCTGTCGGCATTCAGTCGTATGATCTGGCTCGACCCGCGCACGATGACGTCGATCACGCCTGAGATCGAATACTCGCTATTATAGAAACTGCCGGTGTATCTGTTATTGCCAACCTGGCGCACTGTGGCGGTTTGGGCAGCTCTACCAGAGGCCGTGGCGCATGTGGCATTCACCTTATAACTGCGTTCGCCTGCGCGACTAAAGTGTGCCCTACACCTCGCCTGCTCGGTTCCGCCCGTGGCAAATGAGACGGTGCCGCCGCCACTCCACGAGCCCTCAAGGCTAGCAACATTCACATTTTTGGCGACCTGCGTATTGCCTTTGGAAACCTGCGCATTGCTCATCTGCGGCAGTCCGCTGAGAGTGAGCACGGCGGTGAAAGAAAAAATTGCACCCTGCAGGAAACAGAGGTGCCTAGCATCGAACAACATGCTGGATCTCCTCGCTAGACTTTCAAGTCGCGAACTCCACGATAGAGCTTGACTGAGGCTGCATCGCTGGCAGCAAAATTACACCGAGTTTAACTGGCGGCCGCGCGATACGTTCACCACTTGCGGACATCGATAAAGCCGGGTCGATTGTCATCCTCCGATCTTCGCGATGACGGCTCGTGAAATTGGCGACGGCGCCGGCCACGCGCATCCGACCGGTGCCTTCCGTTGTCTGCAGGACAGCGCGACCAATCTCGCCTGCCCGCGGACCGTGAGGCCACTGCATCGCGTCCTACCACCGACGCCAACCCCGGCGCCAACCCCAGCCACGCCACCCCCAACCGGCATAGGCATATCGATAAGCCGCGCGATAGGAGGAATATCCGCAAGCAGAGCCGTAGCCCCAGCCCCAACAGGCGGACGCTGGTTGGGCGCCAAGGCATAAAACTGGTACTGCGATCAAGAGTGCCAAAAACATCAGTCGATGCATTGGGCGTTCTCCTCTTCACCACATCGGCTTTCCCGAGACTGCCATCTGGCTGCGAAGCCGGCACTACCGAACAACCCCGAGAACGCGGCAGGAGGACGCCTTCGCTTTATTTCCGGGGAAGCGGAGGCCTAGCAAGAGGTGCCGCCAAAGCTTGCCCCAAAAGCTGTGATTTGGGTTGGTGACTTGCAACTAGAAGCTGTTGTGCGCCGCGCAAGAACGGCCCTCCCACAACACCAAGAACAATCCGTTTCTGGGTGAGCAGCAAGAAGGGCGCGCAGCGCCAACTCGCGCGCAAGCCCGATTTAAAGGCATTCGCTGACAGCGAGTGCATTGACTGCCGCCCACTCTTTCCGGGTTTGCACGCATTGCCGGCATTGCTCGGAAGCCTAGCCTATCGACTGCTGCACGGGGCAGCTTCGGAGCTGAACTGAACAATTCCGTCCAGCAAAACTCACGAAACCAGCAAGATTCACGAAAAGGAGCCTCTCGATGAAGCGAGCATCCGTTATCGCATCCCTTGCGTTCGCCCTCGCCGCATCAGCCTCCCTACTCGCGACCACGACGGCTGCGTCGGCCCAGGGGTTGCGAGAGGTTTTGGGCGATAGAGCCGATAGCCGTGGCGATCTGCGCGACCTGATTTCCGATCGGGCAGGCACCCGGGATGATTTACGCGATCTCCTCAGAGACCGGATGGAGCGGCGCAACGACCTGCGTGACCTTATCCTGGACCGGTTGGCAACGCGTGATGATTTGCGCGACCTTCTGCGCGACCGGATGCAGCGGCGCGGCGACCTGCGTGACCTGATCCTGGACCGGGTGGCAACGCGTGATGACTTGCGCGACCTCTTGCGAGACAGGATGGAAAGCCGCAATGATTTGCGCGACCTGAGCTCGGATCGGGTGGGATCCCGTGATGATCTGCGCGACCTCCTGCGAGACCGGATAGAAAGGCGCGGCGATCTGCGCGATCTGATCTCGGATCGAGCAGGCACGCGTGATGATTTGCGCGACCTCTTGCGCGACCGGATGCAGCGGCGCAACGACCTGCGCGACCTTATGCTGGACCGGTTGGCAACGCGTGATGATCTGCGCGACCTCCTGCGAGACCGGATCGAGAGCCGCAATGATCTGCGCGATCTGATCTCCGATCGGGCTAGCACGCGTGATGATCTGCGCGACCTTCTGCGTGACCGGATAGAGCGGCGCAACGATCTGCGCGATCTGATTTCGGACCGCGCGCGCAATCGGGATGATCTTGCTCCTCTTCTCAATCGGTTCCGGGATCGCCTCGGAGGAAACAGCTAGATCCGGATCAAGGCCTAAGCAAACGACGAAACCATAAGCTCTCGTCCAACCGGACGAGAGCCTTGCCCTGGGAAAATGCCAAATGGGAGAGTTCGCATGAAAAAGGCCGTTCTGATGGCGGCGGCGCTACTACTTGCACCACTGCCGACACTCAGCCAGGAGGCACAGCGTCCTGAAGGTCGCGAACCTTCCGCTGTCGAGAAAGGTACCGACCGCAATACCAATGTCCCGGACGACCAGCAGGGCGGCTCTACACAATTCGATTTCAGAAGTCGTATGGTGCGAGGGATCGAAGCGGTAGCGAGTGCCTGCGCTGACGACATCGAGGATTTTTGTGGCAGGGTCTCTCCTGGCGCAGGCCGATTGGCGATGTGTATGCGGGCCCACGAAGATCAATTCAGTCGCGGGTGTCAGGCGACGTTGGACCGCGTCTCGAGCGCCGTGCAACGCGGCGCCACGCACATTACCGAAATGTGCTGGAACGAAGTGCAATCGCTCTGCGGCGACGCTGAGCGTGTGGGACAATGCGTCATGCAGAAGAAGGCATCGCTCTCGCCACCCTGCGCGACCATTGTTACGCTCTTGGGCCAAAGGGTGCAGGGAAAGGTGCAGGAATTGATGGCTGAGGTGGGCATGCCTGTCTACAGTTCCGACGACAAGGCGCTCGGTCAGGTCGCCCAAGTCGTTAAGGGGCCGGACGGCAAGGTTCAGTCGATCCAGGTGGACATCGGCCGAATACTCGGCATCGGCAGCAAAGTGGTGAGCATCACGCCTGACAAATTCCAGCAGCTGGCCGCGATCAAGCTGCGGTTGTCAGACGCAGAGATACGCACTTTGCCGGAAGCCAAGAAGTAGCCGTCGGTCTTGCATCGTTGCGAGCGTGTCGGGACTGGATGGCCGCGCCAAGCGGCCATCGTGCCCGCTCGAGTGCATGAGGCGGGCCGCCGAGTGCCGGCTTGGCAAAGCGTGACGACTTTCTCGCGGTAGAGTGTGCCCCTGCGGCAACGCCTGCCCAGGCCGTCTTTTGCGCGGGCCATACCGCAACATGATCCGCGCCATCAAGGCCGTTTCCAGCGAGCGCGGACGCGATCCTCGCCAGTTCGCGCTCGTCGGCTTCGTCCACGTTCAAAGGCTGCGGGCTCTCTGACTGACGCCCCATTGCCACGCCCAGCCTCGCAAAACAAACCAGCGATTTTGACGCTAGGACAGCCCTGTAGTAAATCAAGTTGAGTATTGGGAAGCGCACTGCCAACCGTTGGCGGCGCTTTTGCTTAATGGCGATCTCGGACGGGTGGTCCACAAGCGGGGTTTTGGCACGGGGTTTGACGAGGGGTCGTGTTTTCGGGGGCAACTGCGAGGTGCTTGTTCGCGCTTGTGGCTTTAACAGCCTCGGGGGCTGGCCCTGCGCAAGCGCTGGATGCGGCAAGCGCCATACCCGCGCCCCTGGCCCAGACACACGCACTGAAATTTCTCAAAGGCCTACCACGTGAGTGGGCTGGGACATCGGCGCGCGACTGCAAAACCTACGAAGACAAGAATATCGAACACCTGTCGCCCTCCTTTGCCGTCGCCGCGGCGCGTTTTCTGCGCGCCTTTGTCGAGGTGCACGGCCACGTCACCATCACGTCTGCCCATCGTACAGCCGAGGAGCAGGCTTGCGTTTGCGACGGCGAGAGGGGCCCCTGTGCCGGCCGGCCGCGCCTGGTCAAGACGAAAAAAGGTCGCCGCATCGTCAAGCGAAGCACCTCTCGGCACCAGCAAGGCATCGCCCTCGATGTCCGCGCCGGCATGGGGACCGATGACGAGTTTGCTTGCCTGAATGAATTCGCCCAACTCAATCCCCAGTTCGGCGTGCGCTTTCCCATGGGAAAGCGAGACCGGCCGCACATGGAACCGGCGACAGCCAGCCCCGGCCCGCTGCGCCTTGCTGGCTTTGGCCTCCTTCGCCACCAGGTCACACCGTGCGTACGGCTTAAGGCCATGCTGGTCGATACACCGCTCGACTAGTCCCCAGTTGAAGAACACGGGGATCGAAGGAGCCGTGAGAAGGCGCGCCAATCACCGCAAAGACAGGGCTTGAGCCACCCAAGCCGTCTCGGCAGGCGCCAGCGATCAGTTCCAGAACGACCGCAAACCGCGGAAGGGCGGCGGGTCGAACCAGTCCATCGGCCTTGGTTCCCGCTGGCGAATTTTCAGGGCACCCTGCGGTTCACCGCTCATCACGACCACGAAATCGGTGTCTTTACCCGTCTCCCGGCTTGGGCCCTCATCGGAGATGATCAGCGACGAGCCCGGCCACACGATCTCCGAGATCGCCTCGAGCGCCTCGGGGGCAAAGCCAACTCGGTCAAGCGCTGCCTTCGCCGCGGCCACATCGGTTGCGGCCGCATGACCATCGCGGGTTTGCGAAACTGGCTCGATGTTCGTCGGGGTCCTGTACATGGCGACCACGCTCCAACGCATATCACCCGACGTGCCGCGCGGCTCAACAGCGGTATAGACAAACGTGCCGATCGGCTTCTGCGCCTCGCGAATTTCGACCGGGCCCTCGTAGATGGGAGTGTTGCCCTTGCGGACATAGAGCCTCTGGGTCTTGCGACTGATGAATACGGAGACCGGCAAAGTCTTGCGTTTCGCCGCCTCGGCCGCATCCGCGGCACCGTCCCGGGCTGCCGTGGCGGCGCGGGCCGCTTCGGTCGCACGCTCGGCGACCTCACGTTTGGCCTCAACCTGAAGTTTGGCGGTTTCTAGTTGCGCCCGCAGCTCGTCGACCCTCGCGAGCGCCTTGGCCTTCGCGGCTTCGGCCCGTGCGTTGCTTTGCACTTCCGTGCTTGTCTCAAGCCGGCGTTCTGCCTCCGCCAAAGCCGTTTCGGCGTTGGCAAGATTGGCCTCCCGAGCCCGCAGCAGACGGGTACTCGCGGCCTCTTCGGAAGCGGCTCGTGTGGCGGCCGCGCGCGCGTCGCGCAATTTTTCGTTGGCCGCCTCAAGCTCTGTCGTGCGGGAGGCACCGATCGACTGCAGCGTCTGCCAAGATCGTGCGCTCCTCGCGTTCGGCTCGGAAGCCCCGAACCTTGCCTCCGATGCCGCTTTGCTTGAGACCGAATGCTCGCTGCGCCGGGCTGGGATCGGCTCTTTTCCGACGAGCTTCGACTTGAAGAGAGCCGGATGCGTAATGTCGCTCGGGCCCATGTCGTCGCGCACGATCAGCACGCGCATGCCCAAATCGGTCAGGTCGAAGAGTTGCTGGGCAAACGCCATAGGTAGCCGAATGCAGCCATGCGACGCCGGACGCCCCGGCAGCACGCCGGCATGGAGCGCGATGCCCGTCCAGGTCAGGCGCTGCATGAACGGCATCTCACCGTCTTCGTAGAGATTGGAACTGTGCAGCTCCTTCTTCTGCACGATGCTGAAGATGCCGGCCGGCGTTTCGTAGCCGACCGAGCCGGTCGAGACCGGTGCTTCCAGAATCTTGCCCTCGGCATCGTAGATCGAGATGCGCTGGTCGCGGAGCGCGACGATGGCCAGCACCGGCTTGCCGGCGGCGCGCAGCTGACCCTCCTGTCGCCCCTCTCGGCCGCTTTTGGCGCTTGCGCCGCCAAGGCCGAGCGCGAGTAGGGCCGCCGTGAGGCCCAGCAGCCCTACGGCAGCCAAGCTGACGCTCGATTTCGATCTCGTACTGATCCGGCTCATTGCGCAGTTGCACCCCTGGAGCGCTGCCTCAAGCATGGAGCAAAAGTGATCCTCAAAGCGATCTTGCGACCCGAAAGCCCACCATGTCGAGGCGGATATCGGGGGCCGTGGCATAGCGGTAAGCTGAACGCAGCAGCTGGGGAAAATAGTTCCACGAGCCGCCACGAAGAATGCGCAGCTTGCAGTCCGCCAAGACCACGGCGGAACCGTCGGTGGGCGCGCCGCGGTAGCTGTCCTTGTAGCAGTCCTGGACCCATTCCCAGACATTGCCGTGGACATCGTGCAGGCCAAAGGCATTGGCGGGAAATGTTCCCACATCCAGCGTCTTTTGCCGAAAAACCCCCATTTTGCCGTCGCCGTAGACAAAATTGGCGTCATAGTTCGCTTGCTTGTAGTTGATCGTTGCCCCGGTCGCGAAGGGTGGATGGGGGTCCGATGCCCGCGTCGCCCCACGCGCGGCATATTCCCATTCTGCCTCGCTGGGTAGCCGATAGGCGTTGCCGGTCTTGCGCGAAAGCCAGGCCACAAATTGTGTGGCATCGTCCCAGGCGACGTTGATCACCGGCCGCCTGCCGCGCCCCCAGTTTTCGTCACTCGGTTTCAGCTTGCAGCCGCCCTCCGCCGCACAAGCATCCCACTGGGCAAAGGTCACCTCAAACTTGCCCATGGCAAACGCCTTGATCGTAACCGTGCGCTGCGGGCCTTCATTGCTACTGCGGCCGCGCTCGCTCTCCGGTGATCCCATCATGAACTCTCCGGCGGGCACGACCACCATTTCCGGGCAGGCCGGGCAATCCCGAAAGACCCGTCCGCTACCGCTCGCGGGCTCTGGCGGTCTTTTCTGGGCGTAGGTCGCAGCCGTCGTACTCACGAGCAAGGCCAGCATCACACCAGCACGCAGCATTGACGTCCCTTGCAGTTGCGTGACATCACCCGGTGACCGAGCGGATAGCGGCGTAGGCGGATGAAAACTCCACGCCCGCGCGCGAGAATCGATTCCCTCGCCGCGCGCCATGTTTGCACACTCCGCCGCGAGGCGCACCGTTGCGAATGCACCAGGGCCTAATGTGACTGACAAATTCGGCCGAAAAGGGCCGGAAATTTGCGCGCTGCGCTAACACAGCGCGCAGTATTTCTGTCGCCCAAAATCCGGGTTTACTGCCGCTGTCGGTGGCGTGCCAACCGCCGGCCCGCTTGCCGCATCCTGTCCGCTCGGGCACAGGAGCCTATCAGCCAATAGGTCGGATCCGCGAGGCATGCCGGCGCTGTCGGGCGGCTGCGGTCTTGGCCAATCCTTTGCTGCCGGCGGGCTCGATCCCCACTTGAGGCGTCTGCATTCGCCCTCAGCGGGTCCCGATCGTATTGACACCATTGCAGCGGACACTAGCCTGCAACAAACCGACAGCCGGGCACTCGCGAAGATGGCCGTCCCGCACTTGCGTCTTTCGCCTCTGTTGACGCCGCGCTCAGTGGCAATCGTTGGCGCCTCACCGCGCGAGGGCACGCTCGGCAACAACGTCGTAATGAACCTGCGCCGCTTCGGTTACCCTGGCCGCATTCTGCCCATCCACCCGAGCGCGCCGGAGGTGGCGGGCCTCCCCGCCTACCGTTCGTTTGCGGAGTTGCCAGAAATCGCCGAGTGTGCGGTCCTTGCGGTGCCCGCCGACAAGATCGTGGCAGCTCTCGAGGACGGCGTCGCGCACGGTCTGCGTGCCGCGGTGGTATTCGCCAGCGGGTTTGCCGAACTCGGCGAAGACGGCCGCACGAGGCAACGCCAGCTGCAAGCGCTGTGCACCCGCAGCGGCATCGTGTTGTGTGGCCCGAATTGCCTGGGTCTCGTCAACGTGCATAAGCGCGTGTCTCTTTACAGCTCGGGCATACCCGAAGGGATCGAAGACGGTGGCCTTGCCGTCGTCTCCCATAGCGGCTCCGCCTGCATTGCGCTCTCCACGCTGGGACGTTTCGGTCTCTCCTTCCTTGTCTCCGTCGGAAACGCCGCAGTGCTCGATTTGCCCGACTATCTCGAGTACCTCGCCAATGACAGGGAAACCAAGGTGGTGGCGCTCTTCATTGAAGAGCTGCGCCATCCCGCGGCCTTTGCGCGCTCGATCGAGGCAATGCACAAGGCGGGCAAGCCCGTGATCGCCTTGAAAGTTGGCCGCTCGCTGAAGGGGGCGGCGGCCTCCGCGGCGCACACCGGCTCGCTCGCGGGGAGCTGGGAGGCCTATCAGGCCTATTTCCGCCGACATGGCGTGATCGCGGTCGACGACTTCGATGAATTGGCCGAATCGGTGGCACTCGCGCTCAAGGTCCGCTCTGCGCCGCAGGGTAACGGCGTGGCCATGATTGCCGTCAGCGGCGGCGAAGCCTCACTGGTCGCGGACCTCGCCGAGCGCGCGCAGGTTGAGTTGCCGGAGCTCGCGCCGGCAACGGTGGCGCGGCTGAGAACCGTGCTGCCGAGCTTCGCCAACATCGGCAACCCGCTCGATACGACCGACCGCGGTGTCTACGACGCCCAGAATGTTTACAACGGCTCGATCCGGGCGCTGGCCGAGGACCCCGCGGTGTCGCTCGTCGCTGTAGTGCAGGATTGCTCGCCAGGTCTCTCCGCGCGGGGCGCCAACAACTACCGGCGCATTGCGCAGACGGTCGCCGACGCCGCCCGCGATCTACCCAAACCGGTCGTCTTCTTCAATACGGCGGCGGGTGGCCTGCATCCCCACGTGATCGAACCCTTGGTCGGCAGCCCGGTCGCCGTACTGCAGGGCGCCCGCGCCAGCCTGCTGGCCATCAGTCGACTATTTGCCTACACGCGTCATGTGCCGGCCGCTGAGCCGCAGGTGCCTGGCCCCGCCGCGCACTGGCGCCAGCGCCTGGGGAGCGCACAACCCTTCACCGAGCGCGAGTCCAAGGCCTTCCTTGCGGCGCACGGCATCCCCGTGACGCGTGAAATCTGCGCCAGTGACGCCGCAGCCGCTGCCAGGGCCGCCACTGAGATCGGCTATCCGGTTGTGCTCAAAATCGAGTCGCCAGATCTGCCGCACAAGACGGAGGTGGGCGGGGTGCGCGTCGGCCTGGCCGATGCGAGCGCCGTCGAAGCCGCCTTCACCGAAATCATGACAGCGGCACGCCGCCATGCCCCCGCGGCACGGCTTGCGGGTGTGCTGGTCCAACAAATGGTGAGCGACGGCATCGAGCTGATTGCCGGGCTTGCGCGGCAGGAACCCTTTGGCATGGGTATCCTCGCCGGTGGCGGCGGCGTGCTGGTGGAGCTGATGCGCGACACGGCCTTGGACTTGTGCCCCATCGACAATGCCCAGGCCCACGCACTCATTGCCCGCACGCGCTCGGGGCAGCTCGTGCAAGGCTTTCGCGGCCGGCCTGCGGGTGACCTGGAGGCGTTCGCCGCGCTGCTTGCGCGCTTGTCCCAGCTTGGCATCGCCTATGCCGACCTCCTGGAAGCCGTCGATTTGAACCCCGTTGCGGTCCTGCCGCCGGGCCGGGGCGCGCTCGTCCTCGATGCCCTCGTGATTCCTCGCAAACCAACCAGCCACGGAACGCCATGACCTACGCCACCGTAAAACTCGAACATGACGGCCCCCTCGCCGTACTGACCCTCAATCGGCCGGAGAAGATGAATTCGCTCTCCGATCAGCTGCTCGCGGATTTTCGGGCCGCCATGGACACGTGCGAGGCCGACGAGAGCGTCCGCGCCATGATCGTGACCGGCTCGGGCAAGGCGTTCAGCGCCGGCTTCGACATTGCGCCGCGCGAGAAACCGCGCACGACGGTGCAGGACTGGCGTGACCATGCCAAGGACGGCAACGAAACCTGGCTGCGTGTCTGGCGTTCGCGCCTGCCGGTTGTTGCGGCGGTGAACGGCTATTGCCTTGGCGGCGGCTGCGACCTGTCGATGACCTGCGACTACACCGTGGCCGCCGATACCGCCCAATTCGGCGAGCCAGAGATCGAATTCTGTTCAGCGCCCCCCTTTCTCATCATGCCCTGGGTGCTGGCAATGAAGCATGCCAAGGAGTTGCTTCTGCTGGGTGAGCGCATCGACGCGGCGGAGGCATTGCGCATGGGGCTCGTCAACCGGGTGGTGCCGGCGGACGCGCTCATGGCGGAAGCAAAAAAAGTAGCGCTTCGGCTGGCGCGGCTGCCCGCGATCGCGGTGAAACAGAACAAGGAAGCCATCAATCGCGCTTATGACATGCGCGGGCTGGTCGCCACCATCGAGTATGGCCAGGAAATGTTCTGCCTCACCGCCATGGCGCACTCCCCCGAGGGCCAAGAATTCCGCAGCATCGCACGCGAGCAGGGATTGAAAGCGGCGCTGCGCTGGAGGGAAAATCGTTTCAAATAGCGCCGCAGATGGCACCGGCCCAACGCCGCCGAGCAAAGAAGAGCTGTGGCCGACACGGGCGCTCGCAAGCGACCCCAGGTATGCCGTCAGTCAACTTTGACGCGCCGCTTGGCTTTCGGCACGACGGTCACCCGATTGGGCGTCTTCAGGCGTTCGCGCCGAACGTCGGTGCGCAGCGCATTGGTTTCCAAGCGCACGCCACGGTCGCCGGCCTCGCTGCGCTGCGCCAGGGCCGGGCTGGCCGTCGCCAGCAGGGCCCCGGCCACGACGAGGATGATGAGCATCGGCTGCATGCTGGGCTCCGAGAACACTAGAAGGCCAGATCAAGACGCGGTCCGATTTCCAGATCGCGATAGTGCCTAAGCGGAACATTCGAGGTGCGCCATTCATAGTTGGCGCTGGTCGTCAGCGACATGTTGCTGGCGATACTGTAGCGCAAGCCGAGCGAGGCGGAATAAACGATGTCCTGGCGTCCATCGTTGAGGCCGCCGGTGTACCAGTAGGCTTCGAGCAAGGGCGTCGAAACGATCGACCAGCGCGAGATCAATTTGGCCTCGATTGGCAGCAAGAGATCGAGCCGATAGCGCCGCGCCTCCGCGACATCGGCGAAGCGGTAACCGAATTGCGCGGTTGGCGACACCGTGAATGGGCCGTAGCTGAAGTCGCGCGTCGTGGAAATCTGCAGATCATCGGCGATGAACAACAGCTCGCTGTAGACACCGGAGTATTCGAAACGATGCTCATAGCTGACGCTGGTTCTCCAATCCCACAGGGTCTTGGTGAGGCGCGCCCCAACGAGGGCGAAGGTTTCGTTGGCGAAATTCTCCTCGTTAAAGGCGTTGAAGGAGGTGCGCCCGTACAGGCGATAGGAAAGATCCGACGACAGCTTTCCATCCAAGCGCAGCATCACGTCGGGCTGGACATAAACGTCGCGCCGACGATCGCTTTCGCTGACCAGCGCATTGGTGCTGTAAGTGGGCGCAAAGGAGACGAACACGCTCCAGGTCGGCCGTTGCAAGGCCGGCGGCGCGCTCTCCTCACCGGCCAGCGCCTGCTGCATCCCGAGCAGCCCAACGGCGCCCGCCAAAGCATTCAGCTTCCGCACCAAAGTGAACCCTCGAAGCGGTTCGGGGGATAATCAGGCTCGCCTGCGGATCACGGATAACGCGCAGGAAACAGCGAAAAGGCGATGAAACGGGGCTCGGACAGGGAACCGATGACGGCTGCGGCATCTGCAACGGGATGCCGATAACAACATGAAGAGGAAGCGACTCAAAACAACGGGCTTGGACCCTAAGCTATTCGAGCCCTAGAAGCCAAGCTGGTTTCTGCCCTCGCCATCCCGACACGCTAACGCCTCGCCGCTGCACCGTCGGGCGCTCCTGCGTGCGCCAAGACGTTGAGACGACAGCGCGCGAAATTCAGGGTTCCCCTCCATGTACAGCGCGGCGTGGCGCGCGCACGAATGCGCAGGGCGTCAGCGGCGGGACCAACGGCGCCAGCTCTAGGTGCGGGGCCACCTTAAGTTAAGGAGAGTAAACCATGTCCGAGCTCGATCGCCGAACCCTCCTTGCCGCCATGCTGGGCGGGATCGCCGTTGTCGGCAGCGCACCTTCTTCAGTTGCAGCAACAACGATCGCGGCGCCGACGCCCAGCCTCATGCCGCGATCGGGTTTGCAACCCCTGCACAAGGCCCAGGTGGTCGTGGTCGGACCGCGCCGCCGGCGGCGCTGGCGCTGCTGGTGGAGGCGGGGTCGTCGCGTCTGCGGCTGGCGCTGGTAGTGATC
>Ga0075433_10000598_pt1 | contig 23983 bp, 22 predicted proteins | sample RhiMethybrSRZTD2_FD_75299 | JGI IMG/M metagenome (GOLD analysis project Ga0075433, IMG submission 75299) | Populus rhizosphere microbial communities from Tennessee, USA - Rhizosphere MetaG P. TD hybrid SRZTD2 | ecosystem: Host-associated > Plants > Roots > Rhizosphere > Soil | place: USA... | reverse complement strand
GGATGGTGCATCGGCACGTAGCGCTTCTCTTCCGCATCCCATTCGAGCAGCGGGAAGTCGACCACCCACGTGAACGCGTAGTCGTCCGGCTTCAGCAGTCCTTCCTTTTTCGCAATCGTCAGGCGTAGTTGCCCCAGGATCTTCGACGCCGTGTCGGGTTCACCTGCCGCCACGAACAGGAGACCGCCCTGCGATGTGCCAGTGGCGTCGAGCATCTGCCGGACGCCGTCCTCGCCGAGAGCCTTCATGATCGAGCTGGTGATCGTGCCGTCCTCGGCGCGCCGTGCCCAGGTAATGTGACGGCCCGCGGCTTTCTCCGCATTCACGATGCCGTCGACTTCGCTCCGCGAATAGCCGCCCGCGCCCGGGACGACAAACCCGCGCACCGTGCCTCCGCTGGCCACGATCTCGCGAAACACGCGGAACGGCGAATCATGGAAGAGCGGGCCGAAGTCTTGAATCGGCATGCCGCAGCGAAGGTCCGGCTTGTCGGAGCCGTACTTCGCCATCGCCTCGGAATACGGCATCCGTGGAAACGGGATCTCGATCTCGCGGTTGATGAGACCGAAGATCCGCTTCATCAGCGGCTCGATGATCCCGAAGATCGTGTCGGGCCGCGCGAACGACATCTCGACGTCGACCTGCGTGAACTCGGGTTGGCGATCGGCGCGCAGATCTTCGTCGCGGAAGCACTTGCAAATCTGCACGTAGCGGTCCATCCCCGAGATCATCAGGATCTGCTTGAAGATCTGCGGCGACTGCGGCAATGCGAAGAACTCGCCGGGATGCACGCGGCTCGGCACGAGGTAATCGCGGGCGCCCTCCGGCGTCGACTTGGTCAGAATCGGCGTCTCGATCTCGAGGAATCCGTTCTCGTCGAAATACTTCCGCACCAGCATCGTCAGCTTGTGCCGCAGGACGATGTTCGACTGCAGGCGCGGGCGGCGCAGATCGAGATAGCGATACTTGAGGCGCACGTCCTCGGACACCGGCGTGTCGTCGGCTACGGGAAACGGCGGCGTCTTCGCTTCGTTGAGCAGCGCCAGGCTCTGCACGATGATTTCGACTTCGCCGGTCGGCAGCTTGGGATTCACCGTGTCGTTGGAGCGCAGCCGCACACGGCCCGACACGCCGACCACGTACTCCGACCTGAGCCGCTTGGCCTTGGCCATCAGCGTCTCGTCGTCTTTGTCGAACACCACTTGCGTGACACCGGCGCGATCGCGGATGTCGATGAACAGCAGGCCGCCAAGGTCCCGCACCCGGTGCACCCATCCGAGGAGCACTGCTTCGCCGCCGACGTGATGGGGGCGGAGCTCGCCGCAGGTATGCGTGCGTGTCAGGTCGCCGAGTTGCTCAGCCACGATGCGTCAGTCCCTCGCGAATCGCCGCGCCTGCGGCGGTCTGGTCGTGCGTGGTTTGCGTCTGGTGTTTCAGATCCTTGACCGTGAGCGTGCCGTTGGCGATCTCGTCGCCGCCGAGGATGGCGACGAACGGGATGCCACGTGCATCAGCGTACTTGATCTGCTTGCCGATCTTGTCGGCGTCGGGATACGTCATGACGCGGAGGCCGGCCGTGCGCAGCGTCGCGGCCACTCGCAGCGCGTGCGGTGCATCCTTCGCATCGAAGACGGCGATCATCACATCGGCTGGAGTCGTGTGCAGCGTCGGCGGAAACATCCCGCGCTCGCCCATGACGACGAGAATGCGCTCGAGCCCCAATGAGAAACCACAGGCCGGAATGCTCTGGCCGAGGAACATGCCCACGAGGTTGTCGTAGCGGCCGCCCCCGCCCAGACTGCCCGCCAGATCGGGCACGTTGATCTCCATGATCGCGCCCGTGTAGTACGACAGGCCGCGCGCAAGACTGGGATCGAACACGAGACGGCCTTTTGCGCTGGTCTCCTCGGCCATCGCCGCAATTGCCGTCAGATTGGCGAACGCTGCCGTGCCCTCATCGTCGTAGTCGATCGGGCTGGCAAACCCTCCCTTTTGCAGCCGCTCGAATTCATTGAGCAGCCGCTCGGCCGCCCGGGCATCGATCTCGCGCGCGGCCATCTCCGCTTTCACGCCGTCGGGACCGATCTTGTCGAGTTTGTCCATCGCCACGAGCGCGGTGCCCTGGAGCGTGGGCGGGATCTGACACCAGCTCAAAATCGCGGTCAGCAGCCCTCGATGGTTCACGCGGATCGTGAAGTCGTGGAATCCGAGCTCGACGAGCGCGTCGGAGACGGCGGCGCACAATTCTGCTTCGACCATCGGTGACGTCGAGCCCAGCGCATCGACGTCGCACTGATAGAACTCCCGAAAGCGCCCGCGCGCCGGGCGATCCGCACGCCACACCGGCTGGATCTGATAACGCTTGAACAGGCGTGGCAGCTTCGACTGGTGGTGTGCGATCACGCGCGCCAGCGGCACGGTGAGGTCGTAGCGGAGCGCGAGGTCGGCCTCGCCGCTCGCCTCGTGCTCGCCGCGCTTGAGGATCTTGAAAATGAGCTGATTGCCTTCCTCGCCGTACTTCCCCATCAGCGTTTCGAGGTTCTCGGCGGCGGGCGTCTCGAGCGGCTCGAATCCGTAGCGTTCGTACACACGTTCGATCACGCCAATGACAAACTGGCGACGCCGGACGTCTTCCGGAAGGAAGTCGCGCATGCCGCGCGCTGGCTCAGTACGGGGCGGCATGCGAGCTAATTGCGTACCTGGTTATTCAGGTCGGTATCGTGATTGAGGGCACGGGCTGCGGGGAACGACCGAAACATCTCACTGAATTATATAGGGCCAGCCGCTTTCGCGGCTGGTGAGGCGGCGCCTTCGGCGCCGTGAGGCTGCTCGCTCCGCTCGCAGTGGGGCCGGCGGCTTCACCGCCGGTAGGGCTGATAAAACGTGGGGACGATCTTTCCGACCGCCACGAAGCGGCGGCCCTACGAGTCGCGGGGCGACTCGACCTACCGCGCCGAAGGCGCGGCCCCACGACCGCGAAGCGCTCGCCCCAACGTGAGCGAGCGGCCCTACGGGCGGCGAAGCCGCCGCCTACATCCTCGGCAGCGTTAGGCCTTGCTGTCCCTGATACTTCCCCTTCTTGTCGGCGTAGGAGACCTCGCACACTTCGTCGCTCTGGAAGAAGAGGACCTGCGAGATGCCCTCGTTGGCGTAGACCTTCGCGGGCAGCGGCGTGGTGTTCGAGATCTCGAGCGTCACGAAACCTTCCCACTCCGGCTCGAACGGCGTGACGTTCACGATCAACCCGCACCGTGCGTAGGTAGATTTGCCGACGCAGACGGTCAGCACGTCGCGCGGAATGCGGAAGTACTCCACCGTGCGCGCCAGTGCGAACGAATTGGGCGGAATGATGCAGATATCGGTCTTCATGTCCACGAACGATCGATCGTCGAAGTTCTTCGGGTCGACGACCGTGTTGTTGATGTTCGTGAACACCTTGAACTCGTCGGCGACGCGGATGTCGTAGCCATACGACGACAGCCCGTACGACACGACGCCCTGGCGCACTTGACGGTCCTCGAACGGCTCGATCATCCCGTGCTCGAGCGCCATCTTGCGGATCCATTTGTCGGCCTTGATCGAGGGCACCTGTCTCCTGGCCTTCTCTCCAGTCAGCGCCTGGAGAAGAACATCATGATCAGCGTCAGCACGATGCTGGCGACGATCGACGTCACCAGCGGAAAGTAGAACGTGAAGTTGCCGCGGCGGATCGTGATGTCACCGGGCAGCCGCCCGATCGGCAGCCCCAGCGTCATCAGCAGCCCGAGACCAGCGATGAGCAACCCGAGGATGATGAGCGAGCGCCCCATTACTGGACCGTATCAGCAGAGAGTGCAAATCTCAAAACAAGCCAACCACCGCGAACACCCGGGCCGCGACAACGGAGCGGCCCGCTGAGCGCATCGACGGTACTTCCACGTCGCTTTATATCAATTCCAAGCCCCGGAAGAAGTAGCCCAGTTCGAAGGCGGCCGTCTCGGGCGCATCCGAGCCATGCGTCGCGTTGCGCTCGATCGACGTGCCGAAGTCCTTGCGCAGCGTGCCTGCCTCGGCCTTGGCCGGATCGGTGGCGCCCATGGTCGTGCGCCATTTCTTGATCGCATCCGGCGCCTCGAGCGCGAGAAGAATGCACGGCCCCGACGACATGAAATCGGTCAGCCCGCCAAAGAACGGCCGCTCCCGGTGCACGGCGTAGAAACCTTCGGCTTCCTTCTTGGTCAAGTGCTGCAGGCGCATCGCGCGCACCGTGAAACCGGCCTCTTCGATGCGGGCCAGAATCTTTCCGGCCATCCGCCGCTCGACCGCGTCGGGTTTGATGATTGCGAACGTCTTTTCCATATGTCACCGGCGGGTCTCACGACCCGCCTCTACGAACGTGGCTCAGCGCCCGAGTGCTTCGCGCATCTTGGCGCCCATATCGGCCGGACTCTTCGCGACGTGGACGCCCGCTTTCGCAAGTGCGTCCATCTTTTCCGCCGCCGTGCCTTGTCCGCCGGCGATGATCGCGCCGGCGTGTCCCATGCGGCGGCCGGGCGGCGCGGTCTGGCCGGCAATGAATCCCACCACCGGCTTCCGGAACTCGCCGGCGATGAAGGCCGCGGCTTCCTGTTCGGCGGTGCCGCCGATTTCACCAATCATGATCACCGCCTCGGTGTCGGCGTCGGCCGCAAACAGACGCAACGCATCGATGAAGTTGGTGCCGATCAACGGATCACCGCCAATGCCGATGCAGGTTGTCTGCCCCATGCCCTGCTTCGTCAGCTGGTGAATGGCTTCATAGGTCAGCGTGCCGCTCTTCGACACGATGCCGATGCGCCCTTCCTTGCAGATGTGCCCAGGGATAATCCCGGCCTTCGCCTGGCCTGCGGTGATGATGCCGGGACAATTCGGGCCGATGAGCCGCGTGCGCTTTCCCTGCATGAAGGTGATTGCCTTCAGCATGTCCGCAGTCGGGATCCCTTCAGTGATGCAGACCACGAGCGGCAGCCCTGCATCGGCCGCTTCCATGATGGCATCCGCCGCAAACGGCGGCGGCACGAAGATCACGCTCGCATCCGCGCCCGTTTCGCGCATCGCGTCGTGGACGCTGTTGAAGATCGGCCAGCCTTCGTGAGTCGTGCCGCCCTTGCCGGGTGTGACCCCACCGACGACCTGGGTGCCGTACGCCGCGGCGGCCTTCGCGTGAAACGTGCCTTCACGGCCCGTGAGCCCCTGCACGATGAGGCGCGTGTGTTTGTCGAGGAGAACCGCCATTACTTCGCCAGCCTCACCACACGTTCGGCCGCTTCACCCATCGAATCGGCAGTCGTGAAGTTCAGACCGCTCTCGTGAAGCATCCGCTTCCCTTCCTCGACATTCGTCCCTTCCATGCGAATCACAATCGGCACGCGAACGCCCAACTCCTTCACCGCCGCGATCACACCCGCCGCCAGGACGTCGCACCGGAGGATGCCGCCGAAAATGTTGATGAGCACCGCCTTCACGTTCTTGTCGGCCATCAGGATGCGGAATGCGTTCTTGATCTGCTCGGCATTGGCCCCGCCGCCGACATCCAGGAAGTTCGCCGGCTCACCACCCGCTAGCTTGATGATGTCCATCGTCGCCATCGCCAGCCCGGCGCCGTTGACCATGCAGCCGATGTTGCCGTCGAGGCGAATGTAGTTCAGTGAGAACGTCGACGCTTCGACCTCGAGCGGATCCTCTTCGCTCAAATCTCGCAGCTCGCGAATATCGGTATGACGATAGAGAGCGTTGTCGTCGAAGGTCACCTTCGCATCGAGCGCCAGCAGATCTCCGCCCTTCGTGAGAATCAGCGGGTTGATCTCGATCATCGACGCGTCGGTTTCGGTGAATGCCTTGTACGCCGCATGCAACACCTTGACGAACGTCAGCGCGGCGTCGGCGCCGAGCCCCATGCCGAACGCCAGCTTGCGGGCCTGAAACGGCACCACGCCGACCGCCGGATCGATGTGCTCGCGGAGGATCTTCTGCGGCTCCTTCGCAGCCACTTCCTCGATGTCCATGCCCCCGGCGGCGCTGGCGATCACGACCGGCCTGGCCGCAGCGCGATCGATGAGCACGCTCAAGTACAGCTCGCGCTCGATCTGGAGCCCCTCCTCGATCAGCACGCGACCGACCCTCTTGCCCTCAGGCCCGGTCTGGTGAGTGACCAACGTCATGCCGATCATCTGCTTCGCAAGCTGCTCGGCTTCTTCGGGGCTCTTCGCAACCTTGACGCCTCCGCCTTTCCCGCGGCCGCCGGCGTGAATCTGCGCTTTCACGACGCAGAGGCTGCCGCCGAGACGACGGGCGATCAATCCGGCTTCGGTTGGTGACGTGGCGACTTCCCCCCGCGGCACGGGTACTCCGAAGCGCGCGAGGACTGTCTTGGCTTGATACTCGTGGATTTTCACTGGGGGATTGCGATCTCCGCTAAGTGGACCGTCCATCGTACTTACGCCGGTATTCGAGCGTCAAGACCGAGGAAGGGCCGCTTCCGCCTTCGGCTTCGGCTTCGGCGAGACAGGCTGCTTCGCGCGGTGGGTTCAGAGTTCGAAGTCGACGACGCGGCGTTCGGTGCGGACGTCTTTGAGGAACGCGACGATCTCCTGGTGCGCGGGATGCGGTTGATACGCGTCGAGCGCCGCGCGCGATTCGAACTCTGAGTAGAGCGCGACATCGGACGAGTCAGGCGTATGGGCGAAATCGACACCGACGGTGCAACGCGCAAGGCCCGGAATGACGCCGACGAGTGCTTCGAACCGTCGCTTCATCTCGAGCGCGTTCTCCGCTTTCGTACGTCCATTCGCCGAGCGCTCGTGCAATCGCCAGAACACGATATGAACGATCATGCCGCGCGATTCTAATGCCACCTCGCCGAAGGCGCGGCCCTACGGTCGCGCAGCGACCCGCCCGACCGCGACCGTCGCAGCCTGTCGCGCCGAAGCCGAAGGCGAAGGTGGAAGCGCCCTACGCGGCCGAAGGCCGCGCCCTCCAGTAATGCGCTACAATTCGCGCCAGTTTCCTCGCATCGTTCTGTTACCTTCAGGGAGGGGATCGGCATGAGCCGTCACGCGTTCACAGGAAGTGCGATCGGCGTCCTCGTTCTGGCCGGGTCGATCGTGACATTCGCGCAGGCACCGCAAGGTGGAGGCCAGGGACGCGGCGGAGCGCCGCAGCCGCCTCCGCAGAATCTGCAGGTGTTCCCGAAAGACATCGCGCGGCCGCAGCTGCTGCAAGCGATGCAGAATTTTTCAGCCGCGCTTGGCGTCACGTGCAATCACTGCCACGTGTTCAACGGACCCGGCGATCCGATGAACGATTTCGCCAGCGACACGAAACCAACCAAGAACGTCGCCCGGGCGATGATGCGGATGGTGAGGGAGATTAATCCGACGGTGCAGAAAGCCGTCGCCTCGAAGCCGGCGGATCAGGTCGCGGCAGTCGGCTGCGCGACGTGCCACCGCGGCGCGGCGATTCCGGAAGTGGCGCCGGGCAGCCCCGGTGCACCGCCACCTCCGCGAGGTCAGGGACCAGGTGGCGGCGCGCCGCCGCCGGGTGCCGCGCCGCCCGGAAAGTAAAACGAGGCGGCGACGTCACAAGGCAAAGGTCAAAGGCAACGCCTTTGACCTTTGACCTACATTCCAATCACGTCGACCAGCTCTTTCACAGCGGCCGCTGATTTTTTCAGCGCCGCGTCCTCTTCAGCCGTCAACTTGATCTCAATGATCTGCTCCACACCGCGCGCGCCGAGCTTCACCGGCACGCCGACGAACAGATCTCGAACCCCGTACTCGCCCTGCAGGAACACCGAGCAGGGCAGGATCTTCTTCTTGTCCTTCAGAATCGCCTCACACATTTCGGCCGCGGCCTGGCCTGGGGCGTACCACGCGCTCGTACCCACCAGCTTCGTGATCTCCGCGCCCCCGTCCGCCGTGCGCTTCGCAATCGCGTCGATGCGTTCCTTCGGCAAGAGCTCCGTCAGCGGAATACCGGCAACCGTCGAATAGCGCGGCAGCGGCACCATCGTGTCGCCGTGTCCACCGAGCACGAACGAATGCACGTTCTCGACCGACACCCCGAGCTCCATGGCGACGAACGTGCTCATGCGCGCCGAATCGAGCACGCCTGCCATGCCGATGATGCGCTCGCGCGGGAATTTGGTCAGACGGAACAGCGCCTGCGACATCGCGTCGAGCGGGTTGGCCACCGGCACCACGATCGCATTCGGACAGTGCTGTACGACATTGGGCGCAATGCTCTTCATGATCTCGAAGTTGTCGCGCACGAGATCGTCGCGGCTCATGCCCGGCTTGCGCGGCTTGCCCGAGGTGATCACCACGATGTCGGATCCGGCGGCAGCGCCCCAATCCGATCCGCCGACCAGCCGCGAATCCGAGCCGATGATCGGACACGTCTCGTAGATATCGAGCGCGACGCCGGCGGCTTTCTGATCGGCGATGTCGATGATGACAACGTCGGCCAACTCCTTCTCCGCGATCGCGCGTGCGACCGTCATCCCCACGTTGCCTGCGCCACCCACCACTGTCACTTTGCGATTCATGCGTTTCCTCACCTCTCAGGACCAAGGACCAAGAACCAAGCACCAAGGACCAACGTTAGGGCACCGTCCCCCTGCTGACGGACGATCTATCCACAATTTCTGTTGAAAACTCTGTTGAAAAGCGGGCATTTCACGCCCGCACTACGGGGAAAACCTGAGGCTTTTAGCAGTTTGCACCATCGTAGTGCGAACGTTACGAGTGCGACCTAACGTTACGCGGCACGCGTCGCCGACGTCACACCGAACACTCGTGTCGCCAACCATCGATCATACCGAGCATATCGAACGCGCGATTATACTTTTCGCCACCCGTGAAAATCCTCGTTGCCGACGACCTCCCTGCCTCCGCTCTGGATCTCTTGCGCGCTGAAGGATGGAACATCGATGCCCGCACCGGACGGACGCCCGACGAACTCGCACGCGACATCGCCGACGCCGACGCGATCGTGGTCCGAAGCGCCACCAAGGTCACCGCGCCGATCATCAACGCCGCCGCCGCGTTGCGCGTGATCGCCCGTGCGGGCACCGGCGTCGACAACGTCGACGTGCCCGCCGCCAGCGCCCGCGGCATCGTGGTGATGAACGCACCGGGCGCCAACAGCGTCAGCGTAGCCGAATTGGCCATGTCGTTCGTGCTCGCCCTCGCTCGGCATGTCGCGGCGGCGGACGCCGCGATGAAGCAGGGCAAGTGGGAGAAGAAGAAGTTTCTCGGCGAAGAAGTGCGCGACAAGATTCTCGGCCTCGTCGGGCTCGGACGGATCGGACAGGAAGTCGCCCGGCGTGCCGCGGCCTTCGGCATGAAGATCATCGCGCACGATCCGTTCATCTCGGAGCATGTGGCCGCGGATCTCGACGTCAAGCTGGTGTCGCTCGACGCCCTGTTCGAGCAGGCCGACTACGTGTCGCTGCACATGCCGTCGACGGCGCAGACGCGGCGTCTCGTCAACGCCGAGCGCCTCGCACGCGCCAAGAAAGGCATCCGCATCGTCAACACGGCGCGCGGCGATCTGATCGACGAAGCGGCTCTGGCCGATGCCATCGAGGCCGGCCAGGTGGCGGGGGCGGGACTCGACGTGTTCGACAAGGAGCCCACCGTCGATCATCGGTTGCAGAAGCTGCCGCAAGTCATCGCCACGCCACACATTGCCGCCTCGACTCGCGAAGGGCAGGAGCTCGTTGGCGTGGAGACGGCGACCGCGCTTCGCGACTTTTTGAAGGACGGCGTCATTCGCAACGCCGTGAATTTCCCGTCGCTCTCCACCGAAGAGTTCAAGCGCTTGCTTCCCTTCGCCACGCTCGGCGAACGCCTCGGCACGTTCATCGCCCAGATGAACGATCATCCCGTCCACGCAGTCAGCGTCAGGTATTACGGGGATCTGGCCCAAGACAAAGAGAGCAAGAACACGCTCGTCGTCAATGCCGTGCTTGCCGGCATCTTCAAGCCGATTCTGTCGACAGGCATCACGCTCGTGAACGCCTCGGCAGTCGCCGCCGAGCGCGGGATCGAAGTTGTCGAATCACACAGCACCCGGCCGCGCTACTACAGGAGCCTCATTTCGGTGGTGCTCAGAACGACTCACGGAGAACGGTGGGTCGAAGGCGCGGTGTTCGAGCGATCGTCGCCGCGGCTTGTCCTGCTCGACGGGATTTCAGTCGAGGCACCATTGAACGGCACGATGATCGTATTCGGCAACAAAGACCAGCCCGGCGTGATCGGCCGCGTCGGCTCGATTCTGGGGCAGCGTCACGTGAACATCGCGACATTTGCGCTCGGGCGCAAGAACGATTCCGCGGTGGGCGTTGTGATCGTCGACGAACCGACACCAATTGCTGCCTCGGTGCTCGACGAACTCCGTCAGGTTGAAGGAATGAGTGAAGTGCGACTCGTCAGGGTCTAGCAAGCGAGAGCCGCAGCGCGGAGCCATCGCTGATCGATTCGAGCGTTACGACATCCTGATCGATCGACATGATCCGATAGCTGCCGCTGACAGTCTCACCTTCACGCGCGAGGACCACGCCGTTTGGCAAACTGAAGACGGCGGTCCGCTGCAGGACGCCGTTCACGCGATCTTCAGCCACGCCGGTCAACTTGAACGGCGGCGCAACGGGAAGCGGCGGAGGCGGCGGCGCTTCGACCACCTTCGGGGCAATGACCTGTCTCGTGGGCACGCGGGGCGGCTCGCCAAACGCAAACGGATTGCGTGACGGCGCACGATACGTGGCGTCGACATGCACGCGAGATTCGAGCCGATCGGCCAGTTCCTGAATCTCGGTCTCGACGTTGGCTGTGGGCACCGCTTTCTTCGCGGTCAAGGCCACGGACGCCTGTGGCCGTACGTGCGTCAACGCACCTGGCCCCGACACCAGATACGTCGCCACGAAGGCACCTGCCGAGGCCAGCGCGTACAGCTTCCAGGTCATGGGCTGGAACGTCATTTCATCTTAGCATTTCGGCCGAAACAACCCCTTCAAACACCCCAACTTCGCCAGGCCCTGGCGTCGCTCGCGGCTACGGTTGGCAGGCCGCGTCAGCGTGAGCACTCGCGAAGGTGGACCTCCAAAACGCCCATGCTATGATTCGCCGTGCACGCTGGTTCGTTCGCGAATCCGTTCCTGAGAACGTCGCAGCCTTCACACATCGTCGCCGTCATCCCCGCCCGATACGAATCGACGCGCTTCCCCGGCAAGCCGCTGGCTGATATTGCAGGACGGCCCATGATCGAGCACGTCTATCGCCGCACTGCCGACACGCGCGGCATCGACGCGGTGGTCGTGGCGACCGATGACGAGCGGATCGCGAACGCGGTGGAGCGGTTTGGCGGGGTGGTCCGCATGACGCGCTCCGGCCATCGCACTGGCACCGATCGCATTGCTGAAGTCGCCTCCGATCTGCCGTGTGCGATCGTCGTCAACGTGCAGGGCGATCTGCCGCTCATCGAGCCGGGCATGATTGCCGAAGTGGTCGCGCCGTTACAGGCCGAGCCGTCGCTGGTGATGTCGACCTTGCGGCAGGCGATCTCGGATCGATCCGAGTTGACCAATCCCAACGTCGTGAAAGTGGTGGTCGATGCGGACGACAACGCGTTGTACTTCTCCCGCGCGTCGATTCCGTACCAGCGTGAGAGCGGCACCACGTTCAAGCACATCGGATTGTACGGTTATCGCCGTGATTTCCTGCTGGCATTTGCGGCGCTCGCGCCATCGCCGCTCGAACGATCGGAATCGCTCGAGCAGTTGCGTGCGCTCGAGCACGGCTTCCGCATCCGCGCGGTGGAAACCGCATTCGAATCCATTGAAGTCGATACTCCTGAGGATCTCGAGCGCGTGCGTCGCCGGTTGGCCACGCCCGCGCACATGTGAGGTGGCATGACCCAACGACCTGACGGCCGACCCGCAAAACCCGTGAAGTATGTGTTCGTGACTGGCGGCGTGGTGTCGTCGCTCGGCAAGGGGCTCGCAGCGGCGTCAATCGGACGTCTGCTCGAAGACCACGGCTACACCGTGGCGCTCCAGAAGTTCGATCCGTACATCAACGTCGATCCGGGCACGATGAGTCCGTATCAACACGGCGAGGTGTACGTCACCGACGATGGTGCGGAGACCGATCTGGATCTCGGGCACTACGAGCGCTTCACGAGCATGGTGGCCACGCGCAACAGCAACTGGACGACCGGCAAGATCTATCTCTCGGTCATTCAGAAAGAACGTCGCGGCGACTACCTCGGTCGAACCGTCCAGGTCATCCCTCACATCACCAACGAGATCAAGGACGCCATTAGGATGGCTGGGCGCGACGTCGACGTCGTGCTCGTGGAAATCGGCGGCACGGTCGGCGACATCGAGAGCATGCCGTTCCTCGAAGCCATCCGCCAGTGCCGGCTCGATGTCGGCCGCGAGAACACCCTCTACATTCACCTGACCCTCGTGCCGTTCATCGGCACCGCCGGCGAGCTCAAGACCAAGCCCACGCAGCACAGCGTGCGCGATCTGCGATCGATCGGCATTCAACCCGACGTGCTGCTCTGCCGCACCGATCGGTTCCTCGATGCCGACATCAAACGCAAGATCGCCCTCTTCTGCGACGTGCCGGAAGAAGCGGTGATCACGGCGAAGGACGTCGACACGATTTACGAAGTCCCGCTCGTGCTGAAGGCGGAAGGTCTCGATCAGATCGTCCTCAAGCAGCTGGGACTGCCGCTCACGCAAGCGAAGACCGCGGCATGGGAGGAACTGGTCGATCGCATCAAGAATCCGATCGACGAGCTGGTCATCCACGTCGTCGGCAAGTACACCGGCTACGAGGACTCGTACAAGAGCCTCAACGAGGCGCTTTTCCATGGCGGCTTCGCCCATCGTTTGAAGGTGCGGCTGAATTGGGTGGAAGCGGAGGCACTGGAGAAGGAAGGGGGATCGGCACTCCTCGACGGCGCGCACGGGATTCTCGTGCCAGGCGGATTCGGATCGCGTGGCACGCGCGGCATGATGAAAGCCGCCGAGTACGCACGCGAGCACACGGTGCCCTTCTTCGGGATCTGTTACGGCTTCCAGTGGGCAACGGTGGAGTTCGCTCGAAACGTGTGCGGGCTCGAAGGCGCCGATTCGACTGAAGTCGACGAGAACGCGCCGCACAAAGTGATCTACAAGCTCCGCGATCTGCTCGGCGTCGACGAGCTCGGCGGCACCATGCGGCTCGGACGCTACGCCTGCGAGCTCGCGCCCGGATCGATCGCCGAACGGGTCTACGGCACGTCGCTCGTGCACGAGCGCCATCGTCACCGGTTCGAGTTCAACTGTCTGTACGAGCCGGCGCTGCTCGAAAAAGGCATGCGCGTGTCGGGCCGCTCGCCGGACGGCAAGTTCGTGGAGATCGCAGAACTGCCCTCGCATCCGTGGTTCCTGGCGGTGCAGTTCCATCCCGAGTTCCGGTCGAAGCCGCTCAAGCCGCATCCGCTGTTTGCGAGCTTCGTCGAGGCAGCGTATCGGCACAAGACGGGACGGCTGGAGACTGCCGACGTCGCTGCAGTTAATCGATAGAATAGGTCCGTGCGACCGGTTTCAATCGGGGCCCTGTCGATTGGCGGCGGTCATCCCTTTGCGCTCGTCGCCGGCCCGTGCGTCATCGAGAGCGCGGCGCATGCGCTCGACATGGCGACCGCACTGAAGGAGGTCACCGCGCGCTGCGGCGTTCCTCTGATCTTCAAGGCGTCGTACGACAAAGCCAATCGAACATCGCGCGCCTCGTTCCGCGGGCCCGGCCTCGATGCCGGGCTTCGCACGCTGGCCGACATCAAATCGCGAACCGGGCTGCCGATCCTCACCGACATCCACGAGCCTTCGCACGCGCGGCCGACGGCCGATGTCGTCGACGTGCTGCAGATTCCCGCGTTTCTCTGCCGCCAGACCGATCTGCTCGTCGCCGCCGCACGGACCGGCAAGACGGTCAATGTGAAGAAGGGACAGTTCCTGGCGCCGAACGACATGCGTCACGCGATCGAGAAGATCACGGCTGAAGGAAACCACTCGATTCTCGTCACGGAGCGCGGCGTCAGTTTCGGCTACAACAACCTCGTCGTCGACGTGCGGGCGTTTCCGATGCTGCGGGCGCTCGGCTACCCGGTCGTGTTCGACGTCACGCACAGCTTGCAGTTGCCGGGCGCGGGCGACGGCGTCACCTCGGGTCTCGCTCAGTACATCGAGCCGCTCGCCGCGGCGGGCGTCGCCGCAGGCGTCGATGCCCTGTTCATGGAAGTACACGAAGAACCTGCGCGTGCGAAGAGCGATGCAGGCAATGCGCTGCGTCTCGATCTGCTCGAGCCGCTGCTGCGAAAGCTCACCCGCATCGAGCGCGCCGTGCGCGAGCCACGCGACGCGCAGGTGGCCGATGGAGTGCGCGCGTGACGATCGATCTGAACCTGGCGCGCAAGGTCCTGCAGACCGAGGCCGATGCGATCCGCAGCCTCATGACCTCGCTCGACGGCACGTTCGAGCGCGCGGTTCAGGTCCTGCTCGAATGCAAGGGCCGCGTCATCGTCACCGGCATCGGCAAGTCGGGCATCATCTGCCAGAAGATCGCCGCGACGTTCTCGAGCACCGGCACACCGGCGATGTTCCTCCACGCCGCGGAAGCGATCCATGGCGATTTGGGTGTTATTCAAAGCGACGATGTCGTCGTGGCGGTGTCGTACAGCGGTGAGACTGAGATCCTCGGCGTGCTCGAAACCATCAAGCGGATGGGCGCCAAGCTGATTGCGATCACCGGAAACTGCCAATCGATGCTGGCCAAAGCCGCCGATGTCGTGATCAGCTCGCGGGTGTCGGAAGAGGCCTGCCCATTGAACCTGGTACCCACGGCCAGCACCACGGCCGCGCTCGCGCTGGGCGATGCGTTGGCGATGACACTGCTGGTGGCCAAGGGGTTCAAGCAGGAGGACTTCGCAAACCTTCACCCCGGAGGAAAAGTGGCGAAGCGCTGGATGCGAGTCGAGCAGCTGATGACCGGAGGCGATCAATCTCCGATTGTGAAGACGACCACGGCGATGCCCGACGTCATCTACGAGATGTCGAGCAAGAAGCTCGGGATGTCGTGCGTGGTCGACGATCGGCACGCGCTCGTCGGCATCATCACCGACGGCGACCTGCGACGGCACATGACGGGAGCCGCGAATCTGTTGACGCGGTTCGCCGGCGACATCATGACCCGCAATCCGATCACGATCCGCCGCGATACGCTCGCCGCCGAAGCGCTCAATATCCTCGAGCGTCACAAGATCACCTCGCTCGTCGTCGTCGACGAGGCGAACACCGTTCAAGGCGTGGTGCACCTGCACGATCTGTGGCGCACCGAGATGGTGTAGTTCGCCGGACGCGGAAATCGACGATGGACGAATACGCCCTCCTCGCCGTGTTGCTGGCGCTGCTGGGCGGCCTCGTGGTCGGCAAAGCCTGGGAGCGCTACAAGCTCCGTGACGGCCGGTGGATCGATCGCCGTCGCTTGCGCGAAACGCCGCACTACATGCTCGGACTCAACTCGTTGGTCGAGAACCAGACCGATCAGGCGATCGACGAGCTCACTCAGGCGACCAGTGCCAGCACCGACGCGCTGGAAATCCAGATGATCCTCGGCAACCTTTACCGCCAGAAGGGTCAGGTCGGCCGCGCGATCAACGTGCACCAGGCGCTGCTGCAGCGCCCCGACCTCCGTCCTCTCGAACAAGCGTACGTGCTGCTGTGTCTCGGTCTCGACTTCCGTCACGCGGGCTTCGTCGATCGCGCGCTCGAAGCGTTTCAAGAGGTGCTTCGACTCGACGCGCAGAACCGCTACGCGTTCATCAACCTACAGAAGCTCTACGAAGATCAGCAGCAGTGGACCGAGGCGGCCCGAGTGCGCGAGCAGATCGCCAAGATCGACTCGCAGCACCGCGAGGAGCATCTGCAGATTCTTGCGTTCCTGCGCAACGAGATCGGCAGCGCCCAGGCGCGAACCGGCGACATCACCGCAGCGACGCGCTCGTATCAAGAGGCGATCGACGTCGACGCGCGGACGATTCCAGCGCATCTCAATCTCGGCGACTCGCGTCTCCAGCAGGGCCAGATCCAGGGGGCGATCGATGCCTGGGAGACGCTGGTCCGGACACTTCCCGATCGCGCGTACCTGGCATTCGAGCGACTCGAACGGGCGTATCGCACGCTTGGCTCACCGGGACGTTTCGTGGATCTGTGCGAGCGGCACATCGCACGAAGCCCGCAAGATTGGCGTGGACGTCTGGCGCTGTCGCGCCATCTCGCCGTGGCCGGACAGCATCGGCAAGCGCTCGAGCTGCTCTTCGAAGCACTGCCCCACAACCCGCACGGGCTCGTCATTCACCAGGAAGTGTGGCAGGCGTTGTCAGCGCTCTCGCTCGAGCCGGCGCTCGTCAGGCGCTACGTCGAGCTCGCGCGAGAAGCGGTCTTCTACCTCGATCCGCATGTCTGCGTTCGCTGCCGTTATCGCAGCACCGAGCTGCTGTGGCAGTGTCCACAGTGCCACGAATGGAACACGTTCGTGGAAGAGAGAATCGCGCCCGCAAAAGACACCGTCGTCGCGGAACTCACCGAGTCCTGAAGTTCCGGAGTTCCGACTACGCAATCAGCTTGTTGTAGATCTCGTGGACGTGGCGCGCGGTGTCTTCGACAGTGCCGTCCGTGTGGATGACGTACGAGGCGCGGCCGGTCTTCTCTTGGGATGGAAGCTGTGCGGCGATGCGTTGGCGCGCCTCGGTCTCGGTGATGCCATCGCGGGCCATCACGCGGCGGACTTGCGTCTCGGGTTCGCAGGTCGTCACCACGACTGCGTCGAATTCAGCGTCCCGTCCGGTCTCATAGAGCAACGGAATATCGGCGATCGCGACAGGCTGGGTCGGTGGAAGCGCTGCGAACCACTCGTCGATCGCGCGCCTCACGGCAGGGTGCACGATCTGCTCGAGATCGCGCCGCGCCTGCGGATCCGCGAACACGACGGCGCCAAGTTTCTTCCGGTCGAGCGCGCCGGATACATCGAGGACGTCGGGGCCAAATCGCGACGCGACGGCAGCCAATCCCGGCGAGCCCGGCGCGACCGCCGCGCGGGCCAGAACATCCGCATCGATCGTCGGCACGCCAAGCCGCTGGAACTCCGCGCGCACGTGGCTCTTCCCCGTCGCAATCCCGCCGGTCAACGCCACTCTTCTCACTCGCGCCGTCTCTCCTACAGACACGGAGACTACGGAGAAACGGTTTGCACGGAGCAACGGAGAAACGGAGGACGGACGGAGCGATGTGGTCACTCGCGAATCGAGCGCATGTGGGGGCATACGCCATAATCGTCCGTTACGTCGCTGCCTCCCTCTGATCGCCGTTACTCTGTTTCTCCGTGCGATACCGTGGCTCCGTGTTTCCGATTCTCGTCGCTCACCCGCGCGCCGCAACGGTAGCCTGCTCACCCACCCGGGCCCGCGCAGCTTTGAGCGTGTTCGACATCAGCATCGTGATCGTGAGCGGACCCACGCCACCGGGCACCGGCGTCAATGCGCCAGCGACTTCGGCGGCATTCGGGTGCACATCACCAACGAGCACCGCGCCCTTCGATTGAAACGCTTGCAGCTTCGCCGAGCCAGGCGCAAACAGCTGCTCGGCCACTGCGGGATCGGTCACGCGGTTGATGCCCACGTCGATCACGGTCGCGCCCGGCTTCACGAAATCCTTGGTGACCATGCCGGGTCTGCCGATCGCAGCAACGAGAATATCTGCCTGCCGACAGATGTCGACGAGATTTGCCGTTTTCGAGTGGCAGATGGTCACCGTCGCATCGCGGTGCAGCAGCAGCAACGCCATCGGCTTGCCGACGATGTCGCTGCGGCCGATGACCACCGCATGTTGCCGCGCGATCGGAACGCGTTCGCGCACGAGCAGCTCGATCACGCCAGACGGCGTGCACGCCACCAGCTTCGGCCGGTTCTGTGACAGCAAGCCGACGCTCTCGGCGCCGAAGCCATCGACGTCTTTGTCCGCTGCAATCGCGTCGAACACTGCTTGCTCTGCACCCGCTCCCATCGATGTCGGCAGTGGCGACTGCACCAGGATCCCATCGTGCACGGCGCTTCGATTCAAGCGATCGACGAGCGCAAGCGCATCGGCCAGCGTCGCTGTTTCCGGCAGCCGCTCGAGATCGACGCGAAAGCCGACCTCGGTGCCGGCCTTCACCTTGTTGCGAACGTAGACTTCCGACGCCGGATTGTTGCCGGCCAAAACGATGCCCAAACCCGGAGGGCGTCCATACCGCGCGACGAACGCCGCGACTGCGGGCTTGATCTCCTCCTGCATTCGCGCCGCCAGCGCCTGTCCGTCCAGGATCCGTGCCGTCATGCCGCAATCATCTCCTCGAGCGCCTTCACGCTCTCCGTTCCGCCCAGCACCACCAGTTCGTCGCCGCCGCGTATCACCGCTTCCGGCGGCGGGTTGAATTCCATGGCGCTGTCAGCGCGCTTGATCGCGACGATGATCACGCCGAACTTCTGACGAATGCCCGATTCGACCAGGCTCTTGCCGACGAGCGCTGACGGCTGCGGCACCCGCACCTGCTCCATCGACAGCTCCAGATGCCCTGAGCTGGTCGCGAGCTGCACGAAGTCCACCACCGCGGGCCTCAACGCGGTCTGCACCATGTGCGCGGCGCCGATGTGATACGGCGAGATCACGCGATCGGCGCCCGCCCGCCGCAGCTTGTGCTCGGCGTCATCGGACTCGACGCGCGCGATGATGAACAGATCCGGACGCATGACCCGCGCGGTCAGCACGGTATAGACGTTCTCCGCGTCGGTGCCCACCGCCGCAATCAACCCTCGCGCACGCTGGATCCCAGCGCGCATGAGCACCTCTTCCCGGCTTGCGTCGGCTTCCATCGCGATCCAGCCGCGGTCGATTACGGTACGCACGCGTTGTGGATCGCGTTCGATGATCACGAACGGCACTCGCTGCCGATCGAGCTCGTCGGCGATCATGCTGCCGATCCGGCCGTGCCCGCACAGAATGAAGTGGTCGCGTACCTGTTCCAGCATAGACGTGATGCGGCGCCGCTCGAATCGACGTTGCAGTCCGCCCTCGACGATGGTCGTGGCCAGCAGTGTAGCGGTATAGAACGCGGTGCCGACGCCGCTCACGATCAACAGCACCGTGAAGACCTGGCCGGCCCTCGACAGCTCGTGAACCTCGCGAAACCCTACCGTCGCCACCGTGGTCACCGTCATGTAGAACGCGTCCCACGCGCCCCAGCCCTCGATGATCACGTAGCCGGTCGTTCCGCCGGCCAGCACGACGAGAAAAGAGAGAACCGCCAGCCGCGGTCCTCTCACCCAGACGAGAAGAGGTGAAGACCGGCGTCCGCTCAGGGATGTGCCTCGGAGCGACGCGCTCCGGCTGCTGCCCGTGCCGCTGTCGCCGGGCCGCCGAGCGCGCTGTGCTTCACTCCGTACGAGAAATAGAACAGCAGACCGATCACCAACCAGACCAGGAGCCGCAGCCAGTTGGTCCAACCCAGACCGTAGATCATCGCGCCGCAGACGACGATGCCGAGAATCGCGACGACCGGAAGGGCTGGCACCACGAAGCCGCGTGTCAGATCGGGCCGCCGATTGCGCATGATCCAGACACCCGCACACACCAGCATGAACGCGAACAACGTGCCGATGCTCGTCATCTCGCCAACGATGTTCTCGGGGATGAAGGCCGCGAACAGGCTCGTGAAGACGAAGAACAGCATGTTCGACTTGTACGGCGTCTTGAAGCGCGGGTGCACCTCGGAAAAGATCTTGGGCACGAGGCCGTCGTGGCTCATCGCGTAGAAGACACGCGACTGACCGAGCAGCATCACCAGAATCACCGACGAGAAGCCGGCGAGAATCGCCACCGTCACCAGCCGCGACAGCCACTCGTAACCATGCATGTACTTGGTGATCGCAAACGCCACCGAGGCTTCCTTGCCGGCGGTTCGAAAGTCCTCGACTGTCGCGACGCCGCTCAACACATACGAGAACAGTACGTAGAGAATCGTGCATACGGCCAGCGACCCCAAAATGCCGATCGGCATGTCACGCTTGGGATTCTTCGTTTCCTGGGCGGCGGTTGACACGGCATCGAAGCCGATGAACGCGAAGAAGACCACGCCGGCTGCGCCGAGGATCCCCATGACACCCCCGTAGGCATGCGTCACGCCCTGCGCGTTGGTGAAGGTGGACGCCTCGGGAATGAACGGCGTGTGATTGGCGGGATTGATGAACTGCCAGCCAATCGCGATCACCAGAAGGACGATGCTGACTTTGGTGATCACGATGATGTTGTTGACGAATGCCGATTCGCGAGTGCCCTTGATCAGCAGCGCAGAGAGAATCGCCAGGATGAACACCGCCGGAATGTTCATGATACCGGTGACGCCGTCCATCGACTCGAAGGGCGAGTGGCGCCACTGGTACGGGATGTCCCAGCCGAAAAACCCGAGCATTCGGTTGAAGTATTCGCTCCACGCGATCGACACCGTGGCGGCACCGACCGCGTACTCGAGCACCAGGTCCCAGCCGATGATCCACGCCACGAACTCGCCCATCGTCGCGTACGAGTAGGTGTAGGCGCTGCCGGCAATCGGCAGCATCGACGCGAACTCCGCATAGCAGAGGCCGGCGAACAGGCAGCCGACGGCAGCGACGATGAAGGCCAGCGTCACCGACGGACCTGAACGCTCGGCGATCGCCGCCGCCGTGCGCACGAACAGACCGGCGCCGATGATTGCGCCGATGCCGAGCGCGATCAGCGAGGTGCCGGACAGCGTCCGCTTGAGCGTGCGCTCGCCGCCGGCCTCCGCTTCGGACAGAAGACGGTCGATGGACTTGGTGCGAAAGAGTGAGTCAGCCACGATTCCCTCTCTTGTGTGTCGCGACGGCTCAAGCCACCGCGCTGCGCCTTTCATGGCGCATTTCGTCGCGCGCCGTCCACTCGGCCGCGGCGTCAGGCTCATCCAGTCGGCGCCGGCTGCAGCCCCAATCTTACGCGAGAGCTTGCAGATACGCGGCGATTCGTCCCCGCGGATCGCCGTTTGTCAGTAGGTCGCTGATCACGGCCACGGCGGCAGCGCCCGCGTCGACCACTGACCGCGCGTTTTCCAGTTTTATTCCGCCGATGGCGACGATCGGAATCCGCCCGGCCGCCTTCGCCGCCGCCGTTACCAGCTCGAGGCCAACGGCCTGATACCCGGTGTCCTTCGTGCCGGTGCCGAACACCGGGCCGACGGCGATGTAGCTGACTGGCTCCGTACACGCCGCGCGCACTTGGTCGATCGTGTGCGTGGAGTATCCAACGATCGCCTCAGATCCGACGATGGCCCTCGCCTCGCGCGGCAGAAGATCATCCTGGCCAACGTGTACGCCAGCAGCCTGCGACATGCGTGCGATGTCGGCGCGATCGTTCACGATCACCGGGCAACGCGCGGCAGCGGCCATCTGCACGACACGATCGGACAAATCGAGGAGTGGAGACGAAGGCAGTTGCTTCGCGCGGATTTGAACCAGCGGTGCCCCCGCCGCAACGAAGGCGCGGGCCAGATCGAGCGGCACCCATCCGGCGCGCTCGGCAGCGTCGACATCGAGGATGGCGTGCAGCGCTGGCGTGGAGATCAGGCCGTCTCCGCGAGGCTGGACTTCTTCTGCTTGGGCATGAAGCGCTCCATGAAGCCCGTGCTCAGACGTCCAGCCTGGAAGTCAGGCTCGGCGAGGATCCGCTGATGCAGCGGCACGGATGTCTTGATGCCCTCGATGACGGTCATATCGAGCACCCGCCGCATGCGCGCGATGGCCTCGTGTCGATCGCGGCCGTGCACGATGATCTTCGCAATCATCGAGTCGTAGTACGGCGGCACCGTGCATTCGGCATGGGCAAACGTATCGATGCGCACGCCTGGACCACCGGGCACGCTGAACGCACGGATGGTGCCCGGCGACGGGGCGAATGTCTCTGGATCTTCGGCGTTCACGCGACACTCGATCGAATGTCCCGAGAACGTCACCTCGCTCTGCCTGAACGACAGCCGCTCCCCGGCCGCGATCCTGATCTGTTCCTTGACGATGTCGATGCCGGTCACCATCTCGGTCACAGGATGCTCGACCTGCAGACGGGTGTTGGTCTCCATGTAGAAGAACCGGCCGTCGGCGTCCATGAGGAACTCGAAGGTGCCGGCGTTGGTGTACTGAACCGCCTTCGCCGCATCGACGACGATGCCGCCCATCCGCTTGCGTACCTTCTCGCTCAATGCGGGTGATGGCGCTTCTTCGATCAGCTTCTGATGCCGTCGTTGAATCGAGCACTCGCGCTCGCCGAGATGCACGACGTTGCCGTGATGATCGCCGATGATCTGGAATTCGATGTGTCGCGGGTTGTCGAGATACTTCTCGATGTAGACGTCGCCGTTACCGAACGCGGCCTCTGCCTCCCGCTGCGCGGTCTTGAGCGCATTCGGCAGGTCGCCCGCATTGCGAACGACGCGCATGCCGCGCCCGCCACCGCCGGCAACCGCCTTGACGATCACGGGATAGCCGATATCTTTCGCGACCTTGAGTGCCTGTTCTTCTCCGGTCACGGGTCCGTCACTGCCGGGCAGCATCGGCACGCCGGCCTTGCGCATGGCCTTCTTCGCGCGCGCCTTGTCCCCGAGCAGCTTGATGACGCTGGGGTCCGGGCCGATGAAGCGAATGTGACAGGCCTCGCACACTTCGGCGAGATAGGCGCTCTCGGACAGAAACCCGTAGCCGGGGTGAATCGCATCGGCGCCGGTGATCTCGGCGGCGCTGATGATCGCCGGCACGTTGAGATAGCTGTCAGCGCTGCGAGGCGGGCCGATGCACACGTCCTCGTCAGCGAACCGGACGTGCAGCGAGTTCTCGTCGGCCTCGGAGTAGACAGCCACGGTCTTGATGCTCAACTCGCGGCACGCGTGAATGATCCGAAGCGCGATCTCGCCGCGATTGGCGATTAGAATTTTTTTAAACATCAGGCTTGATCGCGAAGAGGCGCTCTCCGTAGTGCACGGCCTGGCCGTTCTCCACGTACACCTTCACGATCTCTCCATCACACTCGGCGTTGATCTCGTTCATGAGTTTCATCGCCTCGATGATGCACAGGACCTGGCCCTTCTTGACCGTCTGCCCCACGTCGGTGAACGGCGCAGCCCCGGGCTCGGCCGAACGAAAGAACGTACCGACGATCGGCGACTTCACGATGGCGAGGTCGATGTCCTCGTTCGCGGGCGCCAGGATCGGCGCCGCGGGTGTTGCCCCATCTCCTGTCGCGATGGGGGACGCGGCAGGAGCGGCGACATACGGCATGGCCGGCATTTGAGGGAGCGTGCCGTTCCAGCCTCCAGCGGAGTTCTTCCGCAGACGGATCTTGACGTTATCTCGTTCCAGCTCGAACTCCGCAAGATCGTGCTGGCGCATCATGTCGAGAATCTGCTTGATCTCGTCTAGATCCATTCAAATAGTTCCGGGGGTTCAGCCCCTAACCGCAGATCCGAAGATCGCGGGGAACAGACGTCAGCACCTCACTCCCGGTCTCGGTCACCAGCACGTCGTCTTCGATGCGCACGCCGCCGAATCCGGCCAGATACGCGCCCGGCTCGATGGTGAACACCATGCCGGGTTCCAGCCTCGCTTGCTGCGTCTCCGATCGCGGGCGGCCGACGCGAGGCTCTTCGTGCACTTCAAGCCCGAGCCCGTGGCCGGTTCCGTGACCGAATGCCTCACCTAGTCCGTGCCTAATCAGTATCTCTCGTGCGGCAGCATCGACCGAAGATGCCGGCACGCCCGGCCGTACCGCATTGATGGCGGCCTGCTGCGCCTCGCGAACGGCATCGTAGAGGCGCCTGGC
>Ga0075433_10000594_pt1 | contig 24009 bp, 23 predicted proteins | sample RhiMethybrSRZTD2_FD_75299 | JGI IMG/M metagenome (GOLD analysis project Ga0075433, IMG submission 75299) | Populus rhizosphere microbial communities from Tennessee, USA - Rhizosphere MetaG P. TD hybrid SRZTD2 | ecosystem: Host-associated > Plants > Roots > Rhizosphere > Soil | place: USA... | reverse complement strand
AAGGACCGGTAGTAGGCCTTCCGGTAGTAGTAGCAGGTCGACCGGAAGAGCAGGGGCGGGATCAGGATCAGGAGCGCCGGGGAAAGCGGCCACCAGGGCGCGTGGATCTTGGGGGAGTAGAGAGGCGAGAGATACCCTCCGAACTCATAATGGGCGTTCTGAAGGGCCCCCCACATCGCGTAGGCGCCCAGGATCGAGAGCCCGGCCACGGTCAGGGCCGGTGAGAGCCACCAGGCGTCTTTCCGACACGTGCTTCCGAAGCGTTCCGGCGCCCCGGCATGCGCTCTCTCCGCCACTCGAGCCTCCATGCGATGAGGATGGGGAAAACGAGGCAGTCAGCAGGCCGACTCTACCACGGGCGGAGGGGGAAAAAAAGGAAGGGCGAACGCCGCTGCTCGTCCGCCCCCCTACGGGAGTGACCACCCTTTCGGTTAGGGTTTACTCGTCGTAGTACTCGTCATCGTCCGTGTTGTTGTCATACTGGTCGTCGCACGTGCCGCCGTTGTCGTAGTAGCTGTCGTCGGTCTGGTACGGGCCATCCCAGTTGGGGCCGTACCCGTCGTCCCAGTTGCTCACCGAGATGTCGAATCCGGTCGGCCGATGATCGCAGTGCTCCACGTGCTGGCAATAGGCGCCGTACGAGTCGAACCTCGCGTCACAGAAGTTGCAGCCGTAGATGTAGTGCGGCCGCACGATGCGCGCATGGATTCCGATCGGTCCGATGCACGCGTCCGCGCCGACGAAGAACCGCACGGGGCGCACGTACACGAAGCGGCCGTAGTACCTCGGCGCGCAGTAGATCCTGCGAGCGCGGAAGTAGCCCCCGTAGCTCCGGTCACGGATCACGAGGATATCCCTGCGGACCGGGTAGCCACGCCAGGAGCGGTAGCCCCCCCACGACCCCCGCGCGTTGTAGCGGCCGTCACGATACGTGAAGCCGCCGGACCAACCGCCGCCGGTGCGAACCCGGTCGCGTCCCTGCCAGCCGCGATTGCCCTGCCAACCCTGCCACCCATCGTCCCGCCGATTCCGGTCACGCCTCTCGATCCGCTGGTCCCCTTCCTTGGGCTTCCACCACTTGCCTTGATCGGCCTGGGCGAGAAGGGGCGTGCCGAGAAGAATCGTGATACCCAGGGCGCTCAGGATCGCGCCCCGGAGCCTGAGTAGAAGTCCTCGATCCATCGAACACTCCTTTCGATTGAGGGTCATGGACGTCTCGGTGTCGTGAAGAGCAACGCCCGTGCCGTCAGAACATGTGGCCGCTAAGCCATTGGTGTACAAACGCATACCATACAGGCGCCGTGGTTTCAGACCCCCTCGCACCCGTGACGATCCGACCCCACGGTCGCGGATCGGTCACACCTCCAAGCTCATGAGATGGGGACAAGGTGCCGATGAATCAACGGGCGTCGGAAGGGACCGGAGCCCTCGCACGAAACCACTAGAGAAGGGGAACCCATGGCTTCCATGAACGAGAACGAGCGCACGGAATACTCTGCACTGATGATGCGGGGACGTGACGCGGAGCGGACCAGCCACTTCTGCTGGATCGCGTCGGGAATCGCGGCCGCGATCCTCATGAGCTCGGCGATGGCTGCCAAGAATCCCGCGCTCATGATCCCGGTCATCCTCTGCGTTGCGTACGGCTACTACACGATGGCGCACGGCCGCCAGCAGGCGCGGCTCATCGCGGGCTACGTGAAGGAGTTCTTCGAGTGCGACACGGGCCCCCAGTGGTTCACGCGGCTCGGGCACCTCGAGATCGTGCCCGGCTTCACGGCGTCGTCGACGGACTGGCTCTCGACCATGCTCTCGAACGCCGTGATCGTGGCCGCGGTTCTCTTTGCGTGGCTGTACTCCGGGGTGGCGCCCAAGGGCGAGCTCTACGCGGGGATCGCCACGGGCTGTGGCGCCATGTTCCTGTTCCATTCGATGTCGGAGACGATGCGGATGCGTCAGAGCGATGCGGCGACCTTCTGGCACCAGGTCGGAATGGGGCCCGTCGAGGAGCGCCCACGGTCGCGCATGATGGCCCGCTAGGCGGGTTTGCGGCTTCGAGGCCCCGGGGCGCCATGTCCCGGGGCCTTTTCGTTGCCTTGTTGAATTCACGGGCGCGGAGGCGTAGCCTCATGGGGCGCCATTCGAATCCCCCTCCCGGCGCGCTTCCCGCGCCGTCATGGTCCGGTCTGTCGTGAAGGAGGAGTTTCCCGCGAGCTGATCTTCATTCCCCGGATCCCATTCACGCCTCCAAGCCGGAAACACTCGGAGGTCGGTCATGACCCGGATCTCGTTCCTCGCACGCTTCGCCATCGCCCCGCCGCTTCTGCTCCTCGCGGCATTTCTTTGCCCGGCTCGGTCCGGCGCCCAGTACATCTACCTGGACACGAACGGAGACGGCGTGCACACCGACGCCGACGTCGTGGCACCGGGATCCACCCACGTCGACGTCTGGCTCGATTCAGACCACGACCGGGACGGAACCCAGCAGACCTGCAATTCGCACTCCGGCGCTGTCGAAGGCTATACCGGTCCTGCATCGGGGCTCGATTTTTTCAGCTACGACCTGTACCTGATCGCGGAGAACGGTGCCGTGGACTGGGGCACCTACCGCGACGCGCTTGGATTCGAGTCCCTGCCGAACGAGGAGGCACTTACCAGGACCGAGAATCGGATCCACATCGTCCGGGCCGCGCCGATACGCGAAGACGGCACCTACGACACGAAGCCGCCGGGTCTCTACAAGCTGGGCTCCATGGTCCTGAACGTGATCGCGGGGACCCCCTCCCTCCGTATTGGAATGATGGAGGGCTGGGATTTCACGTGTTTCGGGACGCACTGCAACGCCAATGAATTCCCGAACTCCTACGTGCTGGGCTATGACTTCTTCGATGCGGACGGCGCCGCGTTCGGGGGCAAGATCAACCACCCGCCCCACGTCGACTTCCCGGGCGGAATCAGCGTGTTCCAGGACCAGACCTTGGACCAGGTCCTGACGGCGACCGACGAAGACGGGGAGGCCCTTTCGTTCGTGAAGTACGCCGGGCCGGGCTACGCGACCGTGTCCACGCTCGATCCGGGCACGGGGCAGGGACGCGGCTCGATTCACCTCGCGCCCTCGAGCTCCGATGTGGGCGGCGCGAGCGTGATCGTGCGGGTCTCCGATGGGATCTTCTGGAGCGATCAGACCATCATGGTCACGGTGAAGCCGCTCCTCTCGATCAAGCCGCTGTACGACGTCTCGATGCTCACCCGAGAGGTCCGTTACATCGACGTCGGCGTCGAGAATCCTTCGAACATGGGCTTCACGATGTCGGCTTCCGGGCCCGCGTTCGTGACGGTCCAGCCCAACTATCCGACGACCCTGGTGCTCGCCCCCACCGCGGCGGACCTGGGTGTGTGGACCGTCCGTGTCGACGTCATCAGCGGGACGACACACGACACGAAGACCTTCGGCATTCGGGTCGACCGGGACGGGGTGAACCATAGACCCAGCGCGGTCCTGGACGGTCCGGGCAGTGGCGCCGTCGGGCGCCCCATATCCTTCAACGCATCGCGCTCGTCGGATCCCGATGGGGATCTGCTCGACTTCTCGTGGGCCTTCGGCGACGGGAGTCCCGCGGTGACCGGCCAGAGCGTCGACCATCGCTATGTGGCCGAAGGAGACTACGCGGTCGACCTCACCGTGCGTGATCCCGAGTTCTGGGTGACGAGCACGAAGACCGTGCATGTTCTCTCGACGGTGCCCGCGCGCGCCTTCTTCGGAGGCGACGTTCCCGGGAGCTACTCCTCCGTGGGAGGAGTGCTGGTCCGCGTTCAGCCCCTGGAGCAATCGTTCACGGCCGCGGAGCTCACAGCGTCACCGGCCTCGTCCTTCCTCCTGTCGGACGCGGCGGGGCATCAGGTCCCGGCCATCGGCTTCGACGCGGGAGGCAAGGCGGACGGCGACGGGGATGGAATCGCAGACGTGGGAATCCTCTTCCCCAGAGCCGATGTGATGGGACTGGTGGACGCGAAGGGTCGCGGGCGGCTCACCATCCAGGGAAGCCTCGCTCTGGGAGGCACCGTGGTCACGCCTTTGACGCTCGTTCTGCCGAAGCGCGGCGGGCCCCTCTCGGACGCGGTCTCCCCGAACCCGATGAACCCCTTCGGCCAGCTCTCCTTCATCCTGGGCAAGTCCGGGCCCGTCGACGTGAAGATCTTCGACGTGTCCGGGCGCCTCGCGCATCATCCGATCGATCGCGGGATCCTCCCGGCCGGATATCACGAAGTGCTCGTGGGGCGCGGGAAATCGGGGGAAGAGCTGCCCTCGGGGATCTACTACTACCGGATCGAGACGCAGGAAGGAGTGGCGCGCGGGAGATTCGCGATCGTGAGATAGGCCCCCGCGCCTATCTCCCCAGCAAGTCCCCGAGTCCCGGAATCGCGGGCTTCAGGATCATGAGCGCCGCGGCGATCGCCGGCGTCATCAGGGCCACGCCGCCCCAGAGCTCCCAGCGATGGGAGAGCGACCGGTACGCCGCCCAATCCAGCGAGTCGCCCGACCGGCGGACGAGGTCCAGCATCCTCCGCTGCAGCGGACCGACCTGGGCCATGAACGCGATCCCCGAGATCGTGAAGAGGACGATCGACCAGAAGATCCATCCGGTGCGGAGGATCGGGAAGTTGCCCGCGATCGCCGCTCCGATCCCACCGATCAGGATGAAGAGGATGGGGGGCAACGTGAACAGGCGATCGGCCTGGATGATGCCCTCGAGCATGTTGGCGATGATCCGCGGATCCCGCGAGCGGTCGGCGTTGGCCTTCCAGAAGATGCCGGTCGTGATGTTGCCGAGGAACAGCACGACGGCGAGGACGTGGAGCAGCTTCAGACCCAGGTACCAGTGAGGGCTCATCGCGGGTTCCCTCCGGGTTTCTCGCTCAGGGGACCAGGCCGACCTTGCTGAATTCCGGGAATCCGCGGTGGCCGATGCCCCAGGTGGCGAAGAGCAGGATCGAGACGATGGCGGCGAGAGTATAGAAGAGCCGGACCGTTGCCCAGGGGCGGCCGCGCCCGATCGACCACGCGAGGTAGAGGATCGCGAAGGGGAGGAGGATCGGAACGGTCTGGCCTTCGACTCCGTCGGCGAAGAAGATGAAGCCGTACGCGAGGGCGCCCAGGAGGAGGAGCGGGGAGAGCCTCGCGGCGGCGCCCGCGCCGCGGCGGGCCTCGAGGGCGGTCAGGGCCACGCAGAGCGCCGCCTTCGAGCCATGGATCAGGGAATGGGAGACATGCTCGTCCCACCAGTCCACGAGCCCCTGCGGGTCCGCGGCGCCCGCGCGCGCGAGCGCGTCGTCGATGGAGTTGGCCGCGACGTGGATCCCGTGACCCAGGATCAGGCAGAAGCCTCCCACGACGAGCAGCAGACGCGTCCTCGAGGACGGAGCCACCGAGAGGGCGCGGAGCACGAGCGCGTAGAGGAATACGAGGATGAAGGGCGTCGCGATGTCGATGAGGTCGCCCCAGGTCACGCCGGGGCGAAGCACCGGGACCTTCACGTATACCGCCCCGAGGTCCAGGGCCGCGGACGCGATCCCGAGCCACGCGAGGCGCACCCCGAGCGTCCGGGGCGAAGCTACGGGCTCAGGACCTTCGTGACCCATCCACGCCCTTCGCGCGTGTAGAGCACCCGGTGGTGCAGCCGGTGCGGACGCCCTTCCCAGAATTCGATCCGGACCGGCTCGATCCGGAATCCGCTCCAGTTCCGGGGGCGGGGGACCTTCTCCGGCAGGCTTCGCGACAGCTCGTCGAACCTGGCCGTCAGCTCCTCGCGTCCGCCGGGAAGCTCCGCGCTCTGCTTCGACGCCAGCGCGCCCACCTGCGAATCGCGCGCCCGTGTCGCCCAGTACGCGTCCGCCTCCGCGTCGGAGACCAAGGTCGCGCGCCCTTCCACGCGAACCTGCCGGAGCAGCACGGGCCACCAGAAAGCGAGTGCGGCCGGCGCGCCGCCGCCGGTCCCGCCGAGCAGCTCGCGGCCCTTACGGCTCTCGAGGTTCGTGTAGAAGACGAATCCGCGCTCGTCCGCGGACCGGACGAGCACCATGCGGACGGAGGGATTACCCGCGGCGTCCACCGTGGCGAGGGCGGCGGCGTCGGGCTCGAGGATCTCGGATCGGGACGCGGCCTCCATGGCCCACTCCCGGAAGAGCCCGATCGGATCGGGCGCCGTGGTCACAGGCTGGGGACCGTCTTTCCGGTTTTTCCTTCGTGCCGGACCGGACGGTACTTCACGCCCAGCTGATCGAAGAGGAACATCATCACGTCGGCCGTCTGCTGGTCCTTCTCCGAGAGGGCGGTGCCCATGCCGTGTCCGGAGTCGAAGCTGACGCGCATGAGGGTCGGGTTCTTGGAGCCCGTGGCCTGGAGGCGCGCGACCATCTTGTAGGTCTCCCATGAAGCCACGCGGGGATCGTTCGCTCCGGTCAGCGCGAGGACCGAGGGATAGGTCTTGCCGTCCACGATGTGGTGGTACGGCGAATAGGCGGCCATCCCACGGAACTGGACGGAGTCCTTCACGGTTCCGAACTCCGTGACGTTGAACGCCCCGTTCGGCTCGAGCTCCGTGCGGAGCACGTCGCCGTAGCCCACGTGGGCCACGGCCGCCTGCATGAAGTCCGGATAGTGGACGAGGGTGCCGTAGACCAGGAGACCTCCGGCGCTGCCTCCCTCGATCGCCAGCTTCGATTTCGAGGTATAGCCCTTCTCCACGAGATAGCGCGCGCAGGCGGCGAAATCGTCCATCGACACCTTCTTCGTCCCGAGCCGCGCGGCCTGGTGCCACGCCTCGCCGAATTCGCCTCCGCCCCGCACGCTGGCGTCCACGTAGATTCCGCCCTGCTCGACCCAGAGCTTGATCTCCGGCTGGAAGTAGGGCTGCTCGCTCAAGCCGTAGCTTCCGTAGCCGTAGAGGATCGTGGGGGCCTGCCCGTCGAGCCTGGTTCCCTTGCGCATGATGATGTTCAGAGGAATCTTGACCCCCTCGGGCGTCTCCGCGAATTCGCGGCGCACTTCGCAGTCGCTGAAATCGGCGGGGGAGACCTGCTTCAGCCCGGTCTCCTGCATCGCGACCCGGCCGGGGCCGTACCGGTAGTAGGCGGGAGGGCGCGTGTAGCTCTGGCTCCGCACCAGCACCTCGTCTCCGGTGGTGCGCACCGCGCCGCCGAGGAGCGAGATCTCCGGCATCGTGACCAGACCCTGCTCCTTGCCGCGGAGGTCGTAGACCCGCATCTGGGTCGGCCCTCCGACCATCTCCGTCACGTAGAGGCGCGATTCCGTCGGCGCGTAGGCCTCGATCGCGTTCTCGCCTTCGGGCACGATCACGGCCGCGTGGTGCATCTCGGGATAGCGGAGCGGCAGGCGAAGGATCTTCTTCTTCGGTGCGTCCTCGCGGGAGAGGAGATAGAGCGCGTCGTCCATCCCGAACTTGGCCTCGATGACCCTGTCCTCGAAGCGCGTGAGCTGGATCCAGGCCCCCGAGGTGTTCCGGAGCCAGTAGCCGTGTTCGCCGCCGTCCCCGTTGCTCACGTCCGCCAGGATGAAGAGGCCGTCTGGGCTCGAGCTGAGCTCGATCTCCGCGATCTTGGGGAATTCCTTCCCGAGGACGTAGGTGTCCTGAGAGATCGGGGTCCCCAGTCTGTGGAAGTAGATCTGCTGATAGAAGGCGAGATCCTCGGGCGCGCGCTCGCCCGCGCGCGGGTAGCGCGTGTAATAGATCCCGCTCCCGTCCTGGGTCCAGGCGACGCTCCCGCCCGCCGTCCCGCCGTTCACCCCGGGGATCACGTCGGGCATCGGCTTGCCGCTCGCCGCGATGTAGAGATGCAACGTCCCGTCCTCGGTCCCGTTCTTCGAGAGGGAGACCGCGACGTAGCGGCCGTCCAGCGAAGGCGCGTAGAAATCGATGGTCGTCGCGCCGGTGGGATCGATCTCGTTCGGATCCACGACGGTCCGCTCCGACTTCACGTCCATGACCGAGGTCAGCGAGACGAGGTACGGCTGCTGCCTGGGGGGCAGCTCTTTCAAGAAGAAATAGGTCCCATTCGTGTAATTCGCCCCGTAGTAGTCGGGAGAATCGGAATGGGTGAGCGCCACGACCCGATCCAGGATCGCCTTGCGCTCGGGATGGCCGTTCATCCAGGCACGCGTGTAGCGGTCCTGTCCCCGCACCCACTTCCCGACGCCCGGATCCTTGCCGTTCTCCATGTACTGATAGTCGTCGGGGACGGTCACGCCCCAGTACGTGTTCGTGACGGTCTTCTTCACGGCCTTGGGCTTGGGGGGAAGCTTCGCGCGCGTCGCGGCGACCGAGGAGAGCGCGACGAGGAGCGAGAAGGCGAGAACGAGAGCGCGGCGACGCATGAGCCCATATTACATCAGGCCGGAACGGCCGCCCGGCTGTTATACTCCACGCGGGCCGGCGCATCGGGTCCTCTCGGCACCTTGCCTAGTTCGCCCGGGCCCGTCCGCGCTCGGCCCTAACTCTTTGCCTCATCGGAGCCTTCGGATTTCGACAGGGACTTTCGGCTCGATGGAACAGCTTCCACTCTTCGGCGGAACGCCCAAGGCCACTTCCCGAACCTCGATCCCACTCCTCTCGAAATCCCGCTTCATGGCGGGACTGCAGTGCCACAAGCGCCTCTTCCTCGACTGCTATGACCCGAGGCTCCGGGATCAGCTCCCCTCGGCGACGAAGGCCCTCTTCGAAGCCGGGGCGCGCGTGGGCGTGGTGGCGCGAGGACTCTTCGCCGGGGGCGTGCGCGTCGGAGACGAGGCTCAAAGCTACGAGGACGCCGTGCTCCGGACGCGGCTCGCGCTGGGGCAGGCGGGCACGCCCGCGATCTACGAGGCTGCCTTCACGCACGACAACCTCCGCGTGCGGGTCGACATCCTGGTCCACGCGGGAGACGGCGCCTGGGATCTGGTCGAGGTGAAATCCAGCTCCGGGTACAAGGAGGACTACCTGCCCGACGTGGGGATCCAGCTCTACGTGCTCGAGGGCGCCGGCGTCCCGGTTCACAAGGTCTTCGTGGCTCACGTGAACAATCAGTACGTGTACGAAGGCGGGCCCTACGTCCTCCACGAGCTCTTCGCCCTGAGGGACCTCACCGCCGAGGCGCGCTCGTTGATCCCCAGGCTCCGGTCGGATCTCGAGGAGATGCGCGCCCCGCTCTGGTCCTGGGAGGCGCCGGGCATCCTCATCGGCTCGCACTGCAAGCGCCCGTACGTGTGTCCCTTTTACGGGCACTGCCATTCGAACCTGACCGCGAACCCGATCGACAGCCTGCCGAGGATGAATCCCAAGCTCCTCCGGGCGTTGCGGGACGCGGAGATCGACGACATCCGGAATATCCCCGAGGACTTCGAGGGCCTGAGCGATCTGCACCGTAGGATTCGCGCCTCGGTCATCACGGGTCGCGTCCACAAGGACCCCGAGCTGAAGCAGGCGCTCGCCGCCCTGCGGCCTCCCATCCATTTCCTGGATTTCGAGACATGCAACCCGGCGCTCCCCAAGTTCATCGGGACGAGGCCGTTCCAGCAGGTGCCCTTCCAGTGGTCGGACCACGTGTTGCTCCCGAACGGCGCCGAGGCTCACCGGGAATTCCTTCACTTCGACGACAACGATCCGCGCGAGCGCTTCGTGGAATCGCTGCTGGAATCGCTGGGGACGGAGGGCCCGATCGTGGTCTACTCCGGGTTCGAGTCGAGGATCGTGAACTCGCTGGCGGACGAGATGCCCGAGTGGCGGGAGCCTTTGCTCTCGGTCGCGGCGCGGATGGTGGATCTGCTGGAGCTGATCCGCGCGCACTATTATCATCCCGACTTCAAAGGCTCCTTTTCGATCAAGGACGTCGTGCCGGCGCTGATCGAGGATCTCGCCTACACCGACCTCAAGATCCAGGAGGGATCCCAGGCGTCGACCGCGTTCATCGAGATGATCGACGGGGATACGTCCGAGGAGCGGAGGCGGGAATTGCAGTGCGCGCTCCGTGCGTACTGCTTCCGGGATACGCTGGCCATGGTGAGGCTCTTCCAGAAGCTCAGGGAGGATGGATGAGAGGGATCAGGAGGAGAGCAGCAGCTTCGGTCGCGATCGCGACGGCGCTCGCGCTCGGCGCGCCGGGCCAGGGCCACGCGGCCAAGGAGCGAAAGGCGGCCGTGGGGAAGGTCTACACCTGGAGCTTCCAGGCGGACACGCTGGGGCAGAAGCCGGCCCACTCGATGGCGTTCGGGGGAACCTGGCAGGTGGTCCAGGATTCCAGCGCGCTGGCCGTTCCGCCCCCGGGCTCACCGATGGACTCGACAGGCAACGCGACGCCCTCCGCTCCCGTCCCCCGGTTTCTCTCCCAGAACGAGAACGAGGACGGAGTGAGCCACTACCTCACGTTCACGCGCCCCCTGCTGGGAGACATGGACGCGTCGGTCCGCTTCCGCATCCGCTCCGGCGAGATCGATCCTTCCGCCGGGCTCCTCTTCCAGATGGACCCCAAGGGCACGAGCGGCTACCTGATCCGGGTCAGCGGCAAGGACGGCGAAATGGCCTTCCACTACCTGCTCTACGGAAGGCGGCGCGACGTGAAGTTCGCGAAGATCCCGCCTCTCACGCAGGGCACGTGGCACACGCTCGCGATCACGCGGCGGAAAACCGTGCTGAAGGCGATCTACGACGGCAAGGAGCTGATGACGGTCCGGGACGACCGGTTTTCGAGGGGAACCGTCGGCGTGTGGAGCGAGGACGATACCACGGTGGACTTCGCGGACCTGTCCGCGACGTCTCGCTGAACCGGCCGCCTGGGGGTGGAGCGGGGGGACGCTCAGGGGCGCGCCGTCACGGCTGTGCATGACTCGGGTGCCGGTGAGAACCACAAATCACGCACGAACCGCCGTACGCGCCCCGTCTTCCCTGACAGGGACAGGCGGACGGCCGTCCGTGGCCATCTCGTTCAGAAGTCTCTACAAGTACTGATGCCCGCCTGGAGGATGTGATTCGGCCTATCGCCGCGCGGCGGCCCCCACCGCGACGGAAACCTCGTTCAGGTAAGCGGCTGCGGACCGGGCGCCCCCCAGGAAGCAGGCGAGCGGGAAGTGCTCGTTCGGGGCGTGCAGGTTGTCCCCCGGCAGCCCGAATCCCATGAGCACACAGGGCGCGCCCGTGACCTCGACCAGGGGAGCCACGATCGGAATCGAGCCGCCCGTGGCGAAGGCGATCGCCGGCTTTCCGAAGCCCGCCTCCAGGGCTCGGAGGCCCGCCTGGACGAAAGGATTCGTCACCTCGGCGCGGAAGGGCTTCCCGGCGCCGAACTTCCGGAGCTCGATCGTCCCCATGTCCCCCACCAGCTCCCGGACGTAGCGCTCGAAGATCTGGTAGATCCGCTCCGGGTCCTGATTCTGGACCAGGCGCATGCTGATCTTGGCGCGCGCCCAGGATCCGGTCACGGTCTTGAAACCTTCGCCCGTATAGCCTCCGATCACCCCGTTCACCTGAACGGTCGGCCGGATGGTCCCGGATTCGAGCGTCGTGTATCCCTCCTCGTGGAAGAGCTTCTTCACGCCGATCTCCTTCGCGCGCTCGGCGTCCTTCCACGGGACGGCGGAGAGAGCCTTCCGGTCCTCCGCGCTCACCGCGACCGCGTCGTCGTAGAAGCCCGGAATCAGGACGCGGCCGGTCTTGAAGTCCTTAAGGTTCTGGAGGACCCAGCGGAGCACGTCGATCGGCTCGTAGAGCATTCCGCCCCACTCGCCCGAATGCTTGTCCACGGCCGGCCCCTTGATCGTGAGCTCGGCCGTCTGGATGCCGCGGATCCCCAGGGTGATCGCGGGATGATCGGCGTCCGGGAAGTGGGAGTCCGAGACCACGAACACGTCCGCGCGGAGCTTGTCCTTGTGCTTCGGCGCGACCTCGGCCATGGCCTCGCCGTCGAACTCCTCGTCGCTTTCGATGATGAATTTCACGTTCACGGGAAGCCCGCCGCCTCCCTGGATCACCGACTCGACCCCCACGATCTGGGCGTAGTGCTGCCCCTTGTTGTCGTCGGCGCCGCGCGCCCAGATCGCGCCGTCCTTGATCCGGGGCTCGAAGGGCGGATGCTCCCAGAGCTCGATCGGATCGACCGGCTGCACGTCCACGTGCCCGTAGATCAGCACCGTGGGGGCGCTGGGGTCGACGATGCGCTCGGCGAAGAGGCCCGCGTGGGCGCGCGTCGGCCATACCTCGGTCCGAAATCCGAGGGACTCGAGCTTCCGCTTGTCGAACTCCAGCGCGGCCGCGACGTCCTTGTCCCGGTCCTTGTGGGCGCTGATGCTCGGGATTCGCAGGAACTGGAGCAGCTCGTCCACGAATTTCTGCTCGTTCTTCTGAATGTAGTCGAATGCGGCGCTCAGGTTCATAGCGGCTCCAGGGTAGGTGGAAGATCAATTCCCCCAATTGAATGGGGGAAAACCCCCAATCTCTTTGTTTTGCCAGCGTTTAGGGTGGACATTTCCAGCCCGTTGGAGTATCCTAAATCTCTCAGCAGTTTGGTATTGCCAATCCGGCCAAAGACAGGAAATACTTTGGCCTGAATTTTGCCGCTATAGACCCGTGGGGGGTCAAAGCCCGCCCGCTCCAATTCCTACCGAGCGAGCCCGATCTCCCTTTGGTCCTTGCGGTACCTTTCCCTGGTTCCGGGCGGAAATACCGCCGATGAATCAAGGAAGGGTGAAGTCGAACCACCAGTAGGGAGGGTTGTATCACATGCTGAAGTTCGCGAAGAAGTTCATCCGGGACGAGCGCGGTGAGGACCTGATGGAATACGGCCTCCTCGTCGCCTTCGTGGCCACGATCGCTCTGGCGGTCATCATCACCGATCCGCTCGGCTTCGGCACCGCGATCCAGGATGCCTATCAGCGTGCGGTGGATGCGCTGAACCAGGCGTAGTACCGCGATCAGCCCTCCCGGCCGTGCCCGCGCCATCTCCTGGCGCGGCACGCCGGAACTGGGGGGTCGTGAACAAGAACCACAGAACCGGCACCACAACGGAGGGTTGTTCCCGATGTTGAATTTCGTCAGGCGATTCATCAAGGACGAGCGCGGTGAGGACCTGATGGAGTATGGCCTCCTCGTCGCGTTCGTGGCGGCGATTGCCGTCGCAGTGATCATCACCGATCCACTTGGCTTTGGCACCGCGATCCAGGATGCGTATCAGCGCGCGGTGGATGCTCTGAACCAAGCATAGTAGGCGGTACATAGGCAGTGGTTTCCACGCATTGGATTGCCGGCGGCGCGGTTCTCCTGTGCGGGGCGGCGGCGTGGTGTGATCTGCGATATCGCAGGATCCCGAACGCCATCACCTTCCCGGCAGTGGTCGTCGCGCTTTGTCTCCACGGCGCGACCCACGCCGGAGCGGGCCTTCTCAACTCCCTCGCAGGAATGCTGGCCGCGGCGGCCCTCGTTCTGCCGGGTTACGCGCTGGGGTTCACCGGCGCGGGAGATGTGAAGCTCCTCGCGGCGGTCGGAGCCCTTCTGGGGTTCCCGGCCGCGCTCTTCGCGGCTCTTCTCTCTCTCGTCTTTGGCGGGATCCTGAGCGTCTTGGTTTCGCTCTGGCGCCGCCAACTTTCCAGTCTACTCGTACGTAGTTGGGGAATAGGACGTTGGCTGGCCATGCGTTCGACGGGCGCGGCGGTGCCGGCCCCGGCCACGTCAGGGAAGGGGATCCCTCTGGGAGTCGCCATCGCGGCGGCGACCCTGGTGACGGTATTCGTTCCATGGCATGGAGTTGGACGATGAAGGCGACCCTTAAGATCTTTCGGCGCCGAGCCGACTCGGGCGAGGCTCTCCTTGAGATGGCGCTCGTTTTGCCGATCTTGCTAGTGCTCTCCATGGGGATGCTGGATTTCGGCCGGGCGTTCCACGCGAAGAGCTTGGTGGACCAGGCGTCGCGCGAGGGCGCGCGGGTTGGAGTGATCACGGGCAACACGGTCGCGGACGCGCAGGGCCGGGCCAACGCCGTGCTCGTTGCAGGCGGGCTCGTGGGTGCTCCGCCCGCGGTCGTCGTCACGGATCCCGCGACCAATTCGATGACGGTCACCGTCACCTATAACTTTCAATTCGTAACCCCAGGGCTCTTTGCCCTGGTTGGCGGACTCTCAGGACTTACCGGGGGCAATACGCTCCCGATGACGGGCCGAACGACAATGCGACTCGAGAACGGCTTGTGATTTTGGGGAATCCAGTGTGGCGGTTCATGGGAGTAGCTCGCAGGTCATGAAGGAGGTTGTGGTTCTATGTCCCGATCGAAAACCGTTCTAGGTGTAGCCATCCTCATGGGGATTCTCGCGGCCCTGGCCGGCTACGCCGGGCTCCGCGCGATGGCCCGTCAGGTCATCACGAACACTTCCAAACAATTCGTTCCGGTCGTGGTGAGCGCCACGGACGTGACGTTCGGGACCAAGCTGGACAAGGCTCAGCTCCGGATCGCGAAGTATCCCAAGGAGAGCGTCCCTTCGGGCGCATTCTCCGACATCGACTCGGTCGCGGGTCAGACCACCAAGATCTTCCTCTCCGCCAAGGAGCCGGTGACGGCAACCAAACTCTCCTCCCGGGGCGGCGGTCTCTCGATGCTGGTCCGGAGCGGACTGCGCGCGACGAGCTTGGAAGTGAATCAGGTCTCCGGAGTCAGCGGCTTCGTGCTTCCGGGTGACCGCGTGGACGTTCTCTGCACGGTGGACGGGCACGGATCCAAGGAAGAGGCCGTGACGAGAACCATCTTGCAGAACGCGGAGGTTCTCGCGTCGGGGCAGAAGACGGCGCAGCAGGACAACAAGCCGATCACGGTGCAGGCCGTGACGATCCTCGTGGATCCGGCTGGAGCCGAGAGACTGGCCCTCGGTCTCCACGAAGGTAAGCTCCACCTGGTGCTCCGGAATCCTCAGGATTCCGACACCTTGAAGGTTGCCTCGCTCGGAACCCACGAGATGTTGGATGGCGAGTCCGGGGTCAGGATCGCGGCCGCTCCCTCCAGCCACCGCGCGGCGCGCAGCAAGCCGGCGCCCGCCAAGGAGACGCCTCAGCCGCCGGCTCGCCCGATGGCACAGGCGCGTCCGCCCAAGCAAACGGTGCGCATCATCCGCGATTCCAAAGTGAGTGAAGTCCCGGCTCTCAGAGATTCGACGCAGTAATCCCTATCCCAAGGAGCACCGGCTTGGTCCCGACCCTCTGTACCGTGAAGAACCTCATGCGGGTGATTCGCTGCGCGGCGGTTCTGATCCTCCTCATGCCGCTGTCCGGCGGCGCTCAGGCGATCGATCTGACGCAGGCGGGCCCATCCCTCGACGTCGGTGTCGGGCAGTCGATCGTGCTCGAGATGAACGAAGACGTGAGCACCGTCTCGATCGCGGACCCCAAGATCGCCGACGCGGCCGTCGGATCCGCGCGCACTGTCGTTGTGACGGGAAAGGGACCGGGGACCACGACGCTCGTCGTGTGGGAGGAGGGCGGGCATCACACACTCTACCGGGTGACCTCGTTGGACTATAACGGCAGCAAGCAGGTGCTCTTGCAGTGCAAGGTCGCAGAGCTGAACGAGCAACGCTTGAAGGAATTCGGCCTCGACTGGATCGCGTCCGGCAGCTCCGACAAGCTGGAGGGAGTTCTCTCCGGCGGCCTCTTCGTGACCAAAGTGGAAACACCGTTCAACCCGCTCATCATCGGTCCGACCACGGACGGGTTCGCCACCTATCGTAGGGACGACGGCTCGCTCACCCTTCTCTCCACGTTGCGCGCTATGGAGCAAAAGGGCGCGGCTCGAACGCTCGCCAGCCCGAACCTCGTGGCTCTCAGCGGCGACAGCGCGTCATTCCTGGCTGGGGGCGAATTCCCGGTCCCAATCGCGAAGTCATCGACCGAGAACGGCATCCAGATCACGATCGAGTGGAAGGAATTCGGGGTGAGGCTGTCCTTCATCCCTACCGTTCTGGATAGCAATCGAATCAGGCTTTATGTCGCACCCGAGGTCAGTGCCCCCGACAACACGCATGCCGTGCTCCTGAACGGCTACGTTGTCCCTGGACTCGTAACACGCCGCATCAGCACGACGGTCGAGATGCGTGATGGAGACGTGCTGGTGATCGGTGGTGTGAAGCAGCGAGAAGTAAAGAAAACCGTTTCCAAGCTCCCCATCCTCGGCGATATCCCGCTCGTGAACCTCCTCTTCAAGCACACGAAGACGGAGACGCTGGATCGCGATCTGGTCATCGTCGTGTCGCCGCAAATCGTGCGTCAGCTCGCGCGGACGTTCCCGAAGAACTTGCCTGGAGAGGAGCGCGAAGGAGGACGTTGACAATGGCACCCCGGAAGGACAACAACAGGGATGAGCGTGGAGTCGCGATTCTGTACGTCGCGATCTTTCTCGTCTCGTCGCTCTGGCTGGTATCCCTGGCGGTCGACATGGGCAAGCTCATGACGACCAAGACGGAGCTGCAGCGCGCGGCAGACGCCGCGGCTCTCGCGGGAGCTTCCGCGATCGATCCCAATGGCGGGACGATGATTCAGAACATATCGCGCACCCGCGCCGCCGTCGTCGCGGCAGCCAACAGGGCCCTGCGCGAGCGCTCGGAGGCCGTGATCATCGATCCGGACAACGACGTCGACTTTCCCACTCCGAATCGAGTGAGAGTGACCGTCCACCGCGAGGACGCGGCCGGGAATCCCATGACGACGATCTTCGCACGGGCGCTGGGGATCACCGCGCTGGGCATTCGAGCCAACGCGACCGCGGAAGCGGTGCCCCTTACCGCAGTCTGCGACGGGCTCCTTCCATTTGCTCCCGTCCAAATCACGGGAGCGGGATTCTCCTCGAGCTGCGGAAGCAAGGACACGCTGAAGACGAATCAGGCAAGCGGAGGTAATTTCCATCTGCTCTCGTTTCCGCCGTGCAATCGGGGACCTTGTGCGGGCGTGGGGGGGAATGGAGGCGCCGCCATCCGATGCTTCCTCCAGAACGGTTACGGCTGTTGCGTCGGAATCGGGGATGAATGGGACCAAACCGTGACGAAGCCGGGCAACAACGTGGGACCGGTGCGTCAGGGGCTCCAGGCGAGGTGGGATCTGGACAGCGATAGGCGGTCCAGCATCTGCTACCAGAGCTACGCGGGGAATGGTCAACGAGTTCTGCCGGTTCCCATCGTTCAAACATTCACCGGTTTGAACGGAAGAAAAGGAGTGCGTATTACCGGGTTTGCGGGGTTCTTCATGCTCAGCCGACCGTCGGGCGGCGGCCAGAACATGGCCGTGATCGGACAGTTCATCGATTACATCTCGCCGGGCGTGGCCGCCGGTGGTGCGCCTCCCCCGAACGCGCTCTACACGATCCGCCTTGTCGAATAGGGATAGACGCCATGAGTGATTTGAACGTGATCCAGGGAGGAAACGGCGCGGTGGTGCCTGGGGATGACCCGGCCCCGATCACCGTGCTGGTCATTCTGAATAGCGAACGAGAGCGCGAGTCCACACGGGCGGCTCTCGAAGGGCTCCCCGGGGTCGAAGTCGTCGGCGATCGGTCCGAGCTTCGGAGCGGACTCCTTCTCGCCCGCCAGCTTCGTCCCCGGGTCGTGCTCCTCGATCTGCCGGACGCCTACGAAGAGGCCCTGAGCGCGGCCGGGAGCTTCAAGCTCGACGCTCCCGACATCGCGCTCTTCCTGATGTCCAATACCCTCGACCCTCAAGTGCTCCTGAAGGCCATTCGCGCCGGAGCTCAGGAGGTCCTGAAGAAGCCCCTGGACAAGGTGCTCCTCCAGGAAGCGGTCGAGCGCGTTTCGCGGAGCGGCGCCGCACGTTCCGCTGGGGAAACCCGGGCGCGCTCGATCATTACTGTGTTCGGTCCGAAGGGCGGGGTCGGGACGTCGACGATCGCCGCGAATCTGGCCGTCACCTTCAAGGTCCACTACGGTCTGAACGTCGCCCTGGCGGACTTCGATCATGCCTCGGGAGATGCGGCGAATCTCCTGGGGCTCAAGGCGGAGCATTCGATCGCGGACCTGGTCCGGGCGCCTCGCGTCGATTCGCCTACGGTGCACATGAACCTCTTGCACCACCACACCGGAACGTCGGTCTTGGCCCAGCCGGAGGACCTCCACAACCTCGAGATGGTCACCCCAGCCCAGGCCGGTGGCGCCGTGGACGCCTTGAGCTCGTCGTTCGAGGTCGTGGTCATCGACGCGCCGCACACGTTCGACGAGGTGTCGCTGGAGCTCTTCGACAGGAGCACCTCCATTCTCGTGGTCCTGGAGCTGAGCGTTCCCGGGATCCGGGCCACCCGGCGGGCCCTCGAATTCTTCGAGCGGCTTCACTACACGGCGGTTCCGGACCGCGTGAAGCTGATCGTGAATCGGTATTCCAGGACCCGAGCCCTGATCTCGCTCGACCAGCTGGCGGATGCGCTGCAGAGCCGGGCCTACCACACGGTCGAGAACGACTATCAGCGGATCTTCACATCCGTGAACGCGGGCCGTCCGATCTGCGTGGACGACCCGGACGCACCCGCCGCACGCGATATCGTCTCGCTCGCCGGGAAGCTGATCAACCGCGAGGCGCCGGACGCGTCTCCGCCTCTGCGTAAGGGTTTCTTCGGAAGGATGGCCCATCGATGAGCCTCAGAGATCGCCTGCGCCGCGCCCCGGTCAATCCGCAGGCTCCCGTTCAGGAATTCACCCCGGCGGCGCTCGGAAAGAACGGTCAGCAGCAGGATGAATTCCAGGAGCTGAAGCGGCGGCTGCATCGCGACCTCATCTCCAAGCTGAATTTCTCCATGCTGGAGGATATGGACGAGGCCCAGAGGCGCGACCAGGTGGAATCCCTGGGCCGGAAGCTTCTCGCCGAATCGAGCGTGAAGCTCACGCGCGCGGACGAAGAGAGACTGATCCAGGACCTGCTGCACGACACCTTCGACCTGGGTCCGATCACACCGTTCCTCCTGGACGAGGAGGTTTCGGACATCCTGGTCAACACCCACCGCCAGGTCTATGTCGAACGCCTGGGCAAGCTGGAGATGACGCACGCCCAGTTCCGTGACGAGGCGCATCTCCGCTTGATCATCGACCGCATCATCTCGCGCGTGGGTCGGCGTCTGGACGAGTCGAGCCCTCTCGTGGACGCCCGGCTCGCGGACGGTTCCCGCGTGAACGCCATCATCCCGCCGGTCGCGCTGGACGGGCCGATCCTCTCGATCCGTCGGTTTCGCCGCCGTGCGCTTTCGATCGAGAACCTGCTCGAGCTGGGATCCGTCTCCGAGCCGATGGCGCATCTTCTTCGCGGTATCGTGCGGGCCCGCATCAATTGTCTGATCACGGGCGGCACCGGCTCCGGAAAGACGACGCTGCTCAACATTCTCTCGCGCTACATCCCCGAAGGGGAGCGCATCGTCACCATCGAGGACTCGGCGGAGCTCCAGCTCCAGCAGCCGCACGTGGTTCGTCTGGAGACCCGCCCGCCCAACATCGAAGGAAAGGGAACCATCACCCAGCGCGACCTCGTGCGAAACGCGCTGCGCATGCGTCCCGACCGGATCGTGGTCGGTGAGGTGCGCGGCGACGAGGTGCTGGACATGCTCCAGGCCATGAACACGGGTCACGACGGCTCGCTGACCACGCTCCACGCCAACAGCCCTCGCGACGCACTGCACCGGCTCGAGAATCTCGTGCTCATGGCGGGACACACGCTTCCCGACAAGGCCATCCGCGAACAGATCTCCTCGGCCCTCGAGGTCGTCATCCACGTGTCGAGGATGGCGGACGGAAGCCGGAAGGTCCTGGGCGTCGAGGAGATCGTGGGCATGGAAGGTTCGGTGGTGACCATGCAGGAGATCTTCCGGTTCACGCGCACGGGCACCGGCACGGGCGGTCGGATCCAGGGGCGCTATGAAGCCACCGGCGTCGTGCCTCACTTTGCGGACCGTGTCGAGCAGGCGGGAACAGATCTGGGCGGGATCTTCCAGAGGACCGCCCTTCGATGATCTACATTCTCGTTTCACTGCTCATTTTCGGCGCCACCGTAACGCTCTACATCTCGCTGATCATGAGGCGGAGGGAGAAGGATACACAGTTCCTCCGCGACCGCATCGGCGCCGCCGCCTCGGACCGCCCGGATCCGTGGGTGCCGCTCCAGGCGGAGCGCGACGAACGGCTGAGCGCGATCCCGGCGATCGACCGGATTCTTCGCAGCCTCTCCATCGCGCGCCGCCTCGAGCTCCTGCTCTACCAGGCGGGCATGTCGCTCCGGGTGGGTTCCTTCATTCTCCTCCTGGCGGTATTCGGGATGGTGGGTTACGTCGTGGGCACGGGAGTGTTCCATCACTTTCTCCATGGTGCGGTGCTCCTGCTGTTCCTGGGAGCGTCGCCGTTTCTGTACGTGACGTACAAGAAGTCGATCCGACAGCGGCAGTTCGCCGAGGAATTCCCCGATGCCCTCGATCTCCTGGTCAGCGCGTTGCGCGCGGGGATCTCGTTTTCAGCGGCGCTACAGATCGTCGCGGACGAGTCGCCGGAGCCGATTCGCTCGGAATTCGCGATCGTGGTCGAGGAGCAGTCGCTGGGCGTGGACCTGCGCGAAGCTCTTTCGAATATGGCCAACCGTGTGGATTCTCTGGACCTGAAATTCTTCGTCACCGCGGTCGTTCTCCAACGTGCTGCGGGAGGCAACCTGACCGAGGTTCTCGAAAACACGAGCCGCTTGATCCGCGATCGGTTCCGCATTCTGGGTGATATCAAGACCTTCACCTCGGCCGGCCGGCTGACCGGTGTCGTCCTGAGCGCCCTGCCGCTCGGAATGTGCGTCTTCATGGTGATGGTCGCGCCGGACTATTTTCACAAGATGTGGGACCATCCCATGGGAAGGACCATTCTGGGACTCGCTTTCTTCCTCCAGCTCCTCGGATGGCTGACCATCCGAAAGATCGTGAACATAAGGGTCTGACGATATGATGATCATTCTTGCCACCGTCCTCTTCGCAGTCGCCTTCGGCACCGGCCTCCTCGCGCTCTATCAGATCCTCGTTCGGGATCGCGACCCTGTCGTCACCCGGCTTCGAGATTTGCGTGCCCGGGCGCTGGCTTCGCGACCCGAGGCCAAGGAGGAGCGGCCGCCCTTCTTCGCGGAGATTCTCGCCACGATCGGCGGGTTCCTTCCGACCGGGGAGAGCACCGAGAGCCTTCGCTCGGGCCTGGAGCGCGCGGGCATTCGAGCTCCACGCGCGGAGCTCGTCTTCCTGGGCACCAAGGTCGCCCTGGCGGTCACGTTTGGAGCCGGCTGGCTCACACTCAACTACCTCCTCGCGCGCCCCATCGGATCCACCGTGCTCCAGGGTGGGATCGCGGGGGTGGTCGGCTTCTACACACCCACATTCTGGCTCTACCTGAAAGGGGAGGCGCGAAAGGCCCAGATCCAGTCGGCTCTTCCCGACGCGCTGGACCTCCTGGTGGTTTGCATGGAGGCGGGCCTGGGACTCAATGCCGCCTTGGAGCGTGTGGGCCAGGAAGTCGAGCTCGCCAGCCCCGCGCTGAGCGACGAGCTGATTCTCTCCAACCAGGAGATTCGCACCGGTGTCGCTCGCGCCGACGCGCTGCGCCGGTTCGCCCGCCGCTCCGGCGTCGAGGACGTCTACGCGCTGACCGCCATGCTCATCCAAGCCGACAAGCTCGGCACGAGCATCGCGCAGTCCCTCCGCTCCCACGCGGAATCCATGCGCACGAAGCGCCGCCAACGGGCCGAGCAGACGGCGCGCAAGGCGGGAATCAAGCTCGCCTTCCCGCTCGTATTCATGATCTTCCCGGCATTGCTCATCGTGATCCTGGGCCCCGCCGTCATCCAGCTGATGCAGGCTCTCGCCGCCCAGAATTCTTCGCACTAGGAGAAGCGGCACAGAAGGAGGGAGGTGAGCGGTTCATGCTTCTGAAAATCGTGCTGTGGGGGGCGGTTATCGCGCTTGGCCTGCTGTGGCTGAGTCGCCGGTCCGCGAACAGGCGCACCCGCAAGTAGCACTTCCCGGGTCAGGGCCCGTGGGGCGGAGCGATTCGTCGCTCCGCCCTTTTGTTTGGAATACACCCCATCCGGGGGGCGTAGTACAGTGCGCGTCGCATGGGTGATAAGAAACCCGACCGTTCCGCGGTACCCGACGCCGAAATCGTCAAGCTCGTGGTGGATGGCGAGATCGACGCCTTCGACGAGCTCGTCCGCCGCACGCGACGCCCCGCCTACCGTCTGGCGCGACGGATCACGCGCAACCACGAGGATGCCGACGATGTCGTCCAGGACAGCTACGTCAAGGCGTATCGGGCGCTCCCTCGGTTCGACCCGAGCCGAGCCTTTCAGCCCTGGTTCCTCACGATCGTGGCCCGATCGGCGCTGAGCCAGATTCGCCAGCGGGCCCGCCGCGCCACGGTGCCCCTGGACGAGCCGGGACCCGATGGAACGAACCTCGCGGACCGGCTCTCGGAGGGCGCGCTGGACGTGGCCGCGAAGCAGAGACTCCTCGACGCCGAAGAGGCGCTCTCCAAGCTCTCCGACGAGCACCGGGCGATTCTGTCGCTTCGCGTCGAGGGCGACCTTCCCTATTCCGAGATCGCGAGCGCGCTCGAAATACCCGTGGGAACGGTGATGTCCCGCCTGGCGCGCGCGCGCGAGGCCCTGCTCGAAGAGGTGGAAAAGCTCCGGGCCGAGAGGTTCCGGCGACAGTCATGACGAACGAACGAATTCATCCGCCGTCCGAGGATCTCTTCGCCTATCGCGACGGAGAGCTGACCCCCGAGAAGCGCGCGGCCATCGAGGCCCACGTGATGGGCTGCAGCGTCTGCCGCTCCCTGATCGATCAGGTCTCCTCGCTCGAGGCGGAGCTGCGCCAGTCGCCCGATGTGGCTCCTGCGGGATACCTCGACCATCTCCACGAGGCGGTCCGCGCGAAGGTCGCCGTGGCGGCGTCCGAGGGAGGCGTCGAGGAGAAGAAGGCGCCGCCCCGGGAGAAGGTGCCTCCGCGCCTGGGGACGGTCGTCGGCGCGGCGCGGGACGAGGACGAGGGGCCGCGGCGCGAGCGAGGGCGAATCAAGGAGGCGCCGAGCCTTCCCTGGGCCGCGGTCATCGGCACCGCGAGCGCGGCCGCGGCGGTCCTGGTCGTGGTGGTGATCCTAATCAAACAGGGGCCATACCAGAAGATCCTCCTGCCCACGCCCAAGGGCGCTACCGTGACGACGGCGCCCGCGCGGCAGGAGTCGCTGGTGGGTGGGGAGCGTGCCGTGGGAGGCGCGAATGTGGACTTGAAGGAGCGCGAAGCCGCGAAGAAGGAAGTTGCGGGCACGAAGGTCGCGATTGGGGCTGGTGCCGCGACGTCAGGGACCACCGCGCCCGAGCAGGTCGCACCGAAACCCTTCGCGAATCTGAATCGGGCCGAGAGCCCTACCGAGGAGAAGCAGGACGAGGCGTTGAAGGACAAGCTGGCGAAACGGGCCGATGAGATCGTCGCTCAGCCGGCACCGTCCGCGGCAGGAAAGGTCCAGGCCGAGGCGGACCTCATGGATGCCAAGACCAGGATGCAGCAGAGGGCAGCTTCGCCACGGGCCTTCGCGGATGAGCAGCTCGCCCCTGGGCCTGCGTATGATGCGATCCTCAAGCGATACAACCTCCCGCCCCTTTGGGCTCCCCGGGTCTCGACCGAGGCGCTGGCCAACGCCGAGTCCGAGCTGCGCAACCTCTACGTCTCGGGGAACGCGGGGACCGATTCCGCGCGCGTGCGCCTCTACATCGCCGAAGCCGTGCGGCTCCGCTATTCACCCGGCGACGCGCCGCTCTACGACGAGATCGTGCACCACTACCGCCGGGTCATCGAGATGTCGGCGCCCGACTCCGAGATGCGACGTGTCGCGGAAGAGAGGCTCCGCTCGCTCGAGCGGTAGCGGCCCTACTGAATCAACCGCCTCTTCATCAGCTTCAGCGCCAGCGCGGTGAACACGACCGCGAA
>Ga0075433_10000593_pt1 | contig 24053 bp, 24 predicted proteins | sample RhiMethybrSRZTD2_FD_75299 | JGI IMG/M metagenome (GOLD analysis project Ga0075433, IMG submission 75299) | Populus rhizosphere microbial communities from Tennessee, USA - Rhizosphere MetaG P. TD hybrid SRZTD2 | ecosystem: Host-associated > Plants > Roots > Rhizosphere > Soil | place: USA... | reverse complement strand
CGTCGGCATGCGCTTCCTCGCGTATTACGTCCATGACCTGATCCCGCCGGTGCCCGGCCTGAAGATCGATTACGAGACCTACCTCCGGACCCCGCCCGAGGCTCGCGCCTGGATGCATGCCTCGGGCGCGATCGCGAGCAAGGCCGGCCCCTTCCTCGCCCTGGCGTTCTGGCCGGCCTCGGTCGCGCCGGCGTGGGCGGCATGGGCGATCGCCGGGTACGGGGGCCTCATCATCGCCACCGACGTGTTCATCTCGACGCGCAAGAGCGACTGGAAGCGGTTCCGACGCGAGATGCGGATCGCGAGGGTCCAGGCCTCGGCCCCCTGAGCCTCGTGAGGGCCGCTCGGCTATCCTGGGTTCGGAACACCGGGGAGCTCGGGCGACCGGGCTGAGAGGCCGTCACATCGCGACGGCGACCCGACGAACCTGATCCGGGTAACGCCGGCGAAGGGAGGCGACTCCTGAAGATCATGGATCCGCGCCCTCTGCGTGTCTACGTGCTGACTTCGAGCGGCTTCGTCCCCGGGCGCGGCCACGCCGATGTGGCGACGGCGGCGATCGCCGGCGGCGCGAGCGCCGTGCAACTGCGCGCGCCCGAACTCGACGACGCTCGCCTCTGCGATCTCGGGCGGGGTATCGCCGCGCGGTGCCGCGCCGCCGGGGTGCTGTTCGTCGTGAACGACCGTCCGGCCGTGGCGGCGCAGGTTGGTGCGGGCGTACACGTGGGGCAGGACGACGATCCCGCGTCGGCCCGGCGCGCCATCGGCGCGGACCTCGTCCTTGGCGTGAGCGTCTCGACGCCGGACGAGGCCCTGGCGGCCGAACGCGACGGCGCCGACTACCTGGGCGTGACCGTGTGGGCCACGCCTACGAAGCCGGAGGCGGCCCCGCGCGGGCTCGACGGGCTCCGCGCGGTCGTAGCGGCGACTCCCCTCCCGGTCGTGGGGATCGGGGGGATCCACGCCGCCAACGCGCACGAGGTCCTCGAAGCGGGCGCCGCCGGCGTGTGCGTGGTCTCGGCGGTGGGCGCCGCCCCCGATCCCGAGCGCGCGACGCGCGAGCTCGTCGCCGCGGTGGAGAGCCGGGAGGGCACGACGTGAGCGAGCAGCGCACGGGCAAGGCGACGGCCGAGCTGTTCGAGCAGGTGATCCTGCGGCGCCTGGGCGCGGTGGACGACGACGTCCTGGTGGGCCCGAAGCACGGGGTGGACGTGGGCGTCGTGCGCGTGGCCGAGGGCGTCGCGATGGCGATCACGGCCGACCCCGTGTTCGTCGTGCCTGCCTACGGGTGGGAGCGGGCGGCGTGGTTCGCCGTGCACATCCTAGCCTCGGACGCCGCGACGAGCGGCCTGCCGCTCCGCTGGATGGCGGTGGACCTGAACCTGCCGCCCGAGATCACCGACCAGGACCTCACGGCGCTCTGGGACGCCTTCCACCGGGCGTGCGAGGGGATCGGGCTCGCGGTCGTCACCGGCCACACGGCGCGCTACGACGGCTGCACGTGGCCGATGGTCGGCGGCGCGGTCTGCATGGCGTCCGGGCCGGAGGACGCGTTCGTCACACCCACGATGGCACGTCCCGGCGACCGGGTGGTCGTGACGAAGGGTGCCGCGATCGAGGCCACCGCGCTGTTCGCCGCGACCTTCCCCGACCGCCTCGCCGAAGGCATCGGCGCCGACTTCGTGAAGAAGGCCGACGCGCTGTTCGAACACATGACGGTCGTGCCCGAGGCGAACGTCGCCCGCGGGTTCGGCCTGCGGGACGCGGGCGTGACCTCGATGCACGATGCCACCGAGGGCGGCGTGTTCGGCGGGCTGACCGAGGTGGCCGCCGCGGCGGGGGTGGGGATGCGGATCGAGCGCGAGGCGATCCCGGTGCTCGAGGAGGTCCGCGCCGTATGCGAGCACACGGGTATGGACCCGTACACCTCGATCAGCGAGGGCACGCTGATCGCGACCGTCGTCCCGGGGCGGGCGGACGCGTTCGTGATCGCGCTCGAGGACGCCGGCATCGACGCGGCGGTGGTGGGGGAGGTGACCGAGCCCTCGGCCGGCGTGGTGCTCGTGGGTGCGGGCGGGGAGCGCCCACTCGAACACCCGGGCCTGGACCCGTTCTGGGGGGCGTTCGGGCGATGGGCGAGCGAGGCCGCGGGGATCGCAGAGGCGGGCTGAACGACCATCTCGGCCGGGGTAGGGTGTGCCGTGCGCGTCCGGAACCCCATCGTCTTCCTCCTCGTGGTGCTCGCGCTCGGAGCCTCGGCCTGCTCGTCGGGCGAGCCGACCTCATCCGCGACCGGGAGCGGGCCCACCGGGTCGTCGGGCAAGACGGGCACGCCCTCGTCGGAGCCGCCGTGGGGCCTGAACACGATCGACATGCCCGACGACGCCCAGGCGGTCCAGGCGACCCTCGAGGCATTCCCGAAGGCGCTGGATGGTCTCAAGCGCGACGAGGTCACGGCGACCGAGGTCTTCTACGGCGACGGATCGACCTTCGTCCGGGCGATCGATCTCTCGCAGGCGGCGGCCCAGGGCTTCCCCTCGACGGCGCCGGCCTACCTCGGGCTGCTGGCGAGCAGCGGCGAGGTCGAGGTCGAGGAGAAGGAGACCAACCCGAACGCCGGGTTCGTCTACCTCGTCAGCACCAACACGGCGCAGGACTCTCCCGACGCCGAGCCGCGCAAGACGTTCGACGCGGCCTGGGGAGCATCGGGCGGCGCCTGGCTCTTCGTCGCGAGCGCCACCTCGGCCGAGCAGCGCGAGGCGCTCGCGCATGCGTTCCTGGACGCGGCCTCCGGCTAGCGCTCCGGTAGGCTCGCCTCGTGGACGTGGTCACCGTGGGCGACGTCATGATCGACGTGCGCGTCGACTCGGACGGGCTCGAGGAGGGGGGCGACGTGCACGGCCGCGTCCTCGTCCGTCCCGGCGGGAGCGCTGCCAACGCCGCGGTCTGGGCCGCCGAGGCCGGCGCGAGGGTCCGCGTGCATGGTCGGATCGGCCGGGACGTCGCGGGCGCGCTGCTGCGAGACGAGCTGATCGCGCGCGGGGTCGAGCCGGCCCTCGCGATCGACCCGACCGCCGACACCGGCACGATGCTGGTCGTCCACGAGCCCCGGGAGCGCTCGATGGTCGCCGACCGCGGCGCCGGCGGCCTCCTGTCCCCGGTCGACCTTCCCGAACGGATCGAGGCCGGCGCCGTCCTCGTGTCCGGTTACTCGCTGCTGTACGAGCCGACCTCGGCCGCGGGGGTGGCCGCGCTCGAACGCGCGAGCGCGCGCTTCGTCGCCGTGGACGCCGCCTCGTGGCCCATGATCCGCTCGTTCGGCACCGACCGGTTCATCGCGTCGTGCGCGAACGCGACCCTGCTGCTCGCCAACGAGCGCGAGGCCGAGGAGCTCACGGGCCGCCGCGACGTCTCCGCCGTCGACGCGCTTTCGAATCGCTTCCCGGTGGTCTGCGTCAAGCAGGGCGACGAGGGCGCGATCATGTCGTGGGAGGGCCTGGTGATCCGCAACCAGATCCAGCCGGTCGCGGAGAAGGACCCGACCGGCGCCGGCGATGCGTTCAACGGCGTGCTACTCGCGTCGCTCGTACGTGGACGGTCGCCCGGCGACGCGCTCGCCGAGGCCTGCCGGGCCGGCGCGCGCGTCGCGGCGAGCTTCGAGACCTGGCCCGAGCGGCCGCGGGTGGCCGGGTGAGCGCCGTCCGCCCGTCCGCCGCCGTTCGGGCGTCCGGCCAGATCACCGAGGCCCTCGCGTCGGGGACCGGCGTGGTCGCCATGGAGACCAGCGTGGTCTCGCAGGGGCTGCCTCCGCCCCGCAACCTCGAGTGCGTCGACCGAATGAGCGCGGCCGTGCGGGAGGCCGGCGCCGTCCCGGCGTGGATCGGCGTGGTGGCGGGCGAGGTCGTCGTGGGCCTGTCCGAAGACCAGCTGCGGGCGTTCGGCGAACCGGGCGCCGCGTCGAAGGTCGCGCGGCGGGACCTGCCGTTCGCGCTGGCGGCGGGTGGTCTCGGCGCCACCACGGTCTCGAGCACGATCTGGGCCGCGCACCGGGCGGGCGTGACGGTGGGCGCCACCGGCGGCATCGGAGGCGTGCACGCGGGATCGGGCGACGTCTCGGCCGACCTCCTCGAGCTTGCCCGTACGCCCGTGCTCCTGATCTGTTCGGGACCCAAGTCGATCGCGGATCCGCTCGCGACCGCCGAGCGTCTCGAGGAGCTGGGCGTCGGGGTCGTCGGCTACCGGTGCGACCGGCTCCCGTTCTTCCTGGCGAAGGAGGCGGCGGTCGACCTCGACCAGCGCGTGGACGATCCCGACCAGGCCGCGCGGATCGTGGACGCGCTCGCGGCGATGGAGGCCCGTGCGGCCGTGCTCCTGTGCAACCCGCTCCCCGACGCGTTCGCGATGGACCCCGTGCGTGTGGAGGAGGCCGTCCGGGCGTGCGAGCGCATCGCGGAGCGCACGGGCGTGCGCGGTAAGGACGTGACGCCGTTCCTGCTGTCTTGCATGGCCGAGCGCACCGACGGCGAGAGCCTGCAGGCGAACCTCGCGCTGCTGGAATCCAACGCGCGCCTGGCCGGTGAGGTCGCCGCCTCGCGCGCTAGCGCAGCCAGGTCTTGACGATCGCCTTGGAGAAGTTCCAGGCATAGCGCAGCGACTTCGGCTTCTTGGACTCGCCGCCCCGCCGCGTCAGGAACGTCACGGGCACCTCGACGACACGCGCGTGCTGCCGCAGCGCCTCGATCGTGACCTCGGAGGTCCAGAACTGGTCCTGCTCGAGGATCAGCTTCCTGAGCGTGTCGGCGCGCGTGGCGCGGTAGCCGCTCGAGATGTCGGTGACGCGCTGGCCCGTGAGGATCGTGACGACGCGCGAGAAGAAGTGGACGCCGAGGTGACGGATGAGGCTCTCGCGTTCGAAGTCGCCGAGCATCCGTGACCCGTTCACGTGGTCGGCCTCGCCGTCCAGGATCGGCTTGACCAGGATCGGGAGCTCCTCGGGTTGATGCTGACCGTCTGCGTCCATCGTGACGACCACGTCGGCGCCGAGCGTGAGGGCGACGTCGTAGCCGACCCGGAGCGCCAGCCCGCCGCCGCGGCGGATCGGCAGCGTCGCCACGAGGGCTCCGGCATCGCGCGCGACGTCGGAGGTCCCGTCGTCGGACGCGTCGTCGATCACGATAGGCACGACGGAATGGCCGTCGACCTCCGAGGGCATCGCGTGGATCACGGGGCCGACGTTCTCGGCCTCGTTGTAGGCGGGCGAGATCACCACGATCTTCCGGCCGGTGGGGACGCGGGCCGCGGCGTCCCAGTCGAACGCCGCCTGCCCCATCGACTCGACGAGCAATCGAAGCGAGCGCTCGTTCGTGTCGACGTTGGACTGCAGCCGCAGGACGAGCAGGAACAGGATGACCACCGCGGCGAGCAGAACGCCGGTCAACCGGAGCCCGGTCCCCGGTTGGAAGTTGAACGTCTCGAACAGCGGGTTGAACAGCCCGGGCGCGATCGCCAGCAGCAGGATCGCGGCCGCGATCAGCGAGGAGATGATGAGCGTGAGCCGGCTGACCTGCTTGCGCTCGTAGCGCACGACGACGAGTGCGAACAAGCCGATCGCGAACAGCGCCCCGAGCACCCGCAGTGCCCACATGCTGCGACTCTACGCGATGGATGCAGCCGGCCGGCTCAGCCGGGCGAGCGTTCGCGGACGCCACGCCAGCGCGTGGCCGGCAGGATGTGGTCGGTGATCACCCGGTCCGTGTAGCGACCGATCGTCTCGAACATCGACTCGATCAGCGTCTCCGAGAGCAGGTGCGGCCGCAGGCCGAGATCCAGCAGCTTGGTGTGCACGGCGTTGTAGTAATGCTCCTCGGCCTCGACTCGCGGGTTGTCCACGTGGTCGATCCGCACCTCGAGGCCGACCTCGGCGCCGGCCTTCTGCACGAGCTCGGCGAGCTCGACCACCGAGAACTGCTCGGTGAACTGGTTGAAGACGCGGAACTCCCCGGCCTCGGCTGGGGTCGTGACCGCCAGCTCGACGCACTGGATCGTGTCGACGATGTTCAGGTACCCGCGGGTCTGCCCGCCCTTGCCGTACGGCGTGAGCGGATGGCCGATCACCGCCTGCAGGCAGAAGCGGTTCAGCGCCGTCCCGAACACCTCGTCGTAGTCGAAGCGCGTGAGCAGCCGCTCGTCGAGCTTGGTCTCCTCGGTCTCGATCCCATAGACCACGCCCTGGTTCAGGTCGGTCGCGCGCAGGCCCCAGATGCGGCAAGCGAAGTGGACGTTGTGCGAGTCGTGCACCTTGGACAGGTGGTACATCGAGCCGGGCAGCTTGGGGAATAGGAGCGTATCCGAGCGCCCCTTGTGCTCGACGTCGAGGTAGCCCTCCTCGATGTCGATGTTCGGGGTGCCGTATTCGCCCATCGTGCCGAGCTTGACCAGGTGTGCGTCCGGCGCGAGCTCGGCCATCGCGTACAGCACGTTCAGCGTGTTCACGACGTTGTTGGTCTGGGTGAACACAGCGTGCTCGCGGTCGATCATCGAATAGGGCGCGCTCGGCATCTCGCCGTAGTGGACGATCGCCTCGGGCTCGAACTCTCGGAACAGGCGCTCGACGACGCTCCAGTCGGTCAGGTCGCCCTCGGTCACGCCGATCTCCAGACCCGTCACCTCTCGGAACGCCTCGGCGCGCGCGGGGAGCGAGGGGCCGATCGGCGTGAGGGAGTCCGTGCCCGCCTCCTGGTGGGCGCGTCGCCGCAGGTAGTCGTCGATGGCGTGGACCTCGTGGCCCGCGCGGGCGAAGTGCATCGCGGTGGGCCACCCGAGGTAGCCGTCGCCGCCGAGGATCAGGATGCGCATGCTCGAAGTCCGTTCGTCGGAAGGGGTCGGCACATCCTAATGGGCGGTCGAGGTCCGCGACCTCAGGCCAGCGCCGCCAGCTCCTCGAGCACCCGGTCGACCTCTTCTCGCGTGTTGTAGTGGCAGAACCCCACCCGAACGGCGCCGCCCGAGTCCTCCAGGCCCAGGCGCTCCATGATCTCGAGCGCGTAGTAGTTGCCGTCCCAGACGTAGATCCCGCGCTCGGCGAGACGTTTGGCCGTGTCCGCCGGGTGCTGGTCGGCCACCCTGATCGCGAAGGTGGGCGTGCGCTCGCCCACGCGTGCGGGCTCGCCGATCCCGTACAGGCGCACGGAGTGGATCTCCCGGATCCCCTCCAGGAACCGGCGGGACAGCTCGGCCTCCCACGGCACGATCGCTCGATCGAATGCGGCGCGGACGGCCGCGCGCCGGGCGCCGCCCTCGCCGAGCTCGGCCAGGTACCCGACCGCGGCGATCCAGCCAGAGAACCCCTCGTGGTTCTGCGTCCCGGTCTCGAACGCGTAGGGGAGCGCGTCGTCGGCCGGTCGGACCTTGTAGGGCCGCAGCGATGACAGCAGCTCGCGTCGCCCGAACAGGATCCCCAGGTGCGGCCCGAAGATCTTGTAGGGCGAGCACACGACGAGGTCGGCCCCGATCTCCCGGACGTCGATGCTGCGGTGCTGTGCGACGTGCACGCCGTCACAGGCCACGATCGCGCCCGAGGTCCGATCCCGGACGATGCGCACGAGCTCGGCGGCGGGCGTGACGGTCCCGATGGCATTCGACGCAAGCGTGAACGCGACCACCTTCGTGCGTTCGGATAGGGTCGCAGCGAGCGAGTCGGGGTCGAGCGTGACGTCCTGCTCCCGGACGTCGACCCACCGGATCGTCGCGCCCGCGTCCTCGGCCGCAAGGACCCACGGGCGCACGTTCGCGTCGTGGTCCAACCTCGTCACCACAACCTCGTCGCCGGCCTCGAGCGTTCGAGCGATCGAGCGGGAGATCGCGAACAGCAGCGTCGTCGCGTTCGGGCCGAACACCACCTCGTCGGCATCGGCGTTCAGGAGGTCGGCGGCCGCGCGATGGGCCTCCTCGACCACGTGGTCGGTCTCCTGGCTGGTCGCGAACGCGCCGTGGGCGTTGGCGTTGCTGCGCCGCAGGTACTCCGCCATCGCCTCGACGACGACATCGGGGACCTGGGACCCGCCCGGCGCGTCGGCGAATACGACCGGCCGGCCCTCCACGTCCCGTCGGAGCCCCGGGAAGCGATCCGCGACGTCCACGGCGCTTAGCCTCGCCGAACCCTCGCCGCTCGGCAACCCGGAGCGCTCACACCCGATCCCATCCCTCGGGCAGGGTGGGCGACGGCCACGAGGGATCGGGCCGCCAGCCGAACCAGTCCCGGTCGAAGGGGGGCTCGCGTTCGAGGATGCGGCGCACGACGTGCTCCGCATCCGAGCGCAGACGCTCTTCGTCCCCTGGATCGAGGAGGCCGCGCTCGATGATCTCGGCGAGCTCGTCCTCGTCCTTCCAGCGCCACGACCCGTCGAGCTCCACGATCACGTCGAGCTTGTGGTCCAGCGTGTCGAACCCGACGGGGGAGCGGCGCAGGGGGTCCTCGAGGTTCACGTACCAATGCGAGGGCGACCAGTCCGGCCCGTAGAACAGCAGCGCGGCCGCCGAGCTCCCCGGCCACGCGAACGAGAGCACGTGCGCCTTGTACGGCTCCTCGACCAGCTCGAACTCGGGCTCCTGGATCTTCAGCCGCCGGCCGTCGCGGAACGGCGCCATCCAGTGCGCGCCGGCGGGGATGAACAGGGTGATCTGCTCGGGGACGTCTTCGACCACGGTGACCGGTCGCGCGCTCCAGATCCGCCCGTCCCAGACCTCGCGGAGCGCGACCGCCTGCCCGGGCTCGAACGCACGCACGGACTCAGCCCAGCCGCGAACCGAACGCGGCGTTGGTCGCGTCGAGCAGCGCCTGCGTGTTGGCCCGAAGTGTCGAAACCTCGTCGCGCAGTCCCGTGGCCTTCGACTGGTCCTTGAGCGCCGCGGCATTGATGTCCACGTTGTAGGTGGCCGACCACACCGCGGCCGAGAGCGCCTGCGCCGCGCATGCGCCGTCGGAGGCGGCGTTCGCGTTGCCGCTCTCCGTCGTCTCACGGGCGAGCTCCATCAGCCCGGCCGCGCGGCGCGCGATCTCGAGCGGCACCTCGGCGGCGGCCTCGTAGCCCTGCTGGATCGCCTGGGACCGGAGGGCCTTCTCGGCGTCGGTCTCCTTCGGCATCTTGAACGCGGCCATGACGCCGTCGAACGCCGTCGCGTCGCGGTCCGCGAGCTCCAGGAAGGCCGGGCGCGCGGTCTCGGCCTCGCCCAGGATCGCGCGCATGCGGTCCTCGGCCTCCTCGTAGCCCTTCTTGCCGATCGTCAGGTTGCAGACCATGGCGATCAGCGCCGCCCCGGTCGCGCCGGCGACGGCCGCCACGGCGCCGCCGCCCGGCGTGGGTGCGTCCGAGGCCAGGTCGCGCAGGTACCCGTCCACCGTCTGCTGCGCGATCGAGGCGCTCACCCCTGCCCCCCGGCGCTCACGAGCCGCTCCAGGATCTGTTCGTCCGCATCGAATCCCTCCAGTCGCAGGTGCTCGGGATCGCCCTCGGCCAACGCGGCGGCCGGGGCGAACCCCACGATCTCCGATGACAGGACCTGCATACCGCGTTCGGCCGCCAGCGCGCTCACCGCGTCGAACGCCACCCGCGGCGAGGTGACGTCGACGTCCACCAGGTTCATGGAGACCGTCACCGCCCCGCGTTCGGGGACCGCGAACCCGATCGCCCTGACCGCCGGCAGTCCGCCGCTCGACTCGCGCACCGCCTTGGCGATCTCCTTGGCCGCGTCCTCGGGGCCGGTCAGGTACAGGTTGAACGCGACCAGCGGCTTGCGTGCGCCCACCGCGGTCGCGCCCGCGCGCCCGAGCTCGCGCGGGCCGAAGTCCGGCAGGCGCTCGCCTCGCGCGACCGCATCGCGGAGCCCCTCGAACTCGCCCTTGCGCACCTCGGCCAGGCTCGCCCGCTCCGGCGAGGTCGCCGCGCGGTCGTACAGGTAGACGGGGATGCGCAGGGTCTCGGCGAGCTGCGCGCCGAACGCGCGCGCGAGCTCGACCACCTCCTCCATCGTGATGTCCCGCAGCGGCACGAACGGGATCACGTCCGCCGCGCCCATCCGCGGATGACCGCCCTCGTGCGTCGTCATGTCGATCCGCTCGACAGCCACGGCGGCGCCGGCGAGCGCGCTCGCGCGCACGGCCTCGGGCGGGCCGACCACGGTGGTGTCCAGTCGGTTGTGCTCGGCGTCGGCCTGGCGGTAGACCAGGCGCGCGCCTTCGGCGGTCGCCAGCGCTTCGCAGATCTCGTCGATCACGTCGGCGCGCCGGCCCTCGCTGAAGTTCGGCACGCACACCACGAGCGGGTCGGTCTCGGTCATCGAGGCGGAAGCCTACGATGCGGCCATGGACGCCGACGCGTTCGACCGCTGGCTGCGCCGGTACTTCGACGCCTGGGCCTCGAACGACCCCGTCGAGGTGGCCGCCCTGTTCGCCGAGGACGCCGTGTACGCGTACGGGCCGTTCCGCGAGGAGACGCGTGGGCGCGACGCGATCGTTCGGTCGTGGGTGGACGGCGGCGTCCCGGCCGAGCTGCGCACCGACGTCGAGCCGATCGCGGTCGACGGCGATCGCGGCGTGGCGCACTGGCGGGTGACCTTCCTCGACGACGGGGGACGGCCGATCGAGGTGGACGGGATCCTGGTCTGCGACTTCGACGGGGCGGGCCGGTGCACGCTCCATCGCGAGTGGTACGACCGCCGAGAGTCGCCCGCCTGAGTCCTCGTCCGGGCGAATCTCATGTCCGAGATCGCCGGTCCGGGTCGCCACGGCCGATCCTAGGGGTTGACTCGTGTCGGCGGCCGGGCGTACATTCACCTCCCCCTCTCGAACATACGTTCGATTCCCCGGGGTATGGGTGGAGAGGGGGTGACGGGCTCCGGGAGACGGCGTGTCCAAGCGGTACGACGAGGAGGTCGAGGTTCGCGTCGAGCGGGACGCCGGGATGCCTTCGGCCTTCGTCTGGCGGGGCTGCCGGTACGAGGTGGCCGACGTGATCGGGCGCTGGCGGATCGAGGGTCGGTGGTGGGCCGACGGTCGCGACCGCGAGTACTGGCGGGTCGAGGCGCGAGGCGGCGCCGTCTGGGACCTGTACCACGACCGCCTTCGCGACCGTTGGCACATGGAGCGGCTGTGGGATTGAATCGAGTCATGACCGAGACCCGCGTCGTCCCGTTCCTGGTGTCGGAGCTTCGCCTCCCGCCCGACGAGCAGGAGCTGCTCGGCCGGGAGTGGTGGCCCTCCTATGCACACGCGGTGGTGCACCGCGACGGCGTCTTCCTGTTCGACAACGGGGCCGGGTTCGGCAACGAGGAGATCGACACGACGTTCCTGCCGCGGGTGACGCCGATCGAGGACGCGCTCGTCGAGCATGGGATCTCGCTGGCCGACGTAACGGGCGCCGCCAACTGCCACCTGCACTTCGACCATAGCGGTCAGAACGTGCGGCTCCCCGGCATCCCGATCTTCGTGCAGCGCGCCGAATGGGCGATGGTGCACGAGCCCGACTACACCGTGCCCGAGTGGATCGACGCGCCCGGCCTTTCCTACGAGGTCCTCGAGGGTGAGGCGGAGGTGGCGCCGGGGATCCGCATCGTCCCGACGCCCGGCCACACCGCCGGCCACCAGTCGCTGGTGGTGGACGCGCCCGACGGGACCGTCGTGCTTGCCGGCCAGGCGCTCCAATCGCGCCGCGAATGGGAGGGCGCGACCGAGCCGAGCGCCTCGGGCGCGGGGACCGCGCCCTTCCCCGAGTACCCCAGCTCGGTCCAGCGCCTGAAGGCCTTCGACCCGGTCCGCGTGCACTTCGCGCACGACCCGGCGGTCTGGGAGCGCGACGGCTAGCGGTCGGTCAGGGCCGCTTCCGAGCCTTCCACACGTCCTCGCACGGCCAGCGCCGGGCCCACTCGAGCGTGATCCAGTCGGCGTTGGTGGTGGATCCCTCGGCCGGTTGGAGCTCGAGCAGGTCCTCGATCTCGAACCCGCAGTCGTGGAGGAGCCGGATCGTCTCGCCGTGCGAGACCTGGAACTCCGTCGCGTCCGACCAATCGAACCGGTGCATGCCGAACTGATCGCGGATCAACCGGTCCTCGATCGGTACGACCTCGTCGTCGAGCGGTGAGCAGAGCATCGTGAGCGGCGAATGGCTGAGGTAGACGAGCCGCCCGCCGGGGCGAAGCAATCGCGCCGCCTCCGGGATCCAGACGTACGGGTCGCACCAGATCGCCGCCCCGTACTCGGAGATCGCGAGGTCGAACTGAGCGTCGGGGAACGGCGTGTGCTCGGCGTCGCCATGGACGAGCGGGAACCGCAGGTCGAACTCGGCCTGGAAGCCTCGGGCCGACTCGAGCTGCTTCGGCGAGTTGTCGATCCCGACCGGTCGAGCCCCACGGCGCGCGAGCCAGGCCGAGACGTAGGCGGTGCCGCAGCCGAGCTCGATCGCGTCGTTCCCGTCGACGCCCTCTAGCATGCCGACCCCCGCCTCGGGGATGCCCCAGATGCCCCACGTGGGCTCGTCCGAGGACCAGGCCCGGTGACCGGGGTCGCGGAACTCCTCGGCATAGGCGTTCCACGCCACGCGGTTGCGGAGCACGTGATCGCCCGTCATGAGCCCGACGATACTGAACGGAACCGAGCGGGGAGGTGGTCGCATGATCGCGCGCATGTGGTTCGGACGGACGAAGGCCGAGGACTACGAGTCCTATCTCGCGTACCTGGACGAGAGCGGCGTCGCGGAGCTCAAGCAGACGCCGGGCAACCGGGGCGTGATGGTGGTGCGACGACTGGACGGCGACGAGGCGGAGTTCGGCGTGATCTCGTTCTGGGACTCGCTCGAGGACGTCAAGGCGTTCGCCGGCCAGGACGTGGACGTGGCTAGGTACTTCCCGGACGACGAGCGCTTCCTGCTCGAGTTCACCCCGAGGTTGAAGCACTTCGAGGTGGCCCAGAAGAGGTGATGCGACGCCTGAGAAGTGGGCCTCAGTAGCCGATCAAGAGGAGTCCCTCAAGCGGGAGCCGAAACCGCTCGGGATTAGCGAACATTGCGTCGAAGAGCTTGACCGCCTCTGGATAGGGTTTATGCCAAACCTTTTGCTCTGTCGTGTAGTCGACAGGAACGAGGATGGCGCCGAAACGAACGTCGACACCGAGGCTCATCTTGACTAGATCGAGAATCACTCGGTTGTTGTACACAGCTCCGCCGGACTCGACTTCGAGAGCGATTCCATCCGTCGATCTGAATGCATCGACGTTGAAAGCCTTCACAACCGTTCCCTCATCGCCGTACAAGACTGGACGCGGGAGCTTTCTTCCGTCGCCCTCGACGTCGAAGCCGATTGCCTCCAGCCCTGGCTGAAGCTGTCGGAGAACGAGGTTGCTCTTTTGGTGGGCAACTGCCGACGAGATGGTTTCCTGAGCGGTCAGGATTACGCCAAGGAGATCTTCAACCCAGGGAGCCGGGCTTCTCCACAAAGGATAGTGACGCCACTGGGGATATTGAGGCATTGGGTGATGATCACTGTGAATCCGAAGAGGATCAAGACCACGGTTTAGCTCTGGTGCGTGCTGACATCCCTATGTGGAGGCTACGTCTAGCGGCGTTCGCGGACGCTAACCGCCCTTTCCGGATGATTCAGATCTGCCCTCGACAGGTGTCTCGGGCTCCATCTAGAATCGAACATGTGTTCGAGTCCCCTTTTGCCCACCTTGACGTCCGCTCCTTCTTCTCCCTGAAGGAGGGGGCGTTCTCGCCCGAGGCGCTCGCGCGCAGGGCGGCCGAGCTCCAGATGCCGGCGGTGGCGCTCGCCGACCGCGATGGTCTGTACGGGGCGGCGCGGTTCGTGGACGCATGCGAGCGCGAAGGGGTCCGGCCGATCCTGGGGGCGTCGCTCACGGTCCGGGAGGCCGGGACGCTGCCGCTTCCCCGGATCGGCCGCAGGCCGGCGGACGCGAGCGTGATCGTCCTTGCCCAGGACGCGGCTGGGTACGCGAACCTGTGCCGACTGGTCACCGACGCGCACATGACCGGCGAACGCGGCGACCCCTCGCTCACCCCCGAGCAGATCTGCGCGCACGCCGGGGGACTGCTCGCGCTCCTCGGGCCGGCCTCGCCGCCGGGCGCGCTCGCGGCCGGCGGCAGGATCGACGCGGGACGCCGCGCGGCCGAGCCGTATCGGGAGGCGTTCGGCGAGCGGGCGTTCGTGGCAGTGCAGCACCGGCTCGAGCCCGACGCCGACCGCGAGATCCGAGGGCTCCTCCGCCTTGCCGAACGCGCCGAGATGCGCGCGGTCGCGACCAACCCGGTCCGGTACCTGATCCCGCAGGACGCGTTCCTGGCCGACGCGCTCGAGTGCATGCGCGAGCTCGTGCCGATCAACCGGACCAACGTCTCGCGCCGAAACGCCGAGGGCTGGCTGAAGCCGGCCGCCGAGATGCGCGCGCTGTTCCGCGAGCGCCAGGACCTGGTGACCGCGTCGCTCGAGATCGCCGAGGCGTGCGCGTTCGATCTCGGGCTTCGGACCGTGCGCTTCCCCGACTTCCCGACGCCTCGTGGCAGGAGCGCCTCCTCCGTCCTCGCCGAACGCTGTTGGCGCGGCCTCGAACGCCGGGGGATGACGGCGACCGCCGTGGTGAAGGACCGCCTGAACCACGAGCTCGCGATGATCCACCGGCTCGGGTACTCGGCGTACTTCCTGACGGTCGCCGACATCGTGGCCGACGTGCGGGCCATGGGCATCCGGTGCGCGTGCCGGGGGAGCGCGGCCGGCTCGCTCGTGTGCTACCTGACCGGTATCTCCGACGTGGACGCGGTCCGGCACGACCTCGCGTTCGAACGCTTCCTCAACCCGATGCGCGACGAGCTCCCCGACATCGACGTGGACGTGGAGTCGGCCCGGCGCGAGGACGTGTACGACATGGTGCTCTCGCGCTACGGCGACGACCGGTGCGCCTGCGTCGCGATGATCGACACGTACCGAGCCCGCGCCGCGGTCCGCGAGGTGGGGAAAGCGCTCGGCCTACCCGAACCCGAGGTGGACGTCGTCGCGAAGTCGTTCCCGCACATCGGCGCCGGCGACCTGCGTGTCGCGATCGAGCGACTGCCCGAGCTCGTCGGCAGCAACCTGAACGCCGGCCAGCTCGAGCAGCTGTTCCGCGTGGCCGAGCGCCTGAACGGGTTCCCGCGCCACATCGCGTTGCATCCCTCGGGCATCGTGCTGTCGAACGACGACCTGGTCACGCGTGTCCCGCTCGAACGCTCGTTCCAGGGCTACCGCGTGATCCAGGCCGACAAGGACGATGTCGAGCTGCTCGGGTACCTGAAGCTCGACGTGCTCGGCGTTCGGATGCTCTCGTCGATGCGTCACGCGCTGGACGAGATCGCCCGGACCGAACACGTGAAGGTCGACCTGGACGCGATCGCTCTGGACGACGAGCCGACGTTCGAGCTGATCCGGGCCTCGGACACGCTCGGGTGCTTCCAGATCGAGTCGCCGGGCCAGCGCGAGCTCCTGCAGAAGCTCCAGCCGACGCGGTGGGCCGACCTGATCGTGGACATCTCGCTGTTCCGGCCGGGGCCGGTCAAGTCGGACATGATCAACCCCTATCTGCGCCGGCGCGCCGGGATGGAGGCGCCCACGTACGCGCACCCGGCGCTCCGGCCGGCGCTGCGCGAGACGTTCGGCGTGATCGTCTACCACGAGCAGGTGATCCGGACGCTCTCGGCGATGGCCGGCTACGACCTCACGTACGCCGACCACGTCCGGCGGCATCTAGACGACGACGACCTGCTTCCCGGGTTCCGGGCCGAGTTCGTGGAGAGGGCGACGGCCCGTGGCGTCTCGGACGAGGTGGCCGAGAAGACGTGGGGCGCGGTGGCCGAGTTCGCGAGCTTCGGGTTCTGCAAGGCCCACGCGGCCGCGTTCGCGGTTCCCACGTACCAGTCGGCCTGGCTGAAGACCCACTACCCGGCGCACTTCCTCTCGGGCATCCTCACGCACGACCCGGGCATGTACCCGCGCCGGCTCCTGCTCGAGGACGCCCGCGAGCACGGCATCCCGATCCTGCCCCTGGACGTGAACCGGTCCGAGCCCGAGTACGTCGTGGAGGAGGTCGGGGCGACCTATGGGATCAGGCTCGCGCTCCAGGATGTTCATGGGATCTCGGAGGCCGAGATCCGGTCGATCCAGCAGGCGCGCGCCGACCGGCCGTTCGACGACGTGGGTGACTTCCTGCGGCGCACGACGGTGTCCCGGCCGGTGATCGAGGCGATCGCGCATGCGGGCGGTTTCGACGCGATCGACCGCGGGACCCGCCGGGACCGGCTGTACGCGGTGATGACGATCGAGCCGCAGCGGGAGGGCGACCAGCTCGCGTTCGACGTGCATGCGACCGGCGACCATCCCGCATCGCCGAACCCGGACCAAGCGTCCTTCGCGTTCTCCCTGCCCGAGTACTCCGACGCCGAACGCGTCCGCGCCGAGCTCGAGGTCCTGGGCCTGGACGCGAGCCGGCACCTCGTGAGCTTCTTCGAGCCGCTGCTCGCCGACCTCGGCGTGACCCGCTCGGTGGATCTGCACCGGTGCCGCTCGGATCAGCGGGTGATGGTGGCCGGCGTGAAGGTCGCCTCGCAGACGCCGGCGATCCGCAGCGGCCAGCGCATCATCTTCCTGACGCTGGACGATGCGACCGGGCCGGTGGACGTCACCGTGTTCGAGAGCGTTCAGCCCAAGGTCGCCAAGACCGTGTTCCACTCGTTCGTCCTGGCGGTGGTGGGGACCGTCCGGCGGACGGGCCGGAAGGGCGTCTCGGTCGTCGCCGAGGACGTGTGGGACCTGACCGCGCTCCTGCACGCGCGACGCGAGGGCCGGCTCGAGGATGCGCTCGCCCACGAAGGCCCGGCGCCGGGTGCGAACGTTCCCCGCAAGTTGTGGCACTCGAGCGGCGGCTCGGCGGGACGATGACGCTGCTCCGCGCCGAACCCACGGGGGTACGCTCGGCGTCGATGGTCCATGCGCGGTCGAGCGAGCCGATCCTGCACGTCGACCTCGACGCGTTCTACGCCTCGGTCGAGGTGCTGAAGGACCCGAACCTCGTTGGCAAGCCGCTGGTGGTCGGCGGCGCCGGGGCGCGTGGCGTGGTGATGTCGGCCTCATACGAGGCCCGGGCGTTCGGCATCCGCAACGCGATGCCGGCGGTCCGGGCGCGCCGCCTGTGTCCGGAGGCGATCTTCGTCCCACCGGACTTCGAGTCCTACAAGGCACACTCCAACCGCTTCCGCGAGATCCTGCTCGCGGTCACCCCGCTGGTCGAGCCGATCTCGCTGGACGAGGCCTTCCTGGACGTCTCGGGCGCGCGCCTGCTGTTCGGAGAGCCCGAGGAGATCGCGCGCGCGGTGCGGCGCGACGTCCTGGACGGCGTGGGCGTGCGGTGCTCGGTCGGCGTGGCGCCCACCAAGTTGGTGGCCAAGCTCGCCTCACGGACGGCCAAGCCGGACGGCCTGGTGGTCGTCCGCGCCGGCGAGGTCGACGCGTTCATGGAGCCGCTGCCGGTGCGGGCGCTCTGGGGGGTGGGGGAGAAGACGGCGGAGGTGCTCGGGCGCCTCGGGGTTCGGACCGTCGGGGACCTCGGGCGGACGCCGGCGGGGGTGCTGGGCCGGCTCGTGGGGGACCAGCACGCGCGGGACCTGCGCGACCTTGCGCGCGGCGTCGACGACCGGGAGGTCGTGCCGTACGAGCCGCCGAAGTCCGTGAGCCACGAGGAGACGTTCGATCGCGACCTGGACGACCCGCGCGAACTGCTGCGGGAGCTGCTGTCGCTGTCGCAGCGGGTGGCCGCACGCCTTCGCGAGGACGGCTTTCGGACCAGGACGGTCACCCTGAAGATCCGGCTCGCGAACTTCACGACCCTCACGCGATCCCGAACGCTTCCCGCCCCGACCGACGTGGCCGCCGACCTGTATCAGGTCGTGGGTGAGCTGTTCGCGGCACTGCCGGGTGCGCGGCGGAGGGTCCGGCTGCTGGGGGTCGCGGCCACGGGTCTGCTCCAGGCCGGCCAGGAGCAGCTCGCCCTGTTGCTCGGCGAGCGCTGGGGCGACGTGGAGCGGGCCGTGGATCGCATCGACCGCCGGTTCGGGCCAGGATCGGCCGTGCCCGCCGTCCTGCTGGATCGGGGGCGCGATCGCCGCTAGCCCCGAACGCCCCCCTTCCACTCGCAGGGGTCGTTCCTATAATCGTCACGACACACGACCCCGGAGCCGTGGGAGCCCATGCCACTGTCGCCCGACGAGCAGCGCATCCTCGACGAGATCGAGCAGCGGCTCGCCCAGGAGGACCCTCGCCTGGTCGAGGCCGTGAGCCGGACGTCGCTCTACACGCACCTCGCCCGGCGGATCAAGTGGTCGCTCCTGGCATTCCTGGCCGGCTTCATCCTGCTGCTGGTCTTCCTGATGGTGGTCCCGGACCTGCTCTGGGTTGCGGCGGTGGCGTTCGGCGTGATGCTCGCGTCGGCGCTGTTGATCTACCGGTACCTGAAGCAGCTCACCTTGGATCAGATGCGCGCGATGCAGCAGCAGTCCGGGCGCTTCTCGCTCACCGGGTTGCTGGCCCGATTGGCGGGACGGTTCCGAACCCCGCCGCCCTCCTCCCCGGAATCCTGACGAACCCTTTACGACTCGTCGGGCCGGGGTTTGGTCATGAGAAGTCGGGAATCATCGACCGCTCTTTCCCGTTTCGCTTGCCACCAGACGCGCGGCTGGAGTAGAACATGCGTCACCTTCCCCGGGGGCGTGACCGTCGTACCGACGTCGAGACCTTCCCCTCGACGAACCGGCGGAACGCGTTGGTGTCGTTGAGGAGACGTCGTCGGAGGGGCGCACGTTCCTATGGAGGGATTCACCGCACATCAGGCGACGAAGTTCACCGGTTGCTCCCCACGTCAGCTCAGGTATTGGGACCAGATCGGGCTGGTCAACCCGTCCGTCCAGGGAACCGGCGGACGCCCCGGTGTTCCGCGCCTCTACTCGTTCCGCGATCTCGTCGCGCTGAAGGTCGTCAAGTCCCTGCTCGACAACGGGATGTCGCTGCAGCGCGTCCGGCGCGCGTGGGACTACCTGAACCGCCGGGCTGCCCTGGACCGGCAGCTGTCCGAGGTCAAGCTCATCACCGACGGGGTCAGCATCTTCAAGATCGCTCGCCGAAACGGGGAGATCATCGACGCGCTCCGGGAGGGCCAGCTCGCCTTCTTCGTGGCGATCGACGACATCGCGACCGGCGTGGAGAGCAAGGTCGGCCAGTTCCACGACGACCGGGACCGCTTCGTACGGGCCCTCCGCGAGGCGGCCGCCAAGGCCCAGACGGCCCGCTAGGGGTTCCTAGAGTCCCGGCCGGTACGTCCCGGTGATGCGCCGGAGCAGCCCCGCTTCCTTGCGTAGGTCGCGGATCGCCATGCGGGCGTCCTCGGCCGAGGCGTCGGCGTCGGAGCGGCTGGGCGCCTCGGGGGCGTAGGCGGCCCGAACGGCGAGCGACGTGAGCCGGCCGAGGTGACCGTCGGAGAACGCGACCGCGGCCGCCAACCGGGCGCGGTGCTCCTCGATCGTCTCGCCATCCCGGCGCCCCAGGCCGATGTCGGCGGCCTCGCCGTCGAACACCCGGTACGCCGCGAGCACGTGCTCTCGCGGCTCGCGCGACTTCCGTAGGAGTCGGCGGCGCATCACGGCCTTGACGATCGGCATCACGATCAGGAACAGGACGAACGCGACCAGCAAGCCGAGACCGATCTTGCGATAGGGCACGGAGTAGCCGGACTCGTCGGGGACGTTCACGGTTCCGATCGATGGCAGGGGGAGGCCGCCGCCCGAGACCCGATGCTCGGGACGCTTTTCCGTCTGACACAGGAGCTGCCGCTGCTGTGGCGTGACCGCGGCGGCGTCCTCACAGCCCGGGCCTCCGGGTCCCCCCGGCACGTCCGGTCCCGTGACACCCGCCCCCCGGGGCACGTCCGAGCCGATCCCGTCGCCGCCGGGGCCGGGATTCAGGTACGAGCCGGGGGAGGCGTTGGGGATCGAGCCGCGCCCGGGGGTCGGGTCGAATGCCAGCCATCCGTAGGTCGGGAACAGGACCTCGACCCACGCGTGCGCATCCTTGGTCGACACCAGGAAGCTCCCGTCGTCCTGCAGGTCTCCGTCCTGGTAGCCGACGGCGATCCGAGCCGGGATCCCGAGCTCCCGGAGCAGCGTCGCCTCGGCCACGGCGAACTGCTGGCAGAAGCCCACCTTCGTGGTGGTCAGGAACTGATACAAGGCGTCCTCGCCCTCGAGGGGCGCGACCGTGTCGTCGTACAGGAACTCGGTGTCGGCACCTTTGAAGCGTTCCTGGATGTCCATGATCTTCCCGTAGTCGGAGGTCGCGTCGGCCGTCCACTCCTCGGCGATCTCCTTGATCCGCGGGTCGAGGTCGCTCGGGAGTTGCGTCCAGGGCAGGTCGTTCGGCGCCCTGGCGAGCTGCAGCGGGGCGACCTCCTGCGCGGTCGGGACGACGATCTCCGACTGCACCGTGTAGGTCATGTCCGGCTGCAGGCCGCCGTCGACGAACCCCTGGCCACGCACGCCGTCCCAGGTCAGGTCGCCGAAGCTGCTGTCCGTGATCGCCCACGGCGTCTGGGCCATCGGCAGCGCCCCGTCTCCGGGGACGTCGTTGAGGATCCTCACGGTCTGCTCGAGGCGCTCGGCCCCCGGCGGCGGGGTCGCCTCCGGCTGCGGCAGCGCGTTCGGTGTCGAGATCGGCATACCCCCGATGGATCCGTCGGGGTTCGTGCTGGTCCACGCCTCCCCGTCGAACTGATCGAGCGTGTACAAGCGCCAGTACTCGCCGTGCTCGGCCCGGACCTCGAACAGGTCGCGTTCCGCCTGGTCGCCGGCGAGCTGGGCGTGGATCGACACGAACGGGTCGAGCGAGCCGTTGTCGCTGTCGCTCGAAAGGTCGACGAGCGGGCCCGAGCGGAACCCCGGCAGCAGGCCGGGCACGAGGACCGCCACGGCGATCACCGCAAGGGCGACCGGGCGTGAGCCCCGGACCGAGGTCTTCAAGCGGCCCGATCTCGAGCTCCACACGGGCCCCCACTGCCGGACGCGACGCAGTCCGTCCGCGAACACCACCGCGATCGCGGCCGCGAGCAGGACGATCGCGTAGACGGGCCGGGCTCCGTCCTCCAGAACGGTGTCGGCGAACCCGACCAGCGCGATCGGCGGCAGCACCGCGAGCAGCGGGCTCCCCGCCCGGATCGCGAGGGCGTGCGAGGAGAACGCCGCCGTCCACACCGCGGTCACCGCCGCCAGCAACAAGGGCGGCAGCGGTGGGGTGGGGGCGACGCGCTCTCGCGCCTGTTGGCCCACGAACTCGAGCGAACGCCCGAGCGCCCGGAGCGTCCGGACCGAGGGGATCCCGTACCAGGTCGTTTGAGGTAGCACGATCCACGCGATCGCCAGCGCGAGCCCGAGCAGGCTCGCGAGCGTCGCGAGCAGCAGCCCCCGGCGCTCGAACGCCACCGCCACCGCGACCGACGCGAGCGCCACCGCCACGAGCTCCAGCGTCGGGAGCCGGCCCTCGAACACGCGCCCGAACGCGAGCGCGGTGGCCACCGACAGGGCCGCGACGGCCGCGAGGCCTAGGAGCCGCTGGTGACCAGGGGTTGGGTCCGCTCGACGTGCCATACGTCTCGCAATCTCCGTGACGGCGGGAGGACCACGACCTCCCAGCCCGTCCTCGACAGGGACATCCGGGCCTGCGACGCGCGGCCCTCGACCTGCGCGCGCCGGTCTGGGGGCAGCGAGTCGGGATCGATGGGGTAGACGAACACGGCCACCTTGGGGCCGAACATCGCGCCCACGCGCAGCCACGAGGGCAGCTCGGTCGGCGCCGGCGGCGCCCCCGCCACCACGAGCGTCGTGTCGCTGGCCGCGACCATGCGCAGTCGCGTCAGGCCCGTCGACAGGGCTCGCGAGCTGTGGTGGCTCATCCCCGCGAGGGCGTCCATCAGGGTCTCCTCGTTCACGCGCTGCGGGGGCATCTGGGTGGTGGCGAGCTTGACGGAGAAGCCGTAGCGCATCAGCAGGATGCCGAGCGATGCGCCGCACGAGATGACCTTCTCGAAGCTCGGTGTGTGGGTCTGGCCCACGGCCGAGTCACGCGTGTCGATGAACAGCACGGCGGTCGAGCGCCGGGTCGACTCGTCCTGACGGATCATCAGCTCGCCGCTGCGAGCCACGCTCGGCCAGTGGATCCGGCGCAGGTCGTCGCCCTCGACGTAGGACCGCATCGTGTAGAACTCGTCGCCCGTTCGGAACAGGTGCTTGGCCAGCGCGAGCCCGCTGGTCATCCCGAACGGCGAGTCGGGACCGCTGCCGAGGAGCTCCACCTCGGGCGCCACGACGAGCTCGTCGCGCTCGTCGAACTCGACGCGGACCTTGGTGAGCGCGAACGGGTCCGACAGGTCGGCCGTCAGCGGTCCGAGTACGTACCGGCCGCGCTGATGCGGCGCGATGGAATACCGGACGCGCTGGCGAGCGCGCGCCGGCAGCGAGGCGACCACCAGGCGTGCCGAGCGACCGAGCTGCGGCGGCAGGCGATCCTCGATCAGCAGGAACGGGGTCTGGGCGGGGGACTGGTTCTCGACCTCGAGCTCGACATGCACGCGCTGGCCCGGCTGCACCCGCGTGTCGGACAGCCGCCGCCGGATCCGGACCTTCTGCCGGCTCCACCGCGCGAACAACGCAGCGGCGAACGGCAGCAGCACGAGCCCGACGGCCACCATGTGCAGCGTGGGGGAGCCGAGCATGCGGGCGCCGACCCACATCAGGATCCCCGATGCGAACACGAGGACGCCGCGGCCCGAGGGCATCTCAGGCGGTTCCGGTTACCGGAACGGCCACCTCGGCCGCCAGGTCCTCCAACACGGCCGGCGAGCTCCGGCCGCCCATGACGGCGTCGGCGGTCACGATCACGCGGTGCGCGAGCACCGGCGTGACGAGCGCCTTCACGTCGTCGGGGATCACGTAGTCGCGTTCGTCCGCGGCGGCGAGCGCTCGCGCGGCACGCAGCAGCATGATCGAGGCTCTCGGGCTGGCGCCCAGGTACACGTCTGGGTGGCGCCGCGTGCCGTCGACGAGATCGACGATGTAGCGGCGGACGGCGGGCGAGACGTGGACCTGTCGCGCCTGCTCGATCATGTCGCGCACCGACATCGCGTCGGCCACCGGCCCGATGTCCGGCAGCGTCGAACGCACGCCGTGCGTCGCCAGGATCTCGGCCTCGACGTCGCCCGAGGGGTAGCCGATGCCGATCCGCATCATGAACCGGTCGAGCTGCGCCTCCGGCAGTGGGTACGTGCCCTCGTGCTCGATCGGGTTCTGGGTCGCGATCACCATGAACGGCGTGCCGAGCTGATAGGTCTCGGTGTCGACCGTGATCTGGCGCTCCTCCATGCACTCGAGCAGCGCCGACTGGGTCTTGGGGCTCGCGCGGTTGATCTCGTCCCCGAGCACGATGTTGGCGAAGATCGCGCCGGGCTTGAACTCGAAGTCCCCGCGCTCCTGGTTGAAGACGTTGACGCCGGTCACGTCGGTGGGCAGCAGGTCGGGCGTGAACTGGATCCGGCGGAACGAGCAGTCGATCGAGCGCGCGATGGCCTTGGCGAGCATCGTCTTTCCCACGCCGGGCACGTCCTCGATCAGGATGTGGCCCTCGGCCACGAGCGCGGCGAGCGCCAGGCGGATCTCGGGCTGCTTGCCCTGCACGACCCTTTCGACGTTCTCCTCGATCGTGCGGAAGCTCGCCGCGAACTCCTGCCAATCCAGGTCGGTGGTCTTGGGGACGTCCACGGACTCCTCCGGTTCGAGCGCTTCCACACGTGCCTCCGGCTGGGCATGGGTCGGCCTGTTGGTACTGGTGGGGCGACCAAACATCTTACTCAGGAGGGCGCGATCAGTTGACCCCCAACCGCTTGCGGCATCCTGCCCTGTCCCGACCCGCGGGAGAGATGGGAAGCGGCG
>Ga0075433_10000590_pt1 | contig 24085 bp, 20 predicted proteins | sample RhiMethybrSRZTD2_FD_75299 | JGI IMG/M metagenome (GOLD analysis project Ga0075433, IMG submission 75299) | Populus rhizosphere microbial communities from Tennessee, USA - Rhizosphere MetaG P. TD hybrid SRZTD2 | ecosystem: Host-associated > Plants > Roots > Rhizosphere > Soil | place: USA... | reverse complement strand
CAGATCAACAAGGACAACTTCAACAGCCTCGAGATCGCCTGGCGTCTCAAGACCGATAACCTCGGGCCGCGCCCCGAATTCAATTTCCAATCGACGCCGCTGATGGTCGGTGGATGGCTCTATACCACCGCCGGCACACGGCGCGCCGTCGTCGCGCTCGACGCCGCCACCGGCGAGATGAAGTGGATGCACAGCGAGGAAGAGGGCAAGCGCGGCGAATCGGCGCCGCGTCAACTCTCGGGCCGCGGGCTCGCGTACTGGTCCGATGGAAAAACCGCGCGCATCGTCTACGTGACGCCGGGCTATCGCATGGTGGCGCTCGATGCGAAGACCGGCCAGCCGATCACCAGCTTCGGCAAGAACGGCATCGTCGATCTGAAGCAAGACGACGATCAGGACATGGACCTGACGACCGGCGACATCGGGCTGCATGCCACGCCAGTGATCGCAAAGGACGTCATCATCGTCGGCGCAGCGCACACCGAAGGCAGCCGGCCGATCAGTCGACGCAACGAGAAGGGCTATGTGCGTGCCTTCGACGTGCGCACTGGGAAGCGTCTCTGGATCTTCCACACCATCCCAGAGCCCGGCGAGTTCGGCAGCGACACCTGGGAGCAAGACTCCGAGGCTTACACCGGCAATGCCGGCGTGTGGGCGCAGATCAGCGTCGACGAGGAACTCGGCACTGTGTTTCTCCCCGTCGAGATGCCGACCGGCGACTACTACGGCGGTCATCGTCCTGGCGCTGGGTTGTTTGGTGAAAGTCTCGTTGCCGTCGATCTGAAAACCGGGAAGCGCAAGTGGCACTACCAGTTCATTCATCACGGCATCTGGGACTGGGATCTGCCGTGCGCGCCGATCATCGCCGACCTCACGATCGATGGACGCATGCGCAAGATCGTGGCCCAGCCAACCAAGCAAGGATGGCTCTATGTCTTCGATCGCGTGACCGGCGAGCCGGTGTGGCCGATCGAAGAGCGTCCGGTGGAGAAGTCGGACGTCCCGAATGAGAAGTCGTGGCCGACGCAACGCTTTGTCACCAAGCCGCCTGCCTACGAGCGTCAGGGCGTGTCGATCGACGATCTGATCGATTTCACCCCCGAGCTCAGAGCCGAGGCCGTGAAGCTGGTGTCGCGATTCAAAATCGGTCCGATCTTCACCCCAATCGTCGTCAGCAAGTGGCCAGGTCCTCTCGCGACGCTGATGCTGCCCGACGCGACCGGCGGCGCCAACTGGCAGGGCGGTTCGTACGATCCCGAGACCGGCGTGTTCTACATCTTCACGAACACGAACGTCGCGGCGCTGGGCCTCGTACCAGGCAGCGAGCGGCCGCAGAAGCCATCGGACATGAACTTCGTCCGTGGCCAGGCCGTCGATCCGGCCAATCCGAAAGCGCCGGCGATCGGCACTGCGGTGCAGGGACTGCCGCTCATCAAGCCGCCATACGGCCGCATCACCGCGATCGATCTTCACAAAGGCGAGCTGCTCTGGCAGGTGCCGCATGGCGACACGCCCGACAACGTGAAGAATCATCCGCTGCTGAAGGGGCTCACCATCCCGCGCACCGGCAGACCAGGCCGAATCGGTACGCTCATCACCAAATCGCTCGTCATCGCCGGCGAAGGCGGCGTGGTCACGATGGCCGATGGACGACGGGGCGCGATGCTGCGAGCGTACGACAAGAGGACGGGAACGGATGCAGGAGCGGTCTACATGCCCGCGCCGCAGACCGGATCGCCGATGACCTACATGCTGAACGGACGCCAGTACATCGTCGTCGCGATCAGCAACCAGAATTTCCCCGGGGAATTGATCGCGTTCCGGTTACCGATGTCGTAGAGCGCGGGCTTGAGCCCGCGCGTGACCGCGGAGGCTAAAGCGCGTGACCGCGGAGGCTAAAGCCTCCGCTCTACGAACGCGGTTTGAATTACATTGATCTCGTGAAGAAGCTCGTCCTCGTCATTGCCGTCTCGCTTGCACCAGCCGTCCTCGTCGCCCAGGGCGAACGCTTTGTCGGTCCGTCCTCACAGACGCTGCATCAGCTGTTCGGCGACTACTGGGAATGGCGGCTCGCGCAGCAGCCCGAGCTGGCGACGCGCTTCGGGCGCGTCGACCACAACGATCGCTGGCGCGACTGGTCGAAGGCGGCGCGCGATCGTCTGCGGCGCGATCGCGAGGAGTTCCTGCAGAAGGCGATGTACCTCGAGCCGGGCAACCTGAATCCGGCCGATCGCTTGAGCGCGCAACTGATGATGTCGGAGCTGCAGACGCAGCTCGAGGCCGAGCCCTTCCTCGATCTGGTGCAGCGAGCGTCGCAATCGGACGGCGCGCACAACGAGATCTTCGGCGTCATCGACCAGATGCCGTCGCGCACGGTCAAGGACTACGAGAACATCATCACGCGTCTGCGTGCGCTGCCGAAGTACGTCGACCAGACGATCGATCTGCTGCGCGAGCAGCTCGCCGCCGGCCTGGCGCAGCCGGCGATCGTCGTGGACCTGACGCTCGAGCAGATCGTGGCGCAGCGAGAGGCGTCGCCTGAAGAATCGCCGCTACTGATTGCGTTCAGGCGCTTCCCCAACGAGATCGCCGCTGCCGATCAGCAGCGACTGCGTACCGCCGCCCGCACCGCATACGCGCAGGATTTCGTGGCGAGCTGGAAGAAGCTGGAGACGTTCCTGCGCGAGACCTATCGGCCGCAGGCGCGTCGTGAGATCGGACTCGGCTCGCTGAACAGAGGCCGCGAGGCGTACTCGGCCTTGATTCACTCGTACACGACGACCAGGATGGCTCCCGAGCAGATCCATCAGCTCGGTCTCGACGAAGTGGCGCGTATCGAGAAGGAGATGGAGCGCGTCGCCCGGGACGCGGGATTCAACGGGTCGGCCAGAGAGTATGAGCGTCAGCTCGGCGCACAGTCCGGCATGCGCTTCACGAATCAAGAAGAGATGCTGCAGTACGCGCGTGACGTGCTCGCCCGAGTGCAGCCCCTGCTGCCGAAGCTCTTCATCCGCACGCCGAAGATGACGGTGAACGTGCGCCCGATCCCGCCGGATCGCGAGGCGTCGACGGCGTCGAATTACACCGTTGGCACCGCCGACGGCTCGCGCCCGGCGTGGTTCAACATGAACACCTATCGGCCGCAGGAGCAGTTCAAGTACACGATCGACGCACTGGTGATGCACGAGTCGGTGCCCGGGCACCATCTCCAGGTCGGCCTGGCGCGTGAGCTGCCGGGGATCCCCGAGTTCCGTCGCGCGTACGGCGCCTCGGCGTTTTCCGAAGGCTGGGCGCTGTACGCCGAATCACTGGGGCAGGAAATCGGCATCTATCGCGATCCGACGACTCGATTCGGTCAGCTTGCGAGCGAGCAGTTCAGGGCGGTTCGTCTCGTCGTCGATACCGGCATTCACGCGATGGGCTGGTCGCGGGAACGCGCGCGCGAGTACTTCACGCTCCACGCGCCCTCACAGTCACTCGCCGAAGTCGATCGGTACATCGCGCGTCCGGCGCAGGCGCTCGCGTACAAACTCGGTCAACTCAAGATCCTCGAGCTGCGTCGCAAGGCAGAGAAGACACTCGGTGCTCGCTTCGACATCCGCGAGTTCCACGACGTCGTGCTGCGCAACGGAACCCTGCCGCTCGATTTGCTCGAAGAACAGGTCAACGCGTACATCGCAGGAAAGTCGTAGAGGCGGGTCTTTAGACCCGCGGGCGCGCACGCGCTCGCGTGCATAACGGAGGCAATCATGACGAAACGCACCCGTTGCCCCCATCGACAGCTCGTGTTCGCAACTACGCTGATCGCGATCGTATGTGCACTCGTTGGCTGCGGGTCGAGTGAAAGCTCGCCGGCCAACGCACAACCCGCGACTCCGGCACCGGCGGCGGCAGCCGCAGCCCAAAAGCCAGCGGCTGTCGCAGCGACGCCGCCCGTGGATGCCTGCGCGCTGCTCACGAAAGCTGATGTCGAGAATGTTGCCGGCAAATCAGTGGCTGCTGGCCGCAAGGAAGACGCCGGCCCGCTGTCGACGTGTGCGTTCGATGATCCGACCGCTCCTCAAGTCGGCGGCCGTGGCATCTCGCAAGTGGTGACGCTGGCGGTGATGACCGGTGAAGCCGGCGCGTACTACAAGGGACCGAACTCGCAAGCGAAAGACAGTCTCGAGATCGCGCGCAAGAACTCGGCGTCGGATGAAACGGTCACCGGGCTGGGCGAGGTCGCCTATTGGGACAAGATCCTCCGCAACCTCAACGTCGCATCGGGCAGATACCTCGTGACGGTCGGCGTGGAATCCCGCACCGATAGCCTGAGTGTCGCGAAAGCGGCGGCGACCAAGGCGCTCGCGAAGTTGCCCAAGTAGCGTCAGTGTAGGCCGGGTCTTTAGACCCGGCGGATCCCTATTCGCTTCGCAGCACGGTGCTTGGATTCACGCTCGCCCCGCGGAATGCCGGCAGCGCGGTGGCCGCGAGTGCGACGACACCGAGCACGACCGCGGTGCCGGCAAACGTAAATGGATCGGTGGCTTCGACCTCGAACAGCCACGCGGCAAGCAATCGTGTTCCGGCGAACGCCGCGGTCAATCCCAAGGCGACGCCGATGACGGTCAGGACGAATGCCCTGCGCACAACTTCGAGCACAACAGAGATGCGACGCGCGCCCAGCGCCATTCGCACACCGATTTCACGGAGCTGCTGTGCGACCGAGTACGAGAGCACCGCGTACAAGCCGACCGATGCGATCAGCAGCGTCAGCAGTGCGAACGCCCCGATGAGGGTGAGCTGGGTGCTTCGGTTCGACAACGTCTCGTCGAACACCTGATTCATCGATCGCATTCGCGAAACTGGTTCGTCGGGGTCGATGGCCCACACTGCCTGACGCAGCGTTGCGGCCAGTGCGAGCGGATCGCCGGTGGTGCGAACGACGAGATGCTGCGGCCAGAAGAACGGTGCATTCATGGCGTTCTGATTCGCGGCGAAGTAGAGCTCCGGCTCCGCGGCGGTGTCGATGCCCATCTGTCTCATATCGCCAACCACGCCAACGATGGTCAGCCACGGATTCGGGCCCGCTGCGTATCCCACTTTGAGCCGTCGGCCGATTGGATCCTGGTCGGGGAAGTGCAGCCGCGCCAGCTTCGCGTTGATGATGACCCTGAGCGGGGCACCGAGCTCGCGACCATCGAACTCGCGCCCGCGTACCACAGGAACCTCCAGCGTCGCGAAGTAGCCCGGACCGACGACGCGATCGCTCACGATGAAGCGAGTGAAGTCCTCTGGCGGCGGCGCCGGGCGGCCCTCGATGGAAATGAGGACCCGTCCTCCATTGAACGTCAGCGGAGGATAGTTCACGTAGGCGGCGCGTGAAACGCCGGGCAACGCGGTTACCCGTTCCACGACGCCATCGTAGAACCGGATGCGGCTTTCGAGCGCGCTGTATTTCGACGGTGGAAGAACGGTTTCCACCAGAAGTACGTTCCGTGGATTGAATCCTGGTTCGACCGCAAGCACCTTGCCGTAGCTGCGAAGCAATAATCCCGCGCCGACCAGCAGGACGACGGTCATCGTGATCTCGGCGACGACGAGGAGACCGCGAAGACGTTGGCCCGAGGCGGTGGTACTGCGTCCGCCCGACGATCGCAACGCCGCTTCCAACCCGGTTCGCACTGCCGCCAATGCCGGCGCGGATCCAATCACCAGCACGATCAGTGCCGCGATGCCGGCAGTGAAGAGCAGCACGGTAGTGTCGATGCGCAGGGTGCTCGTCGCCGGCAGCGTGCCGGGAAGCAATCGCGTCAAGTAGGTGAAGGTCGCTGTCGAGAGCGCCACTCCGAGCACCGCACCGACGCCAGCGAGCACGGCGCTTTCGGTGATGAGCTGCCGCACGAGTCGTGCGTGGCCAGCGCCGAGCACTTTCCGTAGCGCGACTTCCTTTCGTCTCGTCGCCGCGCGCGCCAGCAGGAGATTGGCCAGATTCGCGCACGCGGTCAGGAGGACGAGCGCCGCGGCTCCCAGGAGTAGCGCCATCGTCGGCCGTGCCGCACGGGTGAGATCCTCGTGGAACTGACTGACTGAAACCTTCACGCCTTGATTTCGATTCGGGAACTGCGCCTCCAATCGACTCGCGATCGTCAGCATTTCGGCCTGTGCCTGCGGTAAGGAGGTCTCTGACTTCAGCCGTGCGAGCACCCAGTAGGAGTAGTTGCCAGACGCCGCGAGCTCTTGCGGTGTGAATCGTGCCGGCACCCACACAACGGAATCTCTGTCCGGAAACTGGAAGTCAGGCGGTACGACGCCGACGACAGTGTGGTTGAGTCCATTCAAGGCGATCGAGTGGCCGATCAGGTTCGGATCTGCGCCGAATCGCGAGCGCCACAACCGTTCGCTGATGACGACGACGGGAAGGGCGTCCGCCTGCTCGTCCTTCAGGTCGAGCGTGCGGCCAAGGATCGGCTGCATCCCGAGCACCGCGAAGACGTTTGCCATCGTTCGCACGCCGGGCAGCTTCGCTGGCTCGCCAGTGCCGGTGAGGTTGTACGTGCTCGTGATGAACATCGCCATGTCGGTGAAGGACCGGCTTTGCTCTGTCCACGCGACGTAGTCGGCGGGCGTCGGTGCGATGCGCGGGGGTCCGCCGCGTGCGGTCAGGTCGTCCCAGAGCAGGACGAGACGATCGGGATCGGGAAAGGGAAGCGGCCGCAGGACGACTGCCCTGACCAAGCTGAAGATGGCCGTGTTCGCGCCGATGCCGAGCGCGAGCAACGCGATCGCTGCGACCGCGAAGCCGGGGCTCTTCCGCAGCCCGCGCACGCCATATCGAATGTCCTGACCCAGCGACTCCAGCCACGTTTTCATGCCGGGGTTAGACGAGGCGACCGAAGCGCGGGTTGGGCTCGACGCGGCGGCTGAAGCCGCCGCTCTACGAGCAACATGAAGGCCCGCAGCATGACGATGCCTCAGGCTTGCGCGCGCGGATGAAGGCGCTCGTCACTCGGCCGTTGACGAGAGGCGCGATCGCATCGACATCGAGCCCCGATTCGGTGAGCAGCGCGCGCGCATCGTCGACGTCGTACACGCGCGTCGTCTCGATGTCGATGTCGACGAAGCCAGCGGCCGTGAGCTTCGATCGATACTCGTCTTCGGTCAGCGCGCCGGCAATACATCCAGCCCAGAGCTCCATCGATCGCCGGACGTCGGCGGGCAACTGGCCGCGGATCACGACATCGGACACGGCAAAGCGGCCACCGGGCTTGAGCACGCGAAGCGCCTCGCGCAGTGCGACGTCCTTGTCGGACGCGAGATTTATGACGCAGTTCGAGATGATCACGTCGACGGATCGATCGGGCAGCGGGACCCGTTCGATCTGACCTTTCAGAAAGTCGACGTTCTCCACTCCGGCGGCGTGTGCGTTCTCGCGCGCGAGCGCCAGCATCTCGTCGGTCATGTCGAGACCGAACGCCCGGCCGGTGGGACCGACGCGGCGGGCGCTCAGAATGACGTCGATGCCGCCGCCGCTGCCGAGATCGAGTACCGTCTCCCCGGGATTCAACGTCGCGAGGGCCGTGGGGTTGCCGCAGCCAAGTGACGCTCTCACGGCCGCGTCAGGCAGCGTGCTCGTCTCGCCCTCCTCGTAGAGGTTCGATGTAATTGGATCGCAGCACGCCTCTGTGCCGCAGCCGCAGGTCGCGATGCCACCGGCAGCGGCACGTTTGGCGGCGGCGGCGTATCGCTCTCTCACGATGTCGGTGATCGATTCCATGATTCCGTCCCTCACGGCGGGTCTAAAGACCCGGCCTACACTACGCTGACCTGGTAATTCGATCCGCGCTCACGCATTCGCTGCGCGTGCAACACTCCGCAAACAGAAACTTGAGTAGCCGCTCGAGGGCCTCGGTATTCGCGCGATACCAGAGGAACGTGCCCTTGCGCGTGACGGTGACGACGTGCTCGCGCTTCAACCGGTCGAGATGATGTGAGAGCGTCGATGGCGGGATGTCGAGCTCGGTGCCGAGATCGCCCGCGATCATGCCGGTCGGATGCGTCGTCAGCAGCAGGCGAACGATGCGCAGGCGCGGCTCGGCGCCCATCGCGGCGAGCATGTCGGCCAATTGGGCAGTTTCGCGATCGGAACCAGCGGCCATGAGGGCAGTATATCGATATTTCCACAAATATCAAAATATGGTTCGCCGGTGTATTCTCCAGCCAGCACTTTTGGGGTCGCAGGCGCGGGCTGTGAGCCGAACCTGACGAAGAATTCAGAGACTCTTCAGGACCATTTTTCTGAGGAGTCAGCTACGATTTCTCTTGCAGAAGCGGTTCTGTCAGGGAGGAACCACGATATGAAGCGTTACCTGGTTGTAGGCCTTGTCGTTGTCGCTGCCGCCTTGTTCCTCGGCACGAAGACGACGTACGCCCATCACTCCTTCGCGGCCACCTATCTGGAAGATCAGACGGTGCAGATCGAAGGCGAGCTGGTGCAGTTCCTATTTAGAAATCCGCACTCCTTCGTGCACGTCATGGTGAAGGACAAGGATGGAAAGATGGTGCGCTACGCCGTTGAGTGGGGCGGCGCCGGTCAGCTTGGCGGCCAGGGCGTCACCAGAGAAACGCTGAAGGCTGGCGATCACGTCATCATCACGGGCGCGCCGGGACGTAATCCAGCCGACCATCGCGTCCGCATGGTCACGCTGCATCGTCCGAAGGACGGCTTCGGTTGGGGCAAGCGTCCGGGCGAGACCGTCGACTAACGATCGCTTCATGCCGGGTCTAAAGAGCAAGACCCGGCCTACGACTGACAGAATCCGACCCGTCCTACTTTCGTAGGGCGGGTCGTGTTCTTTAGACCCGCCGAAACGTCTTTCTCATCGGAGACGCGCGACCGCGCCTTTCACGTGCTGCGCTTCCTCGTCCTTGCCCTCGGTCCACGCGAACACCAGCTCGTCGCCGCTGCGCGCGACGCGCGGATAGCCAATCACGCCGCCTTCACCGTTCGCGATCGTGATCGCTGATGACCGTGTGCCCGACGGCTCGATGCGACGCACTTTGAACTGACTGCGGCCGCCTTCGAACTCGACCCACGAGGCCACCGCCGACCCATCGTCGAGCAACTCGATGTCGACGTATCCACGCGACATCTGATCCTCGAGGGCGATCGGCTGACCCCACGTGCGGCCCGCGTCCGATGAGAACGCCGCGAACGATCGGCCCTTGTTGTCCTTGGCATTGAACCAGGCGACGGCGACCTGACGTCCGCGCGCGCTGATCGCGGGTCCGTTGACCGGGCATGAATCGACTTCCCAGTTGTCGTCGTGCACCGTCTTGGCCTCGCTCCACGTGCCGTTCTCGAGACGCGTGACGGCGATGTCGCGGATCTCCTTCTGACTGCGATCGCGGAATGCGGTGATCACGCCCTCGTCGGTGACCGCGGCCGCCGTCGAGCAACACTCGCACACGCGCCCATTGACCATCGTCTCGCCGGTCGGCTTCAGCGACGCATCGAATGTCGCGGCATAGAGACCGATCGATCCGCCCTCGGGATCGGTGGTGTTGTTTTCCTGGTCGCGTGCGTCGAGCCACACCAGACCAAGGCCGCCGCTCGGCGGCTCGAACATCGAGACGAACCCATGCTGGGTCTTGGTCTTGTCGCGATGCGGCTTCTGCGGTCTCGACCACGTCTTGCCCTCGTCTTTCGAATACGCGAGCAGGATGTCGTAGCCCTCGGCGATCGGATTGGTGGAGAGATACCAATTCGAGACCAGCGTGCCGTCACGCAGACGCATCACTGTCGGCATGTCGGCGTAGCTGAGGAACCAGTTGCTGCCCGATGCCACCTGCTTGGGCTCGGACCATCCCGACGAGGTGCGCTCCGCGAACTTGAGCGCCGCGGTCTTGTCGCCCTGCTCGACCCAACTGAGGATCACGCCGCGGCTCGAGACGGTCATCTGCGGTTCGTTGCTGCGCATCGCGACGGGAAGTGCCAGTGGTTCCACCTTGAGCGTCCATGGGGGCGGGGCTGCCGGCGCCGCCGCTGTGGGCGCGCGTTCGCTCGTCGAGTTCGATGAGCATGCGGAGAGGCACGCGAGGAGCAGGACGATAGCTGACAGCGATCTGGCGGTCATGTAGGGAGCTTATCAGGCAAATGCTGTTGACTCGCGAATGTCTGCCGACTTAATATCTGTTCATGACAGGTATCTGGCCATGACAGGTATCGACACTCGCGCGCTCGATCGCGAACTGAAACGCGGATCGGCCGAACTCTTGATCTTGTCGCTGCTCGACGCTCGACCCCGGCACGGGTACGAGCTGAGCAAGTTGATCCGCGATCGCTCCGGCGGTCAACTGACCTTCCACCTCGACTCCCTGTATCCGTTGCTGTATCGCCTCGAAGAGCGCGGATGGATCAAAGGCGCGTGGGTCGAGAAGCCGGACGAGCGGCGGCGGCGGTTCTACAGCGTGACCGCGCAGGGCCGCCGGGTGCTGGCGCAGCAGAAGAAGACCTGGGACGCCTTCGTGGAGGCGGTGCGCCGCGTCACCGCAGACGAACATGCCTGATTCACCAACGCCTCCGAGCGCCGCGCTCAGGGCAAGTTGGGCCGCCGATGTGCGGCGGCGACTGTCGCCCCTGGCTCTTTCGCCCGAGCGCGAGACCGACATCGTCGAGGAGGTCGTACAGCACGTTGAGGACCGCTGGCGTGATCTGATCGCTGTTGGTGTGCCGCCGGAGGAGGCGACGCGATCCGCGCTTGACGAATTCAGGGCGGACGAGGTCCTGGCGCGTTACATGATGCCGCTGCGGCAGTCGCAGCAGCCGGCGCCTGTGACGCCCGGCGTGCCGGCGTCTCGTGTGCTCGGCGATCTGTGGCAGGACGTGCGTTACGCGCTTCGCGGCATGTGGGCGAGTCCGGTGTTTACGACTGTTGCCGTGCTGTCGCTCGCGCTCGGCATCGGTGGAGACACGGCGATCTTCAGCGTGTGGGAGAGCGTGCTGCACGCACCGCTCCCGGGAGTGCGTGAGCCGCAGCAACTCGCGATGCTCTCGGATCCGGACGAGACTGGAATGTGGAACGGGCGGACCGATGGTCCACGATCGTGGCTCACGTACGGCGAATTCGAAGAGCTCCGTGATGGCGTCGACGCTTTCTCCGAGGTCATGGCCACGCAGGCCAGCCTCAATACCTGGGCAGGGGCTCGCATCGAGGGCGGTGAGGGCGAGCAGATCAGCGGGCGCCTGGTCTCCGGCGGATTCTTCCAGGTACTCGGAGCGCGCGCGGCGATCGGTCGACTGTTCACACCGTCCGAGGACCGCACCGACGCGCCGTACGCCGTGCTCAGTCACAAGTACTGGCAGCAACGCTTCGGTGGGCGTCCCGATGTCGTCGGCAAGACGCTGACGATCGCCAGGACTCCGCTCACGATCATCGGCGTCACCGAGCGCGGCTTCATTGGTGAAACCAGTGGGCAGCAGCCTGATGTCTGGGTGCCGCTGCGCATGCAACCGCGCGTCCTTCCTGGCACCGATCGGTTACACGACACGGCTCCAGAGAAAACGATGTGGCTTCATGTGTTCGGCCGACTCGAGCCGGGAGCGACTCTCCCTCAAGCACAGGCGCAAGCCAATGCGATCTTTCGGGCTGGCCTGGAATCGTTTTACGGACCTTTCGCATCGCCAGAGCGTCGCCGCGAGTTTCTCAATCAGCGTCTCGTGATCCACTCGGCGGCGCGAGGTGCGTCCGAAGCGCGTGCGGAATTCTGGCACTCGCTGACAGCGCTGCTCGCCGCTGTCGCGCTGTTGCTGCTGATCGCGTGCGCGAACCTGGCCAATCTCCTGCTCGCGCGCGGTGCGGCGCGCAGGGGCGAGATGATGCTGCGCCTGGCGCTTGGCGCCAGCCGAGAGCGTCTCGTCCGCCAACTGGTGACCGAGAGCTTCGTCCTGGCCGCTCTGGGTGGGATTGCAGCAATGGTCGTCGCATACGGGCTGCACCACGCGCTCGTGCAGATGCTCCAGGCGGCCAACCCGCGCTTCTTTGTCGAATTCCACGTCACGATGGCGGTGCTCGCGTTCGCGCTCGCGGCAACGGTCGCGGCTGCTCTGGCCTTCGGTGTGCCGCCCGCGTGGCAGATGATCGGAACGCAGGCTGGGGCGCGGCTCAACGACTACAGCCGCGGCGCGATCGGCTCCCTGCGAGAGTTGCGATCGGGCCGGTGGCTGGTCGGCGTCCAGCTGGCGCTCTCGTTGCCGTTGCTGGTGGCCGCGGGGCTGCTGGTTCGAACCGCCGCCAACCTGCACCATCCCGACCTCGGTTATCGGACGGACCGGCTGATCGTCGCGCGCATCAGCGTGAACGAAATGCAGCAGGACGTCACTCGGCGCGACCGTGCCATCTGGGAATTGCGAGAACGCATCGCGCGAGTCCCAGGCGTCGAGGCCGTGACGTTCTCTCAGCTGGGCCTGTTCAGTGGTGGCGTATCGTCGGTTACGGTCGACGTGGAACGCAGCGCGCCGCAGACGAATGGCGAACGCGAGTCCGCACTGGACCGGGTCGGCACCGATTACTTCAGTACGCTGGGGATCCCGATTCGAATGGGGCGCGACATCTCGGAGAACGATCGATCGGACAGTCCGAAAGTCTGCATCGTCAACGACGCGTTCGTGCGACGTTTCTTCGACGGGCGCTCTCCGATCGGCTTGCACATCACGACGATCGACGACGACGACGTGCGCACGGCATTCGAAATCGTGGGTGTGGCTGCGGATGCGCGCACGCAAGATCTGCGGGACGACGTGAGGCCGCGATTCTTCGTGCCTGCCGAGCAGCGTCGATCGCTCAACGGCTCCCGCATTTTCTTGATTCGTACCCGGTTCGAGACGATCGATCTCAGAGCAGCGATACGGGAAGCGATCGCGGGAATCGACGGCGCGATGACCATCGCCCAAATCGGCTCGCTCGAGACGCGGTTGGACAACCTGACGGCCGAAGAGCGAGCCCTGGCACGAGTCGCAATGGTGTTCGGGATCACCGCCCTGGTGCTCGCCTCTATCGGTTTGTACGGCGTGCTCTCGCACGGCGTCGCGAGGCGTACCGCCGAAATCGGGATCCGCCTCGCGCTCGGTGCCCCATCGGGCCGCGTCGTGGCGATGATTCTCAGCGAGACGATCGGACTCCTCGGCGTCGGCCTGACTGCTGGTGCAGCCTTGGCTTACGCGGCGTCGCGCCTGATCGCCAGCCGCCTCTACGGCGTGCAGCCACACGACCCGCTGACCGCGGTAGCGGCAACAGGACTCTTGTTGACGGTCACGCTCATCGCGGCGTATATACCAGCAGTGAGGGCGTCGAAAGTGAATCCGATAGCGGCACTTCGTCAATCATGACGCGATCGGCGTGTCTTGTCGTGAGCGTGCTGTTCGCGTGCGGCCTCGCGCTGCGCGCACAGGACGCGACACCGCGCATCTGGCAAGGCATCTACACCACTGCACAGGCCGAGCGCGGGAAGACGACGTTCAAGACCGCGTGCCTGCGATGCCACGGCGAAGATCTGTCCGGCACCACGGCACCGGCACTCAAGGGCGATCGATTTCAGATGACGTGGGGCGGCGATACCGTCGAAGGTCTCTTCGGGAAGATTCGCGACACCATGCCGCCGAACTTCGGTACCGTCGTCGACGATCAAGGCAAGCTCGATGTCGTCGCGTTCATTCTGCAGACCAATGGGTATCCAGCTGGGTCCACCGAACTGCTAATCGATAGTCCCGATCTCGCAGCCTCGCAGATCTTGAAGAAGGGCGAGCAGGCCACGGTGCAGAACTTCTCGCTCGTGCAGACCGTCGGGTGTCTCGATCGCGCGCCGGACGGCAAGTGGGTGCTGACGAGGACCGCCGACCCACTCACCGCGCGCGACGAAACGCCGTCCGCGCAAGCGCTGGTGAGCGCAGGCAATCGTCCGCTCGGTACGAAGACGTTCCTGCTCCTGAGCGCGAAGCCATTCGACCCCGAGTCCCATCGAGGGCACAAGATGGAAGCGCGCGGGTTGATCTACAACGAAACCGGCGATCTGCGACTCACGCTGACGTCGCTGCGAATGGCAGGAACGTGCGGTGCTAATTGATCGAGCAGGATCCGGGGCCGCGCGGATCGCCGCAGTGGCCGCAGGCGCCCACGTCAGAGTCCATCGAGCTCGATCCGCCGCTCGCGGTGTGAGCGGCGAACACCGATAGCCGGCGCTGTAGGTGCTTGCTGTGGCACGACGGACATTCGGGCGCGTCACTGCCGCGGACCAGCGCCTCGAACTCGTGCTCGCATTCCTTGCAGGCGTATTCGAATAAGGGCATACCCTTCGATCATACTCGACTGTGTTTTCTGGGCCGGTCCTTACGGACCAGCGAGAGCCACCATGGCCGCCAGCGCGGCGTCCTTCTGATCTTTCCCCCACGGCGGTCCGGACGCCTTACCCAGCATCGACATCCTCTTCGTCAACGCGCTCGCGGCGATGCCCAACGCCCGCGCCGCATGATCCTGGAGCTCGTGTTCGGCGATGGCGACCAGCCGCTGCTGACACGCTCTCGCCGCCGCGGCCAGTGCCTCACGAAACAGCACGCCTTCAGCTTTGTGCATGCGGAAGTGCACGGCGAGGATTTCGTCAACCGTCCATGCCGGCATCGGCTTTCCCATGAGCACGGCACATCCCGAGACGGAGTGGCCGTCGCGCTCGACTCGCGCAACGACGTCGCGCATCGTGCTGATCGCGTTCCGTTGTGCGGCGTCAATGCCTCGCTGCACGAGCCGACGCGCGTCGGCAGCCGGCAGATGTTCGGCCGCGTGATACGGCTGCTTGGCCCAGCTCGCGTCTGACGGCTCGACGAGCTCGAGGCGACGGCGATCGAGGATCTCGATTCGATCCGACCCGCCGATGACGACGAGCGCGGCCCATCCGGAGTGAGCCTTGAGGCCGAAGGCGACCTTCATCGTCGCGCGATCACACCGGCGACGCTTCGCCCGGTCGAATGCGGCCGCGCGCCGATTCGAGCCGGTCGCGCGCCGGGATGAGACGGCCGGCCACGCCGAGCCCGTGAGGCGGCATGCCGCTGTAAATCGCTTCGTAGTTGCCTGCCGACACGCGATACGTCTCGTGCCAGATGCCGACATCGCCGCGGCTGCGCCCCATGCGCTTGTTGAAGTCGACCCACGCTGGCCAGTGGAGACGGTCGCTGGCTCGCGAATACTTTTCCAACGCGTCGAACGATCGCCAGTACTGCACGAGGCTGAGCATCCCGAGTCGTTGCGCGCCCAAGAAGCCGCTGTCCGGCTGTTGCATCAACTCCTCGATCATTTGCGGCATCGCTCTCACAACCGGCAACCATTTGTGCAGCTTCCACGGTTTGTTGACGCGCATGCCGATCAGGAACACCACAAAGTCGCCGTCGATTTGCGCACACATCCGCTCGGACAAGATACGAGCCATCGAGATTCTCCCTGCTTTGGCCAATGATGCACCCACTCGTCTGAAACCGCCACGGTCGCTATCGATCAGGGTGCGAGCACTTCGAATGGCGAACGAAGTGACGCACCCGCACGGCGAGCGATAGCGAGCGCCCGCATCTGGATGTAAGCACGCCGCTTGCATCGAGCGCCTGCATCGCTTCGTGAAGTCGAAAGGAAAGAGCCATGGAATGGTTCAGCGTGGCAACGAGGCTACGTCTGCGTGTGGCCATCCTGCGACAGCGACCTGTCGCACTCATACTGGCTGCAGGCGTTGCTCTATGCCCCCTCGCATGCGAGTCACGCGGTCCCACGTCGCCATCGCAGCCCGCGCCGAGTGGAGGGTCATCAACGACGGATGCACAAACGGGCCTCGTCGACGGCATCGTTCGAGACGTCAGCGGCCCGGTGACGGGGGCACTCGTCGAGGTCACGAGCGCCCCCGGCGGGTCCGCCACGACGGGTGCGGATGGCGTGTTCTCGTTCAAGCTTCCCGTCGGGCTCACGAGACTTCGTAGCTCGAAATCCGGCTATTACCCGCGAGAGAACGATCTGATCGTTCGAGCCGGTGCGACCGTACCCCTCGAGATCTCGCTCGAGCGGATTTCCGGCGGGCAACCGGTGCCGCAGTCTCCGTACACGGTCAGGGGACTAATCAGCAATGGCCGCGGCGCGGCAGTTGCCGGAGCCGAGGTGTGGATTTACGGGCAAAGCTCGCCCATCGACAATCGGTACGGCACGACCTCGACGGATAGTGGCGGCCGTTACAGCGTGAGTTCGCCGCAGCGCGTGCCTCAATCCGTCAGGGCGATGAAAGACGGCCACATCACGCGTGACGTCTCCATCCTCACCGCACCCGATGCGCAGTCGACATGGGCTGTCGACGTCGTCCTCGTGCACATCGATCGATACACATTGGTGCCAGTGCCACCGCTCACTGTCGGCCAATCCGTGAGGCTCGAGGCGCAGACGGATCTCGATGACGGCTCGAGCAACCGAGGGCTTCTCTACTTCCAGATGACATCGAGCGATCCTTCGGTGCTGCAGGTGCCATCGACCGGATTGGTGCAGGCGGTGGCCCCCGGTTCGGCGACTGTCACCGCTGTGTACTACGGAGTCACGACCACACTGCAGATCCGCGTCGAGCGATAAGGGGGCTCGCTCGCGCTCGGCGGGTGCGGGCCTCGCTGCGCTCGGTGGGTGCAGGGGCTCGCGTTCGCTCGCCAGGTGCGGGGCTCCGCTTGCGCTCGCCGTGTGCGAATGGTGGTCGAAAGATGCTGAAGCGAATTAGACGTTCGAGTCTCCGGCTCGCAGATCAGAGCGCAATACCCGCTGTCTGACTTGTCACCGATCGCGTCGACGAGCGAAGCGAGCCCTGCGCGAGGCGAAGTCGAGCCCCTGCATCTGCCGAGCGAAGGGAGGCCAGCCTGACCGCTATACTGAGAGGATGTCCTCTCACCGCAAGGCGCTGCAGATTGCCAACCCCCTCCGCCGCAACGTCGCGATCATCGCGCACGTCGACCATGGCAAGACGACGCTGGTGGATGCGCTGCTGCGGCAGAGCGGGGCGTTCCGCGCCAACCAGCAGGTCGCCGAGCGTGTGATGGACAACACCGATCTCGAGCGCGAGCGCGGCATCACCATCCTGGCCAAGAACACGGCGGTCCACTATCACGACCTCCTCATCAACATCGTCGACACGCCTGGGCACGCGGATTTCGGCGGGGAAGTCGAGCGCACGCTGTCGATGGTCGACGGCGTCATGCTGCTCGTCGACGCGTCGGAGGGGCCGCTGCCGCAAACCCGATTCGTGCTGCGCAAGGCCCTCGAGCGCGGCCTGCCGCCGATCGTGGTGCTGAACAAGATCGATCGCAGTGATGCGCGGCCGAAGGAAGTGCTCAACGAGGTGTACGACCTGTTCATCGATCTCGACGCCACCGAGGAGCAGATCGAGTTCCCCGTGCTCTACGCCAACGCCCGCGCCGGGACGGCCACCACCGAACTGGCCACGCCGGGAGAGAATCTGCGGCCCCTCTTCGAGGCGATCGTCGAGCACGTGCCGCCGCCGAAGGGCGATCCGGCGGCGCCGCTGCAGATGCTCGTCGCCAATCTCGATTCAAGCGACTATCTGGGACGCATCGCCATCGGCAGGATCTTCAATGGCACTGTGAAGCTGAACGATCCGGTCAGCGTGCTGAAGCTCGATGGCAACGAGCAACAGACGCGCGTCACCAAGCTGTTTGCCTTCGACGGCCTCAAGCGGATCGAGATCGAGCAGGCGGCCGCAGGCGACATCGTCTGCCTGGCGGGCATCGCGGACATCACCATCGGCGAGACGATTGCCGATACCGAGAACCGGCTGCGGATTCCTCCGATTGCGATCGACGAGCCGACGGTGTCGATGATCTTCGGGGTCAACACCTCACCGATGTCGGGTCGCGACGGGCAGTACGTCACGTCGCGCAACCTGCGCGACCGGCTCGCCAAAGAGCTGCTCGGCAACGTATCGGTGCGGGTCGAAGACACCGACTCGCCCGAGCAGATGAAGGTGATCGGCCGCGGCGAGCTGCAGCTCTCGATCCTGATCGAGATGATGCGCCGCGAGGGCTACGAAGTGCAGGTCTCACGGCCCGATATCGTGACGAAGATGCTCGACGGCGTGCGCAGCGAGCCGATCGAAGATCTGGTGATCGACGTGCCCGAGGAATTCCAGGGCGTGGTCATCGCGCAGGTGGGGACGCGACGCGGCGTCATGACGAAGATGGTCAACCACGGCAGCGGTCGCGTGCGCCTCGAGTTCCGCATTCCGGCCCGGGGTCTGATCGGCTTCCGCTCGCAATTCCTCACCGACACCAAGGGCACCGGCATCATGAACCACCTGTTTGCGGGCTGGGAGCCGTGGCACGGCGCGATTCCCTCGCGTGCAACCGGTGCGCTGGTGGCCGATCGCACCGGCGTGGCCACGGCGTACGCCATCTACAACCTGCAGGAGCGAGGCGAGATCTTCGTGGAGCCGGCGACCGCCGTCTACGAAGGCATGATCATCGGCGAGAACTCGCGCCAGAACGACATGGACGTCAACGTCACGAAAGAGAAGAAGCAGACCAACATGCGTGCGTCGACTGCCGACGAGGCCATCCGTCTGATTCCGCCGCGCATCCTCAGCCTCGAGCAAGCGATCGAGTTCATCAACGACGACGAACTGGTCGAGGTAACGCCGAAGAGCATCCGCCTGCGCAAGCGGATCCTGGCGAGCAACATGAGGCCGAAGAAGAGCGAGGAGTAAGAATCCTCTTACTTCTTCGGCTTGCTGTCATCCGTCGCGCGCGACAGCACGTACGCCTGGATCGCCTTCACTTGATCGGACGTCAGCAGATCTTTGAACGACGGCATGCCCAGCGAGGCGCGCGCGCCGCCCAGCACGATCGCCTCGAACTGTTCGTGCACCTGACGGGTGGCATAGCGGAGATCGGGAAGAGGGCCTGCGACCACGCCAAGTCCATGGCACTGCGCGCAGTTTGCGCTGTAGAGAAGCTGTCCGTCGTGAATGGTCTTCGCTGACGCGTTCATCGTGATGGCTGGCGTCGGAGGACCGCTGTGGCCGAATGCGCGAGCAGGCACCGTGGCCTTCCCGCCAAGCGCAAATGTCAGGATGCGTCCGTAGCCCGATTTCGCGACGCCATGGTTCGGTGCGTTGAACGTTGCGTCAGGGCCGCCCCAGCCCGCCATGAGCGAGACGTACTGCACGCCGTCAACCGAGTAGGTCACCGGCGGTGCCATGATGCCCGTCCCGGCGTCGAACTGCCACAGCTGCTTGCCGTCATTCGCTCGGTATGCGGCGAAGACGCCGTCGGCGCGGCCTTGGAAGACGAGATTGGCTGCCGTCGTGAGCACGCCTCCACCTTCGAGCGCAGGATACGGCGCCCGCCACGCAGCGCGTTGTTTGATCGGATCCCAGGCGAGTAATTCACCGCGCGGCGGCGGCATGGAGATCAGCGTCTTGAGGAGTGGTCCCTCATAGCGCGCATCACCGCCGACGTTGCCGTCCTTCGGGTTGTACTTCCATTGCTTGTCTGGCGCATGGAGAGCGTTCGTGCCGTTCTTGGCCGCGAGATACACCAGACCGGTGTCAGGGTTGAATGCGATCGGGTTCCAGTTGTGACCGCCGCCTGGACCTGGCGACACGATCACCGGTTGGAAACCGTTGTACGCCGTCGGCGACTCGATCGGGCGCCCGGTCTTGGGATCGAGTCCCTTGGCCCACGTGATACCGCTCACGAACGGAGTGCCCGAGATGAACTCGCCGGTCTGACGATCGAGCACGTAGAAGAACCCGTTCTTCGACGCCTGCATGATCACCTTGCGCGGCCGGCCGCCGATCGTGAGATCGGCCTGCAGCAATGGCTGCGTCGCGTCGTAATCCCAGTTGTCGCCGGGCACGGTCTGGAAATGCCACACCAGCTCGCCGTTGCCCGCTCGCACCGCCAGAATCGATGCGGCATACAGGTTGTCGTCTTGACGTTTGCCGCGAAGCTCGCGGTACCACGCGGTGGCATTGCCGGTTCCGAAGTACAGAAGATCGAGTGCGGGGTCGTAGACGATCCCTTCCCACGCCGTCCCGCCGCCGCCCACGGTCCACCACTGGCCGCTCCACGTCTTCGCGGCCTGTTCCATGGCTTTCGACTCGAAGCCGCGAGCGGGATTGCCGGGCACCGTGTAGGTGCGCCACACCATCTTTCCGGTGTCGGCGTTGTAGGCCGAGATGTATCCGCGCACACCGTATTCCGCCCCCGCGTTGCCGATGATCACCATGTCTTTGGCGATTCGCGGATAGCCGGTGACTGCGTACGGCTGCTTCGGATCGGTGGTCGGTACGCTCCACACGGGCTTTCCCGATTGCGCGTCGAGCGCGATCAGCCGGCCGTCGAGCGTGCCGACATAGACTTTGCCCTTGTAGAGAGCGACGCCTCGATTGACGACGTCGCAGCAGATGAAGAACGCGCGATCGCGCGGCACCGCCGGGTCGTACATCCAGCGGACGTTTCCCGTTTTCGCGTCGAGCGCGTAGACGACACTCCACGAGCCGGTCGTGTAGATGATGCCGTTCTCGACGAGCGGCGTCGCTTCCAGCCCGCGCGTCGTGTTGAGCTCGCGGCTCCATACCAGGCCCAGTTGTCCGATCGTCTGCTCGTTGATGGCTTTGAGTGGGCTGAAGCGATGGTCGTCGTAGGTGCGGCCGTACATCAGCCAATTGCCGGTGTCGCTATCGGCGCTGGTGAGTCGTGCCGCGTCCACCGCCTTGGGGGCCTGGCTCGATGCGACAGCGCTCAGCGCGAGCACCAGAACAGACCCCGTCAGAAACTGGATGCGCATCTTAGTGGACCGTATCAACTGGAAAGTATCACTACAACCAGCCTCGACCGCGATTTGCCGGCCGCGACAACGGAGCGGCCGGTCCCACTCTGGGATGGACATATCACTAATCGCCTTGGCAGATGTACTCGAAGATCTCGCCGCCCGGCATCCACGATGACTTCGACGTCGCCGAGATCGTCCACTTGACACCCCACGGCTTGGTGTACGCGCCAGGGTCGTCGATCGTCGCCTCGTACGAAAGCGTGCGCACGTCAGGACGTTGGATGCGCTCGGTCATGTGCAATCGTTCCGTCGTTGGATACGTGCCGACGATCCACTGCTTCTCGTTGAAGCCGACCGTGTCGACGACGAGCGTGTCGCCGTCCCAGCGGCCGACGGAGTGACCGAGATAGGTCGGCCGCAGATCGGCAGGATGCATGCGGCCATCCATGTAGATCACGCGCCATGAATGCGGGCCGGCAATGTTGAGAATGAAGATCCGCTGCTGGTCCGGGACGTCGACGATCTCGAAGCCGGGAGCGTTGAAGAAGCCGGGACCACCCGCGGGCTTGCAATGCACGAGTGGTGGATACAGATCGGTGCGTGAGGCGCGGTATTCAGAGAGGGCACGTGCCCACGGCTGAAGCGGGATGTCGGCTGCTCGCGGTACGCCGCCCAGTCCGGGCCTGATCTCCCAATAGCCTTTCTGATCCGGGGTCGATCCGAGGTTGATGCGACCGTTCGGCCATCGCGGCGTCTGGAGATTCGCCGGCGCGGTCGAGGGAGGCTGACTCGGCTTCGCCTGCGCGAAGACGAGGGAGGGCGCCACAACGACGACAACGTAGAGCGCGGTCTTCAGACCGCGCGACATCCACGTCACGTGATCACCTCATTGTGAGCTTCTGCCCACTCGACAGACGCATTTGCGTGCTCGGCATCGAGCCTGCGGCGTCGCTGCCGTCCTTGGCCAGCGCAGCGTTCTCCACCGTCACGGTGTCGCCGATCTTCAGCGTGTCGCGTTTCCACCCGCCGCGCACGAGCGCATACGGTGGACCCATCTCAATCTTGTACCGCTTGGTCTCGCCAGTGGCGGCCTTGGAGTCGAGATAGACGAACGCATGCGGATTCGCCCAATCGAGCTTGGTGACTACGCCGGTGATCGTGATCGGCTTGTTGGAGTCGTACTCCGCGTCGAATGAATGATGCGCGGCAAGAGAGGCCGCACTCAACGCCCAAATCAACAGAGCCGCGGTACGACGTATGGAACGGATCATGACTTTCTCCTGCTACTAGGAACTATGAACCGGAACAGGCACTTCTGAACTCCTGAACTACCGCACAAACGTCGCTTCCGCGTTCTCCTCGCAGAAATACTCTTCGATCTCTTCTCCCGGCACCCACTGCACATCCCATCCGCCCTTCCATGGGCGCGTATAGGTGCGCGGATCGTCCACCGTCACTTCGTATTTCAACGTGTCGAAGTCGGGCCGTGAGAATCGCTCGGTGAGGTGCAGCGCCTCGGTGTGGGGAAGTCCGCCGTTGCTGAACCAGAAGCGCTCGTTGTACCCGATCGAGTCGACCACGAGCGCGTCCTTCTCCCAGCGGCCGACCGAAGTGCCGTAGAACGTGAGCACCGCTTCAGCAGCCTGGCCCTGCGGCCGACCATCCGTATAGATCACGCGCCAGTTGCGATTGCCTCCGCCGAGGAGCACGAGGACGCGACCGACCTCGCGCTGCTCGACAAACTGAAATCCATTCGGCGACATGAACTGTCGCGGACCGCCCGGCGGCATGCAATGAGCGATGGGGTCGTCCTTGAGCAGCGTGCGTTGACGATGGAGATAGACCGCCTTCGACCACGGTTGGAAGGGCGCGATGCGATCGGCGTCGGAGAGATCCGCGAGCAGGCCGTCATCGTTCATGCGCACCGACGCGGCGCTCGACTCGACCAGCGCCTTCGCGCTCGCCGGTCCCCAATAACCCTTCTGCCCGGGGGGTGGACCGAGGCGCACTTGTCCATCCGGCCACCGTGGCGTTGGCGCGCGACGTGCGGCCGCCGCACGCGGGACTGGTGCAGTGAACAACGGCTTCCGAGAAGTTTTGAGCATGACCGATCGAGCGAGCGCTTGCCGCGCCGGACCGCGTGTCGGCGTCCCCTGTACGACGACGACATCACCGATCCGAACCGAGCTGCGCTTCCACTGACGGCGCTCGAGCTCGATCGGATTGCCGATATCGATCGCCCAGTTGGCGACGGTACCGCTCGCGTCGCGAACGTCGATGAAGACGAACGCGCGTGGGTTGACCCAGTCGATCCGCGTGATGCTGCCTTCGAGACGGATCTGCCGCTCGCTGTCGTAGGTCGCCGACGCGGGACGTTGTCCGTGCAGCGTTGCGACGGCGATCACGATCGCCGCGAGGATCAGAGTTCCGGTCCGCCTAAAGGCGGTCCCCACGTACTGCATCTCAATCTCGCGTCAGCTTGAAGTCGCCCTTTGCCGAACCCTGTCGCCAGCTGCCCGCGATCGTCCGGTGCGTCGCGGCGATATCGTCGATGCGACCTTCGACGGCGATGCGACCGTCCTTGGCGTCGGCCTCGAAGCGGACGGTCCAGGTCGTCACGTCGAGCGCGATCGCGGGTACCACGATCGCATCCGGGCCTGGATTAATAGTGCCCGTGATCGATGTGCCGTCCCAAACCATCACCATGGTGACGTGCGTGCGTTTCGCGGGCCCCGCACCCCAATCACCCGACCAGGTCCCCGACAAGGGGTGACCCTCCTGCGCGAGCGGGGCGCGTGCCGAGAGAACGACCAGCGCGCAGATCAAGGGAAGGGCAGCGCTCCTCATGAAAACCTCTCCTGGAGTGAGCGAAATATAGCCGATCCACGGGAGGGAACCGTGATGTGAATGACGGTTTTGGCATTTCGTGTGTCACGTCGGCGACATCGGGGCTGCTGTGCCTTCAGACCGTCGTAGGCAATCGCGTGCAGATTCCGGCCGAGGTAGTGCCGCGCCAAAGTGCGCCGGTCCGGCACACTCCTTGCCATTGGCACTGGCGCCAACGATCTATAAATTTTCGTCGACTGCAAAAGGAAAAGGGCCCACACGATGTTCCTCAGCGCGCTGTCGTTCTTCTCCCACGACCTGGCGATTGACCTGGGTACGGCTAACACCTGCGTGTTCGCGCGCGGAACGGGCATCGTCCTGAACGAGCCGTCCATTGTCGCGGTCAACAACGTCAACGACCAGATCGAGGC
>Ga0075433_10000588_pt1 | contig 24105 bp, 27 predicted proteins | sample RhiMethybrSRZTD2_FD_75299 | JGI IMG/M metagenome (GOLD analysis project Ga0075433, IMG submission 75299) | Populus rhizosphere microbial communities from Tennessee, USA - Rhizosphere MetaG P. TD hybrid SRZTD2 | ecosystem: Host-associated > Plants > Roots > Rhizosphere > Soil | place: USA... | reverse complement strand
TGCGCGAGGGATACTCGCGGGGCCTGCGCGAGCTGCTCTCGGTCGAGCGGCGTCCCGACACGATCAATCTCTCCGGCGGCGTGCCGAGTCCCGACACGATCCCGGACGGGCTCCTCGAGAAGCTCTCGCAGGAGGTCGTGCGGAAAAATCCGCGGCGCCTTTACGAGTACGGGGGCCCGGCCGGCCTTCCCGAGCTGCGCGAGGCGATCGCGACCACGCTTTCCCGGCGCGGCACGCCCATCGGGCCCGACGAGATCATCGTCACGAACGGGTCGCAGCAGGCCGTTTCTCTCGCGGCCGCGTGGGCGCGCGAAGAGGGGCGCTCGGTTTTCTGCGAAACGCCCACCTACACCGGCATCCCCGGCTCGTTCATGCTTTTCGGCCACTCCGTTCAGAGCATCCCCTGGGAGCGCGGGTCGCCCGACCTCGACCAGCTCCGGTCGGCCGCCGCGGGCCGGCGGTCGCTTTTCTACGTCTGCCCCGATTTCCACAACCCGACGGGCCAGACGATGGACGCCGCCTCGCGCCGCGCGCTCGCCGACTGGGCGCGCACGAACGATGCCGTCGTGGTCGACGACTCGATTTTCCGGGAGATGCGGTTCGAAGGCGACGAGCCGCCGAGCCTCTACTCGCTTCTCCCCCCGGGGCGCCGGATCGTCGTGGGCTCCATCTCCAAGAGCTTCATGACCGGCTTGCGCGCGGGGTTCCTCGTCGCGGACCGCGCGATCGTCTCGGAGCTCCTTCCCTACAAGCGGTACATGGACCTCGGGAGCCCGTCGATCGTCCAGGCGATCGCCGCGGCGTTCCTCCGCGGCGGCTATCCGAAGCACCTCGAGAAGATGAAGGCCTACTACCGGACGCGGCGCGACGCGGCCGTGAAGGCGCTCGAGGAATTCATGCCAGAGGGCGTGACATGGACGCGGCCGCAGGGAGCGTTCCAGCTTTGGGTGACGATGCCGCGCGGCGTCTCCTCCGTCCAACTCTTCCTCCAGGGGATCGAGCGCGGCGTCTCGATCTTCCCCGGCCCGGCCCAGGACATCGACGGCCGGTACCTGAACTCGTTCCGCCTCGGCTACGGCGCCGCGTCGCCGGAGGAGATCCGGACCGGCGTGCGCAAGCTCGGGGCGATCGTCGAAACGCTCATCGCCCGCGGCCCGGAGGCGGCGGATGCGCTGGGGCTCGGGGTCATGGTGTGAGGACGGATTACAGAGTTCCGATTGCGGATTGCGGGTCGGACCCGGAATCGGCAATCCGAAATCCGAAATCTGCATTGACGAGGAAAAACTCATGATTGCCCAGACAGGCACGTTGAAGGTGAAAACCGGTCTCGCGGAAATGCTCAAGGGCGGCGTCATCATGGACGTCGTCACCGCGGAGCAGGCGAAGGTCGCGCAGGAGGCGGGCGCCGTCGCCGTGATGGCGCTGGAGCGCGTGCCCTCCGATATCCGCGCGCAGGGCGGCGTGGCGCGCATGTCGCCCGTAGCGAAGATCAAGGAGATCCAGGCGGCCGTCACGATCCCGGTGATGGCCAAGGTCCGGATCGGCCATTTCGTCGAAGCGCAGATCCTCGAGGCGCTTGGCGTCGACTTCATCGACGAGAGCGAGGTGCTGACGCCGGCCGACGAGTCGTTCCACATCGACAAGCGCGCGTTCAAGATCCCCTTCGTATGCGGGTGCCGCGACCTCGGCGAGGCCCTGCGGCGGATCGGCGAGGGAGCCGCGATGATCCGCACCAAGGGGGAGGCCGGGACGGGCAACATCGTCGAGGCGGTCCGCCACATGCGGGCGGTGACGTCCGAGATGCGCCGCCTGACCACCTTGCGGGGGGACGAGCTCATGAAGGCATCGAAGGACCTCGGCGCGCCGTACGAGCTCGTGAAGGGGGTCGCCGAGACCGGCCGCCTGCCCGTGCCCAACTTCGCGGCGGGCGGGATCGCGACGCCCGCGGACGCCGCGCTCATGATGCAGCTCGGGGCGGAGGCGGTCTTCGTGGGGTCGGGCATCTTCAAGTCGAGCGATCCGGCGAAGCGCGCGCGCGCCATCGTGCGGGCGACGACCCACTTCAAGGACGCGAAGGTCCTGGCCGAAGTTTCAGCCGACCTGGGCGAAGCGATGCCGGGCCTGGAGATCCAGAAGATCGCGCCCGATGCGCTCTTCGCGAAGCGAGGTTGGTAGCCCAATCCCGAATTCGCGCGTCTGGAGTCGGGGGTCGAGAGACGCTTCGAGCTTCAAGTTTCAAGCCGGAAAGAGCGGACGATGACCACGGGAGTCCTGGCATTGCAAGGCGATTTCGCGGCGCACATCGCGATGATGCCGGGCGCGGTCGAAGTGCGCACGGCGCGCGAGATCGAGCCGCTCGAGGCGCTCGTCATCCCGGGAGGCGAGTCGACCACGCTTCTGAACCTGCTCGAGGGCTCGGGAATCGAGGAGGCCGTGCGAAAGCTCGTCGGCCGGGGCGGCGCGATATTCGGCACTTGTGCGGGAGCGATCCTGCTCGCGAAGCGGGTCTCCCATCCGGACCAGCCGTCGTGGGGCCTGATCGACATCGACGTCGAGCGGAACGCGTACGGGCGCCAGGTCGATTCGTTCGAAGGGGCGCTCGACACCGGCTACCCGGCCGTCTTCATCCGGGCCCCGCGGATCCGGCGCGCCGGGCCGGGCGTCGAGGTGCTGGCCCGGTGGAAAGGAGAACCGGTCTTCGTCCGCCAAGGCCGGGTCTTCGCCGCGACGTTTCATCCGGAATTGACGGGCGACCGCAGGATCCACGCGAGGGTGACCTCGCCGTGAGCGTTTCCGTCGCGATCATCGACGCGTTCACCACGACGCCGGGCCAGGGGAACCGCGCCGGCGTCGTCACGAAGACGGAGGGGCTCGACGATCCGGCCATGAAGGCCGCCGCGAAGGCGGTCGCCGCCTCCGAAACGGCGTTCCTGTTCCCCGGTCCGCGCCTGCGGTTCTTCACGCCGGCCGAGGAGATCCCCTTTTGCGGCCACGCGACGGTGGCCACGATTCACCAACTCGCCGAGACCGGCGCGATCCGCGCCCCGGGGCGCGTTGAAATCCAGTGCGCCACGGGACCCCTGCACGTCGAAATCGACGATTCGCGCATCGTGTGGATCGACGCGGGTCCCGTCGAGTGGTGGCCGACGCGCATCGAGGACGCCGATCTCATGTCCCGCCTGGGCGGCGATGCGTCGATGCTGGAACCCGGGCTGCTCGTGATGCGATCGGGCTCCAAGATCTTTGTTCCCTTGGCTCGGCGACAGGACCTCTGGCGTCTGACGCCCGACTGGGACCGCCTGTCCGAGCTCAATTTCACGCTGGGCGTCATGGGCGTCTACGCATTCACGAGGGACGTCGTCGAGCCCGGCAACGTCTCGCAGGGGCGCTTCTTCGCGCCGGCCGTGGGCATCCGGGAGGATCCGGTGACCGGCTCGGCGAGCGTGCCGCTCGCCCACTACCTCGCGCGGTTCGGGATCATCAGGCTCCCCGAAGGCGGCGGCACCGTCCGCGCGCGCGCCGAACAGGGCGACGCCATGGGAAAGGCCGGTCGCGTCGAACTGGAAGTGACCGGGGCCCCCGGGAAAATCCGGAACGTCCGGATCGGGGGACGCGCGGTCACGGTGATGGAGGGGCTGCTGAAATGAACGACTTCAAGAGCCGGGCCGTGATGAGCCTCGTCGAGCTGCACGAGCAGGAATGGCGCCGCTTCTGGGAGACGTGGGACCGCTTCGTGGCCGCGGGCGCGCCGATGCCCGACGCGCGCGGCGACGCCGACTACCAGAGCCCGAATCACCTCGTGGGCCACGTGGCGCGGGCGGCGCGCGGGTACCTCACGTGGATCGGCGAGCAGCTCGGGCGGCCGGTGAAGGATGTGGATCCCGAGACCGATTCGCTCAAGATCGCGCCGCGGGTCAAGGAATTCGTGGCGGAAGTCCTGGCGGCGTGGCGGCGCCACCTCCCCGCGGTAGTGGACGCGGACCTAGAGCCCGCGACGTACAAGAGCCGCTGGGGAACGCCGATGACGATCGAGGCGATGCTCGAACACGCGGTGGTGCACCCGATGCGCCACCGGATACAGCTTGAGAGAATACTCAAGCCGTCAGTCGACAGCCGTCAGCCGACTGCCTAGGAAGCCATCGGCCAGAAGCCGACAGCTTCGGACGGGGTCAGTCGTCAGCCTTCAGCCTTGTGCTGTGGAGCAACTCCGGTGCCGTGAGCGGGCTGCCGGCTTCCCGCTGACCGCTTCCATCGCTGTCACCGGAGCGCTGTAGGCTGAGAGCTAACCCTTCATGTCCTCGGGATTCACGTCCTTGACGTGCGTCGCGAAGCACCAGGAGTGCCCCTCGGGGTCGCGGATCTCGCACGTGCGGTCGCCGTAGAACTGGTCGGTCGGCTCCTGCGCGATCGTGCCGCCCGCCGCCTTCGCCGCCCGCGCGGTGGCGTCGACGTCCGGCACGTACACGTAGAGCGAGACCGGGGTGCCGCCGACGTCGGCCGGCGTCTTCCCCCGCATGTCGGGACCGGGTTCGCCGACCATGATGACGCCGTTGGCGTGCTCCAGCTCGCCGTGGCGCAGCCGCCCCTCGGGCGTCTTCATCTCGAACCGCCGCTTGAAGCCGAACGCCTTCTCGTAGAAGGCGAGCGCGGCGATGCCGTCGCGGACGGAGAGGTACGGCGTGATGATCGGCATCTTGGGACCGTGCCAGTGGACTTTCTTCGGAGCCGGAGCCGGCTTCCTCGCCACCGTCTTGAACTTCCTCGCGGGCTTCGCTTTCACTTTCGCTTTGGCCATGGTTCCTCCAATAATGTGGACCGATATTCTAAGCAGGCGGAGGAAAAATGGGATACGCGATTCACACCGACATCAAGTACGGGCCCCTGGAAGTGATCGAGGCGGGCCGGCTCGCCGACACCTGCCCGGACCCGTGGTGGAACCAGACCCTGTGCAAGGTCAACGACTGCGTCGCGCGCCTCGGCGTCTTCGAGGGCGAGTTCCACTGGCACAAGCACGACCGCGAGGACGAGTTCTTCTTCGTGCTCGAGGGCCATCTCCTTCTCGACCTCGAGGGACGGACGGTGGAATTGGGGCCGCGGCAGGGACTCGTGGTCCCGCGCGGCGCGATGCACCGGACGCGCGCGCCGAAGCGGACGGTCGTCCTGATGGTCGAAGCGGCGACGGTCCTGCCCACGGGGGATTAAGTCATGGCACGACTCAGCAAGTTCGACCTCGACAACGCCCCGCCCGAGGCGAGGCCGATCTTCGAGGCGGTCTACAAGAAGCGCGGCAACATCCCCAACATGTTCCGGACGATGGCGCACCGGCCGGAGATCCTCACGACGATGGACGCGCACTTCAAGGCGGTCATGGCGGCGACGACGCTCTCGGTGCGCCTGAAGGAGCTCGTCGTCCTGCGGGTGAGCGAGATCAACGGCTGCGACTACTGACTGGCGAGCCACACGAAGCTCGCCCTCGTCGGGGGCGCCACGGAGGAGGAGGTCGCGGCGGCGAAGCGCGGCGACGACTCGAAGTTCAGCGAGAAGGAGGCGGTCGCGATCCGCTGGGGGGAGCAGGTGACGGTGCAGTCGCTCCGGATCCCGGACGCGGAGTTCGAGAAGCTGAAGTCGTTCTACACGGAGGGGGAGATCGTCGAATTGACGGCCGCGATCGGATTATTCAACTACTTCAACCGATTCAACAATGCGCTGCACATGGAGGTCACCGTGTGATCACCGCGCCCTTGCCACCGCCTTCTTCCATCCCGCGTACAGGCCGTCGCGGTCGCGCCGCGACATGCGCGGAGTGAAGATCCGATCCACCTTCGGCGGCTCCATCTCGAAGCCGACCGCCAGGCCCGCGAGCCGCGCCGCCCCGAGCGCCGTCGTCTCGATGTTCCGGGGCCGCACGATCCGCGCGCCGAGGAGGTCCGCCTGGAACTGCATCAGGAAATCGTTCACGACCGAGCCGCCGTCGACGCGCAGTTCGCGGATGCGGATTCCGGCATCTTTCTCCATCGCCTCCACGACGTCGCGCGTCTGGTAGGCGACCGCCTCGAGCGTCGCCCGGGCGATCTCCTCTCGTCCCGACCCCCGCGTGAGGCCGCAGACCAAACCGCGGGCGTTCATGTCCCAGTACGGCGCGCCGAGCCCCGTGAACGCCGGAACGACGTAGACGCCCCCCGTCGAAGGGATCTTCACGGGGCGGCCGCGCGCGATTCCGAGCGCCTCCTCGAGCCATTGGACCGCCGCGCCCGCGATGAAAACGGAGCCCTCGAGCGCGTACACCGGCTCGCCGCGCCGGCCGCAGGCGAGCGTCGTCAGCAGTCCGTGACGCGAATCGACCCGGCGCCGGCCCGTGTTCGCGACCAGGAAGCATCCCGTGCCGTACGTGTTCTTGAGCGAGCCCGTCCCGACGCATCCCTGCCCGAAAAGCGCCGCCTGCTGGTCGCCCGCGATCCCCGCGATCGGGATCTCCGCCCCGAATACGACGCGATCCGTGACGCCGAACTCCCCCGCCGAGGGGCGCACCTCGGGAAGCACGTGGCGCGGGACGCCGAAGAGTTCGAGCAACTCGTCGCTCCAGGCGCGCCGATCGATGTCGTAGAGCATCGTCCGCGAGGCGTTCGTGACGTCGGTCGCGTGGACGCGCCCGCCCGTGAGCTTCCAGAGGAGCCAGCTGTCGATCGTGCCGAAGGCGAGCCCCCGGCGGCGCCCGACGCGATCGAGGATCCACCTCAGCTTCGTCGCGGAGAAATAGGCGTCGAGCACGAGGCCGGTGCGACGGCGGACGAGCGGTTCCGCCCCCGCGCGGCGCAGCCGCTCGCACATGGGGGCGGTCCGCCGGCACTGCCAGACGATCGCGGGTGCGACGGGCCGGCCCAACTTCCGGTCCCAAACGACCGTCGTCTCGCGCTGGTTCGTTATGCCGAGGGCCGCCACTGATCCGGGATCGGGCGCGACGCTCCGGAGAAGCGCCCGCGTCACGCGCCAGATTTCCTCGGCGTCGTGCTCGACCCACCCCGGCCTCGGGTAGACCTGCCGGAAGTCGCGGTCGGCCGACCGGAGGACGCGCCCGTGCCGGTCCACCGCCTGGACCGTGACGCCCGTGGTGCCCGCGTCGATCGCGAGGAGGTGTCGCGCCATGGGGCGCGATTATAGAATGTCCCCTCCATGACGCTCACGATCCACTTCGACGGACTCTGCCTGCCGAGGAATCCCGGCGGCGTCGCCACCTACGGCTTCGTGGCGAAGCGCGGCGCCAAGACGGTCCACGAGGAGTGCGGCCTCGCGGCGCCGCCCTACACGCCGCAGGCGACCAACAACGTCGCCGAGTACACCGGCGTCCTGAAGGCGCTCGAATGGGCGCTCGCGCAGGGCCTCGAAAAGGAAAAGGTCGTGGTCCGGGGCGATTCCGAGCTCGTCATCCGCCAGCTCAAGGGCGAGTACAAGGTGAAGTCGCCCTCGATCGTGAATCTCTTCACGCGGGTGCATGAGCTCGCCGGGCGATTCTCCTCGATCTCCTTCGGGTGGATCCCGCGGGAGGAGAACAAGGAGGCGGACGCGCTCACGAACCGGGCGTACGCGGAATTCGGCGCCGGGAAACAGAAACAACGTCGGCGTGAGGACGGCTCCGCCCTCATCATCCGCGGATTCACCATCGAGATCGAGACCGCGGCCTCCCCGCAAGCCGCCTACCGCCTTCTCATCGAGGCGCCGCGCGAGCTGAACCTGACGCAGGGAAAGGTGGAGTCGTCCACGCCTCCGAGCCGCATCGCTTTCCGCCACGGCGACGGCTCCGGCACCGTGCTCACGCTCTCGGCGCTGGCGGACGGCGCGCGGATCCGGTGCGAACATTCGCGGCCCGCCGGGGAGGACGATCCCGCCGCGCTCAAGGCGGCCGAGCGCGCCTGGCATGCGGCCCTGCTCGCGCTCCAGTCGCGATTGGAGGAGGGCCCGTGATAAATTTTGCTTTCGCCTTCCCGGCCCCTTAGACTTACGTCACCTTCTCTGCACGGAATCCCATGAAAAAGTTCGTCGGCGCGTTCCTCGTCGTCCTGGGCGTGATGGGCCTGGCGGGCTTCTCCGTCTGGGGCGCGACCAAGGCCGGCGCCTTGGGGACGAATTACCATCCCCTCCTGCCGGTCCTCGCCATCGGGATGGATTTTCCGCACGACACGCTGAAGCTCTCCGTCGCGATCGTCTTCCTGATGCTTGGGCTTTATTACAGCCTGGGGGAGGCGGGGCCGAGCCCGCTCGCGCAGGTCTTCCTGATGAACGCGCTCCTGCTCTGCTCCGCGCTCATCTTCGCGCTCGGCGCGTCGCACAATCCGCAGTACGTCGGGATGACGGGGATCTTCGCGGCGGCGGCGCTGCTCCAGGCGCTCGTCGGACTCGTCCTGCTCTTCTTCGCGGTGTCGGAGCGGCCGGTCGGCGGCGTTGGGCTCACGCTCGGCGGCGTCCTCTACGTCTCCTCCGCGGCGATCGGGGCGGTCATCTACCTGAGCGGGAAGGCGTAGCGCGATGCCCATCAAGAGCTGCACGCGGTGCGGCCTCAAGGTGCTCGTGGACGCCTCGCAGGCGGCCTCCGACACCTACGTGTGCCCGAGGTGCGTCTCCGAGACCAAGGGATCGTCGCCCCCGTCCAAGCCCGCGCCGTCCGGCAAGCGCCCGGCGGTGAAAGTCCTCTGCCCGTATTGCGGCGCGTCGTTCTCGGGCTCGATCCCGTCGCGCCCCGCGAAGGGCGGATGCCCCGTCTGCCAGAAGGAGCTCATCCTCCTACCGGACGGGACGATCCAGGCGGCGGCGACGTTCAACCTGGGCGCCTGGCAGAAGCAGCGCGAGGCGAAGAAGTCCGAGTCGACCCCGCCGGCGCCCGCACCGGCCGAGGCGCTGCCCGAGGCGGCGGATCCCATCGGCGGATCCACGATCCTCGACATGGGCGGGCCGCCTTCGCCCACCCCCGCGATTCCGACGCTCGAAGAAGGGCCGATGGAATTCCCGGGCGGCCTCGGCGGCGAGACCATGCTCGGGATGGGGGGCGGACACGCCGCTCCGCCCGCGCCGCGGCCATCGATCGACGAGCCCGAGCCCGAACCGGAGCCGGCGCCGGAGCCTCCTCCCGAAGAGCCGGTCCGGAGTTACCACGAACCTGAGCCTCCCCCGGAAGACGATCTCGGCGGAGAGACGATTCTCGACTCGGACGGCCCGCGGGCCGTGGAATTGCCGGAGCCCTCGCTCGAAGACAAGGACCCGGAACCCGACCTCCTGCGCGAGACGATGCCGGGGATGGACCGGCCGCCCTCGGCGGAGAGCCCGGTCCCGGAGCCCACGCCCCCTCCGATTCCCGAGGAAGAGCCCGCGCCGGCGCTCGAGTCCGAGGAGGCGGTCGAACGCACGGTGCGCGATTCGGATTATTCGCAGCCGATGGACGCGGAGCCGCCTCCCGCGCCGGAGGAGGAGCAGCCGGCCGAGGCTTCCATGGAAAGCGCGCCGGAACTTCCGGACAACCTGGGCGGGTCGACGATGCTGGGCATCGGCGGCTCGGAGGACATGGCGCCTCCGAGGCCGGAGCCCATCCCCACGATCGAGGAGCCGCCGCCGGAAGCGGTGCCGATCCTCGCGAAGGATGTGGCGCCGATCGAATTGCCGCCCGACGAACCCGCGGCGGTCGAACCTCCGGCCGACGCGCCCCCCGAGGAACCCGCGGAAGCCAAGCCGTACGTCTACGCCCCGATCGCGCGCGTTCCGCGGAAGGTCCCCGGGTCGATGGGCCCGCCTCCGCCTCCCGCCACCGTTCCAAAGGCTCCGATCTCGTCAGGCCCATTGCCGCCGCCCCCGCCGCCGCCGACGACGAGCAATCCGGTCCTCGGGAGCGATTTCCGCATCGCGACGGCGCCGCCTCCCCCGAAGTCCCCGCTCCCCGAGGCGACCAAGGCCGGGGTGAAAACGTCGCAGGTGGCGATGCCGCCGGCAAAGCCCAACTTGTTCCGCGTCCTCATGGCGTGGATCCTGCTCCTGCTGCCCCTGGTGATCGGATTCCTGCTCTACTCGATGCACAAGTCGTCCGCGGTGGAGAAGGTCATCCAGAAGCTCTCCGACGAGGTGACGCCCGGGTTCCGCAAGATGGACGAGGAAATCAAGAAGGCGATCACCAAGCCGGCGGAGCCCGCCCAGAAATAGGCGGGCGGGTTTCCAGATTCCAGATCCAAGATCCCAGATCCCGAAGTCTCGAGATTCAAGCCTCAGGGTGTGAATCTGGAACCGGAATCGGAGAGAGAATCACCCCGCGGGTAGGAATCGAATCGCCGGCCGGGTAATGATCTAGCGCTTGAGGAGCGCCGCCCGGACCTCGCGGATCACGTCGGCGTACTTTTCCTCGAAGATCTGACCCTTCCCCGCTTCCGGCAGTTTCACGGGCTCCGCCGGCTTCGGGGGATCGGCGGGCATCGGGGGCGGATCGGCGGGCTTCGGGGGCTCCGGCTTCGGCGGCTCGGGCTTGGCGGGCTCCTGGGGCTTCTCGGCGGCCTTCGCGGCGGCTTCCTTCTCCGCCGCTTCCTTCTCGGAGGCCGCCTTCGCCGCCGCTTCTTTTTCCGTCGCGGCCTTGGCGGCCGCTTCCTTCTCCGCCGCTTCCTTCGCGGCCGCGGCCTTGGCCGCCACATCCTTGTCCGCGCCTTCCTTGTCGGCCGCCGCTTTCGCCGCGGCTTCCTTCGCCGCCGCATCCTTGGCCGCCGCTTCCTTGTCCGCGGCTTCCTTCGCGGCCGCTTCCTTCTCGGCGGCTTCCTTGTCCGCGGCCTCTTTCGCGGCCGCCTCCTTCGCCGCCGTCAATTCCCCCTCGAGCCGCTTGATCTCTTCCTCTTCCCGCGTCTTCTGCTCGCGGATCGTCTTCTCCTGGCCTTCGAGATCGGCCAGGCGCGCGGTCTTGTCGTCCGAGGCGGGTTCCGACGCGAGCGCGTCCTTCCCCTCCTGGATTTTCCCGAGCTGCGCGTCGAGGTCGCCGACGCGCTGCTTGGACTCCTCGATGGCCTTCCGCTGGCGGACATCGGGGTCGGCGAGGCTGCATCCGGCCGCGAAGGCCAGGACGAAGAGGGCGGCGGCGAATCGGCGCATGGTCAATCCTCCAAGACGGGACCGGGCGACACTGTAACCCGGACGTCCGGCCCGGTCAATTTTCTGCCGCTAATTCTCGCAGGGCCCCGGCGGCCGCCGCCACGTCCGCGACGGTGTTGAAATAGCCGAAGCTGAACCGGACGGTCCCCTTCGGGAAGGTCCCGAGGAATCGGTGGGTCCCCGGCGCGCAGTGAAGGCCCGGCCGGCACGCGATGCCGTGCCGCTCGTCGAGCGCCGCGCCGACCTCCCCCGGCTCCCGGCCCTGGAGCGAGAGCGAGACCGGGCCGATCTGCTTCGCGGGACTCCGGGCGCTCCAGACCGTGACGCCGGGGATGCGCCGCGCCTCCTCGGCGAACCGGAGGGCGAGGTCGCGCTCGTGGGCGCCGATCTTCGCCACGCCCTCGCGCTCGACAAATTCCAGTCCCGCGGCGAGGCCCGCGAGTCCGTGCGCGTTGGGCGTTCCTCCCTCGAGACGGAAGGGCATCGCTTCGGGCTGGAGTTCGCTCTCCGCGCCGAACCCCGTGCCCCCCTCGCGGAAGGGGCGCAGCGAAAGCCCGGCGCGTACGTACAGGGCGCCCGTCCCCATCGGGCCCAGGCACCCCTTGTGGCCGGGAAAGGCGACGAGGTCGAGTTGCTGTCCGCGCACGTCGATCGGCACGACTCCCGCCGTCTGCGACGCGTCGAGAAGAAGGACCGCGCCGTGTCGCATGGCGACGTCGCCCAGCGCCGCCGCGTCGTTGACCACGCCAAGGACGTTCGAGCCGTGCGTCACCGCGACGAGGCGCGTGGCGGGCGTCAGCGCCTCGCGGAGCGCGTCGACGGACAGGCTGCCGTCGGGTTCGGCCGGAAGCCGGGTGACCGAGATCACCTCGGCCTGTTCCAGCGCCGCGAGGGGCCGGTTGATCGAGTTGTGCTCGAGGACCGAGGTCACGACGTGATCCCCCGGCCGGAGGATGCCCTTGATCGCGATGTTGAGGGCGTCGGTCGCGTTCAGCGTGAGCACGATCCGATCGGGCGATTCCGCGTTGAGGAGTTTCGCGACCCGGGAGCGCGCCTCGCCGATTTTCGCCTCGGCCGCGACGGCCATGCGGTGTCCGCTCCGGCCGGGATTGGCCGCGGCGTTCCGCGCGAATTCGTCGAGCGCCCGGTAGACCGATTCGGGCTTCGGCCAGGTCGTCGCCGCGTTGTCGAGGTAGATCATGCCGGGCTCCGCCCGAACCGCCGCCGCAGCGAGAGGCCCGCACCCCCGATCCCGATGCCGAGGATGGCGTACATCGCCGAAAGTTCTCCCCACCCCGGCATGCGAACGTCGACGTAGTCGGCGAGATGAGCCCGGTAGAGCGAGTGGAAGTCGTGCAGGACATCCATGCCGAGGAGCGACGAGGCGACGCCCGCCCAGGGATTCATGGAGAAGCAGAAATTGATGCGCGACGAGATGACGGCGGCTTGCCCCTTCTGGATCGCGTCATCGACGGCTTGCGGCGCGAAGAAGACGGAGGCCGAGAGGAGGCAGGCGATGAGTCCGGCCGCGACCTGCCCCAACGCCAGATGGATTCCGGAGGCCAGGATCGCGAAGGCGGTGGCGAGAACGAGGACGCCCAGGAGAGTCGCAATTCCGGCGCCGGCAATCAGGCCAAAGAGAAGTACTGGAGCGCAGAGGGCCGCATGGCCGAGCGTCGCCGCCTTCCACCCCGGCCTCCAGGCGAGGAGGGCGGGCGCCAGGAACGCCGCGGCCAGGGGCAGGGCGAGCGCGGCGATCCGGAAGACGATCACGCCGACAGTTTATCAGATTCCAAATCAGGGCCTCGGCTTGGCGTTGAGGGTCGTCAGGTAGCGCGCGAGCAGGTCGTGCTCGGAGGGCGTGAGCTTGACGTTGCCCCGGTCGATCATCTCCTGGATGTGCCTGCGCCACGCGTCGTCGGCGTACGCGTCCACGTCGTACAGGCGATGGCATCCGCCGCACTTGTCGATGTAGAGGCCCCGCCCGCCCCGGAGGTCGCGAAGCGTCGACGCGTCGCCGCCCGCGTCCACGGGCTCCGGCTCCGGAATGAACGCCGCGCACGCGGAGAGGAGCGCCGAGAGGGCCGCCGCCAGGGGCCAGATCCAGAACCGCCGCAGGGGCATCGCCGCTCCGATCAGAAATGGATGCCGAAGATCAGCCGGATCTCGTACCGCTCCTGGCCGTCGAGGACCAGGCCGGTGTTCTCCTTGATGTCGACCTGCTTGAGCAGCGTGAGCGTCGCCCACCAGCCGCTCGTCGCCACGTGGACGTTCGGCCCGATGAAGTACGAGTGGCTCTCGGTCTCGGAGAAGGTCCCCTCGAGGCTCATCCTCGCGACCGCCTCGAGCCCGACGTTCACGCATGAGCCGGCGTCGTAGGAGATGCCCGCGGTGTGGGAGATCTGCGACCCCTTTTCCCATTCCTTTTCGCCCGAGGGTCCCTCCTCCTGCTCCCACGCGAGTTCGAGGACCAGATTGTAGGCGAACGACCAGGGACCGAGCTCGCGGCTGGCGACCAGCTTGGCTTCCAGCTCGACCTCGTCGTCGGCGACCCCGACCTCGGCGTACGCCAGGAGCCCGACGGGGAAGATCCCCGCGTCGGTCAGCCGGTACTTCCATTCGCTCGAGAGTCCCTCGAGCTTGAACTCCGTCTCGTCGTCGACGCCCGGCACGCCGTCCGCGCGCAGGTACTCGAAATTGAGATAGAGGGCCGTGGTCAGCCGGTCCGTGAGGCCGTACTCCAGTTCCTCGCGCAGGTCGAGGCGGAGGAAGTCGCCGTCATGCTTGCCGGTCCGGAATGTCGCCCAGTGCTCCGACTCGAAGACCCCCTTCGGCAGGGTTTTCGCCTCGTAGCTGTAGGTGTACTTCCGCTCGTCGGCGCCCGCCGGGAGGGCGGCCATCGAGAGGACACCGAGTCCGATCCACACCAGGGTCGGGGTTCTCATGGAAGAGGGACCTCCAGGGGTTTGGGGGAAGTGAGACGCCAATGATACTGAGACCCAGTCTCAGTCATGTCTCGATAAGCGCGGGGAGTATTCATGGGAATTCCTAGCCCCGGGCCCGGGGACGGAGCGGGGCGAGGGAGCAGCCGGAGCAGGCGCCTCCCCGACGGAGGAGGCGGATCGCGCGGACGGCAAGCCAGCCGGACGTGCCGGCGACGAGGGCCAGGGCGAGGAGCGACTGGATCATGGCAAGACTCCCCACCCCGCCGCCGACGCCGCGCGGTACACGGCGAAGGCGGCGACCCATGCCAGCCCCGTCATGACGCCGAGCTGGAGGAGCGCCCATCGCCAGGAGCCCGACTCGCGGAAGACCGTCACGACCGTCGAGCTGCAGAGCATCGCGTAGACGAAGAAGATCATGAGCGAGAGACCCGCCGCGAGCGTCCAGTGCGGCCGGCCCGTCGCCGGATCGCGCTCGGCCTTCATCCGCTCCTTGAGCTCGGTGGCGTCGTCCCCGGCGCCGTCGACCCCGTACACCGTCCCCATCGTGCCCACGTAGACCTCGCGGGCGCTGAAGAAGGCGGTCAGGATGCCGATGCCGGTCTTCCAGTTGTGGCCGAGGGGCCGGAGGGCGGGCTCTACGATTTTTCCCGCGCGGCCGGCGTAGCTCTCCTCGAGCTGGCGCGACGGGTCGGCCGACCGGGGATGATGCTCGAGGAACCAGAGCAGGACCATGATGCCGAGGATCACCGTCCCCGCGCGCCGGAGGAAGGCCCGGACGCGCTGCCAGAGCTGGATCCCCGTCGTGCGCCACGTCGGCCAGCGGTACGGCGGGAGCTCGACGAGGAAATCGGTGCGGGCGGCCCGGCGACGCGCCCTCCGGAGCACCCACGCCAGCGAGAAGGCGGAGCCCGCGCCGAGCACGTACAGCCCCAGGAGCACGAGCCCCTGGACCCACGGGGCGCCGAGGATCACGACGCCGATCAGGCACGAGTAGACCGGCAGTCGCGCGCTGCAGGTCATGAGCGGCGCCACGAAAATCGTCACGAGCCGCTCGCGCACGTCGGGGATCACGCGCGTCCCCATCACGCCCGGGACCGCGCACGCCATCGAGCCGAGGAGCGGCACGAAGCCCCGGCCCGAGAGCCCCGCCGCCGCCATCGGGCGGTCGAGGAGAAGCACCGCGCGCGACAGGTACCCCGTGTCCTCCAGGATCCCGAGGAAGATGAACAGGAGCGCGATCTGCGGGAGGAAGACGACCACGGCGCCGACGCCCTCGAGGACGCCGTCGCTGAGGAGGCTCGAGAGGTCGCCCGCCCCGAACGCGGCCACCGTCCCCCGCTGGAGCGCCGAGATGCCCGACTTGATCCAGTCCATCGGGAACTGGGCCAGCCAGAACATGGCGACGAAAACGAGGCCCATGACCGCGAGGAAGATCGCGTAGCCGGCCACGGGGTGGGTGAAGGTCCGGTCGAGCCGCCGGGTCCAGTCGCGCCGCGGATCGGCGGGGGCGCGGCGGACCGCGAGGGCGCAGATCTCCGCGATCCGGCGGCGGCGCGCGCCGACGACGAGATCGCGCAGGCGTCCGCCGGTCTCGATGCCCCGCACGTTCCGGAGCGCGTCGCGGACGCCGTCGGGAATGCCGTCCGCTTCGGGCCCCTCGATGAGCGCGTCGGCGATCTCGGCGTCGCCGGGCGTCCCCGGCCACGCGCCGCGGAGGCGGTCGCACATGCCGTGGAGGGGCTCGGGCAGCGGCACGGGCGGAACCCGCGGAAGGAGCGTCGCCCGGGCGATCTCGGCCTTCAGCTCGTCCATGCCCTCCCCGCGCGTGGCGATCGTCCGCACGACGGGGACGCCCATCTCGCGCGCGAGCGCCCCGCGGTCGATCGCGATCCCGGCGCGCTCCGCCTCGTCGGAAATGTTGAGGCACGCGACGACGGGGACGCCGAGCTCGCGCACCTCGAGCAGGAGGTAGAGGCCGATCTCGAGGTGGAGAGCGTTCAGGATGACGACGGCCGCGTCGGGCGCGGGGGTGTCGGCGCGGCGCCCGAGGAGGACGTCCACCGCGATGCGCTCGTCGGGCGACCTCGGGGCGAGGCTGCGCATGCCGGGGAGGTCGATGACGCGGATTTCTTCGCCGTTCCCGAGCGTGGCCCGGCCGACGCGCCGTTCGACGGTGACCCCGGCATAGTTCGCGACGCGCTGGCGCAAGCCGCTGAGCCGGTTGAAGAGCGTGCTCTTGCCCGTGTTGGGATTGCCCACGAGGGCGACCGTACGGAGGACGGGAGGCGCGGCGACGGTCATGCCGGTCCTCCCCTCAGCCGGATGGACCGCGCGTCGTCCCGGCGAATCGCCAGGAGGAAGCCCTGGCGGTCGAGGACGATCGGCCCGCCGAGGGAAATCGTCTGGACCACCTCGACCTCGGCGCCCGGGAGAAGGCCGAGCTCGGCGAGGCGCGTGCCGAGGGGACCGTCGACGCCGTCGATGACGACGCGCGCTCCGGCCGGGGCCCGGTCGAGGGTCTCAGGCATCCCGTTCCGTTCTCGCGGGAGCCCGGCTCCGGCAGCGACGGCAGTAGCCGAAAATCTTGTGGCTGTGGTACATCGCGGTGAACTTGTGGCGGTGCGTGACCTCGTCCTGGAGGCTCTCGATGCGCGGCTCGCGGAACTCGATGACGGCGCCGCAGGAGATGCAGAAGAGGTGGTCGTGGTGGGGCCGGCCGAGGGCGCGCTCGTAGACCTTGTGGCCCGACCCGAAGTCGTGCTCGTCGAAGAGTCCGGCGGTCCGGAGGATCGCGAGCGTCCGGTAGACGGTCGCGCGGCCCACCGGCGTGCCGTCCCGCTGGAGGAGCCGGATGAGGTCGTCCGCGGCGATGTGGCCGCGGGTCGAGAGGAGCTTCTCGGCCACGAGCCGGCGGGGCCGGGTGAGCTTGAGCCCCCTTCCCCGCAGGCGGTCCTGGAAGGTCCCGAGGTCGACGCGCATCCCCTGTCCTATAATTGAGACTGAGTCTCAGTCTCTTGACCTAAGAATAGCCCCGGCGGCGGGTCAAATCAAGGGGAATCCGGCTTCAAGCTTCAAGCCGGACCCGGAGGCGGATGCGGGTTCGCGAATCCGGATCCAAATCCAGGGGGACCGTCGCGAGGCTGGGAACGGGGAGCTGGGAGCTCGCGCTTCAGCGCGCGCGGCAGACGTCGCAGAGCACGCTCCGGCCCTGGGGAGGCGGCGCGGGGAGGGCGACCTCGATCCCGCAGGAGACGCAGAGGGTGATGTGGCCGGGACCCGGCGGGCGGCGGGAACGGCGCGCCTCGGCCCGGCACGGGGGGCAGCGCCGGGGTTGATGCTCGTAGCCCCGGCGGACGTGCTCCCGCCGCTCATCCGCCGAGAAGATGAACGCGAGGCCGCAGTCGACGCACGTCAGCGTGAGGTCCGCTTCCATCGCCCCACTATGGCGCGGCCCCGAACCCTTTTCAAGGTGGCGCCGGAGGGGTGTAGCCGGTACAACTACAGCACCCGTCACGGCCGGCCCCTCCCCCGGCTCGAGAAAGGAGCGGCGACCCCGTAATGCCCGGAGACCTGTGGCTGGTCCTCCTCGGGTTCGGGGTCGGAACGCTCGGGACGCTCATCGGCGCCGGCGGCGGATTCATCCTCGTCCCCGCGCTGATCCTGATCTACCCGGGCGACAAGCCCGAAATCGTCACCGCCGTCTCGCTCGCCGTCGTCTTCTTCAACGCCTTCTCCGGGACGATCGCCTACGCCCGGATGAAGCGCATCGACTACAAGTCCGGCATCCTCTTCACGATCGCGGGCGTCCCGGGCGCCCTGCTCGGCGCCCACACGATCTCGTACATTCCGCGCCGCTCCTTCGAGATCCTCTTCAGCGTCCTGATGCTGGCCGTCGCGGCCTACCTGATGTTGCGGCCCGGGCGGGACCCGGTCGCGACGGAGCCCGCCCCGCCGGCGCCCGACCCCGGCGCGCACGCCCCGTTCCTCACGCGACGACTCAAGCTGGGCATGGTGCTCAGTCTTTTCGTCGGGTACATCGCGAACCTGCTCGGGATCGGCGGCGGCATCATCCACGTGCCGGCGCTCATCCACCTGCTGAAATTTCCCGTCCACGTCGCGACGGCGACCTCCCATTTCATCCTCGCCTTCCTCGCGCTGGCGGGGACGATCGAGCATGCGGCGCACGGCGCGTTCGAGGAGACGGCCGCCCGCACCGCCTTCCTCGCGCTCGGCGCGGTGGTCGGCGCCCAGGTGGGAGCGCGCCTGTCGACCCGGATCAAGGGACCTTGGATCGTCCGGGGACTCGCGGTGGCGCTGGGACTCGCCGGAATCCGCATCCTGTTCATGGCGGCCGGGCGCCATCCATGACCCGGATCGTCACGATCGGCGGCGGGACGGGGCAGGCCCAGCTCCTGGAAGGTTTGCGGCGACGCGGCGCCGACGTCACGGCCATCGTCGGGGTGACGGACAACGGCGGCCACAGCGGCCAGCTGCGCAAGGAACTCGGCATCCCCTCGGTGGGCGACCTGCGCGCGTGCCTGGCGGCCCTGACCGGCCCCCGGAGTCGGCTGGGCCGGGCCTTGACGTGGCGATTCAAGACCGGCGCCCTGGCGGGCGCGAGCCTTGGAAACCTGGTCCTCGCCGAACTGACGCTGGGAGAGGGAACGCTCACGCGCGCCGTCCGCGCCCTCGAGTCGATGCTCCCGGCCCGCGGCCGCGCGATTCCCGTGTCAGACGCCTCGGCGCAAATCGCCGCCCGGCTCGAGAACGGCAAGACGGTGATCGGCGAGTGGGAGATCATCCGGCGGAAGCCCAGGATTCCGATCGCGCGGCTCTTTCATCAACCCGCGATCGATGCGACGTCCGAGACGCTCCGCGCCGTACGGCGCGCGGGGCTGGTCGTCCTCGGTCCCGGCTCGCTCCGGACGGCTCTCGTTTCGGTCCTGCTGGCGCGCGGGCTCCGGAAGGCTCTCCGAACGAAGCGCGTGGCCTTCGTGCTCAACATCCTCACGCAGGCGGGTCAGACGGATGGATTCACGGCGCGCGACCATGTGCGCGAGATCGCCCGGTATCTCGGAAAGCCCCCTGACCTCATGATCGCCAACACGAAGCGTCCGCCCGACTGGGCCCTGCAGGGCGCGGAGTTTGTCGATCCGGACGGACTTGAGTTCCGGGGTGGCGATCTTCTCGAGAAGGTGAGTCGGGGGGACTTGTCGCGTCGGGCCCGCCCTTCCCAATTCGTCGCGGGGCCCCATCTCGTGCGGCACGATCCGGCGAAGCTGGCGCGCGCGATCCTCGCGATCGCCCGTCAGTAGCCCGGCGGCTTGCGGCCCGGCGTGTATTCCTTCATGAACTTCGGGTCGATCTTCCCCTCGGCGTGGCGCACGGCGGTCGCGTGGTACCGCATCGCCCGATCTTCGAACGTGGCGAATTGCTCGTCCGTGACCCGGCCGATCTCTTTCGCGGGAACGCCCGCGACGACCGATCGCGGCGGAACTTTCTGATTCTCCCGGACGAGCGCGCCGGCCGCGACGATGCATCCTTCACCGATCTCGCTGCCCGCCAAGAGCGTGGAGCCCATCCCGATGAGGCACTTGTCGGCGATCGACTTCCCGTGGATGACGGCCGCGTGACCGATGGTGACTAACTTCCCGATCGTCAGCTCGAGGCCGGGATCGCAGTGGAGGACGCAGAGGTCCTGGATGTTCGTGTAGTCGCCGACGGTGATGGGAGCCATGTCGCCCCGCAGGACGGCCCCGTACCAGATGTTGACGCCCCGCGCGAGCCGCACATCGCCGACGACGGTGGCGTTCTCCGCGAGGTAGATTCCGTTCCGTTCCGCGAGTTTCATCCCGCCGCGCCCGCGTGGTGGTGCAGGACCTGCAGGAACCGGTCCTTCTCGCGCTCGAAGACGTACACGATGCTCGTGACCCGGTGGGCGCGCCAGCCGGCGGAATATTTCGACGCCCACTCCTGGCAGACGGCCTGCGGGTCGGGAGCGCAGCCCGTCTTCACGCCCTGGATCCACTTCTCGCGCTCGATCTCGGCGACCTGCTCGAGGATCTCGCGCTCGGGGTTGATGCTGCGGTTCTGGATGATGAAGAACTTGATGGCGGTGTCGTCGGAGATGGAGGGAAGCCCGCGGTCGACCTGGTCCCGCTTGTACTTCTCGATTTCCTGGGCGTGGGCGATGATGAAGCGCTCGAGGTCGGCCTTGATGTAATCAAGCTCGCCCGACTCGTACTTCGCCCGAATCTCGTCGATTTCCGTCATGGTCGCCGGTCCCCTCTCCCCTCTCAATTTACCGGCTTCCCGACCGCTTTGCCACGTCAGGCCAGGCCGATGAGCTCCGCCAGGTTGGCCTTCCGGGTGAAGATCGGTTCCAGGGTGCCGCGGGGGGAGGTGAAGACCGGATTCACGCCCAGCCCGTGGCCCGCGAAGCGGCTCGTGCCGTGGGAAACGACGCCGATGGTGACGGCGCCCGGCTGCCAGCGGTGGCCGTGCGTGGCGTCGTGGTCCGTGATCGCGACCAGGTCTCCCAGGCGCACCTGGTCGAGGGTGAATTCCTTGAGGACCTCGGGCGAGCTCGTCTGGATGTCGCATCCGCCCGACCCCGGGTGGGCGGCGCCGAGCCCCGCCCCCGCGAGCTTGCCGGGGATGACTTTCGCCACGGGGATGCGGACCTTCCCGTTCTTCTCGGAGGGATTGAGCGCGCGGAAGAGCTTGGGGCCGAGGTTCATGATCGCGATGTCGGGGTAGTCGATGAAGCGCAGGCCGGTGCCCGCGGCGCGGACCTGGATCGAGTCGCCGATGCAGAGCCGCTCGACGACGCGCTTGGGGAAGTAGATGTGGACGCGGTCGCCGTGGCTGTGCTTGCCGGTGACGACGCCGGTGGCCCCCTTGAGCTTGACGTCCTTGCCCTCGAAGACGGCGTCGGTGATGACGGCCTCGTTGCCGATGCAGGCGAAGGCGGCGAGGGCGTCGTTCTCGCGGGAATCGTCGCACCGGATGGCGACGCCGGGCTCGACGTGGTCGGCGCCCGCCCATCCGCCGGCGGCGTCGCCCACCTTGACGTTGAAGACGATGCCCCCGGCGCCCGCGGCGACGAGGGAGGAGCCGTCGGCGGCGGGCCGGAGGTCGTTGCCGTCGCGGCGGGGGTGGGCGATCCGTCCGGCGACGGCGCACTCGACGAGCTGGTCGACGTTGGTCTTGATCATCCCGGCCTCCTAAGCGGAGCGTCCACCGCCCCTCGACACGCTCGGGGCGAGCCCCCCCCTTCCGGAGGCCGTACTTTACGGATTTGACATATGACTTTCAACCCCCGCCCGTCCGGGGCGGTTCACTTGTGAACCGCGGGAGGTCCCAGGGGGAGCTCGATCGTCACCTCGGTCCCCTCCCCCTTCTTGCTCCGGATGCGGAGCCGCCCGCCGTGATTTTCGACGATGTTCGAGGCCACCGGCAGGCCCAGGCCCGACCCTTCCCCCGCGTCTTTCGTGGTGTAGAAGGGGTCGAGCGCGCGGTCCGCCTCTTCGGGCGTCATACCTATCCCATTGTCGGTAATGGAGATGCGTACGTCGTCCCCCACGGTCTGGTGGCTGATCCGGATCCTCCCCTTCCCCTCCTCGCAGGCATCCACCGCGTTCATCAGGATGTTCAGGAGGGCCTGCTGGAGCTCCAGGGGGTCGCCGTGGATCGGCGGCAGGGCCGGGTCGACATCGTTGCGGATCTCGACCTTTTTCTGGCGCGCCTTGTGTTCCAGGAAGGCGATCGACCGCACGACGATTTCCCTCAGGGAGACCGGCACCGCCTGGAACGCCATGGGCCGGTAGTGGAGGATTTTCTGGACGATCCCGCGGATCCGGGTGAGGCCGTCGGAAATCAGCTCGAGGTATTCCGCCTGCTTCGCGGGATCGAGCTTGCCCGACCGCAGGGCCCCCGCCGCGTTCATCATGCCGCCGAGCGGATTGTTGATCTCGTGGGCGATCCCCGCCGCGAGCGTGCCGGTCGTCGAGAGCCGCTGGGCATGGAAGAGCTTGCGCTCGGTATTCGTGATGCGGTCCCGCGCCTTCTTGATGTCCTCCTGGAGCGTCTGGTGGTAGGCGTCGAGCTTCTCCATCATCGAGTTGAACGCCTGGATCATCGTGGCGACCTCGTCGCGCCGGGCGGGCGCGGGGATGCGGCGCGAATAGTCCCCCTCGGAGACCCGGCGGGAGGCCTCGACCATCGAGGCGAGCGGCGCGAGGACGAGCCGGTTCAGGAGGGCGTACGTCAGGAGGACGAGGGTGAAGGCCCCCAGGACGAGGATCGCGACGCTGGCCCAGAGGGTGTTCGTGACCGGCTGGGACGGTTCCAGGTCGGGCTTGAGATCGAGCCGGACCGCGTAGACCACCTCGGGGCCGCCGGCGATGCGCAGGTAGGCGTGGCGGCGCTCCGCGTCGGTTCTCACCTGGATGTGCTCGGAGTCGAGCGCGGCCTGCAGGAGGGGCGCGTCTTCGAGCGGGACGGCGGTCTCGAGCGGCCGGGACGAGCGGACGATCCAGCGGCCCTTGTCCCGGGCGGCGATGAGCCAGCCGTCGACGAGGCCTGCGTCGGAAAGGCGCCGCTCGAAGTCCTTCAGGCCCCCGCTGGGATCGCGCGCCTCGTTCACCCACGCCTCGAGGACGATCCCGAGGAACCTCGCCTTGTCCTGCGCGTGGGCCTTCTGGCGGGCGTACCCGTCGATCATCAGGTTGAGGGTCACCAGGGCCCAGACGAGGAGGAGGACCCCCGTCACCCCGCCGATCATGCGGGCGCGGAGGGTCATCGTGAAGCTCCCCGTTTCCGGCCGCCCATTCCCCGCATCGCGAGGGTGCGGACTTCGAGCCTGAAGCACCCCGCGGGAATTCGGCTGGAAACTTGACGCTCGACGCGGACGGGGACCTGGGATCCGGAAGCCTGGACCTCGCCGTCAAAGAAAAAAGGCGCCCCCCCGTGGGAGGCGCCCTTTTTGGTCACTGAGTCTTGGGCCCAGTCTAGCCCTTCGACGTCCCGATCCCTTGCAGCAGGCTGACCAGCGGCAGGAAGAGGGAGACGACGATGAAGCCGACCGTGAATCCCAGGCCGACGATCAGGAGCGGCTCCAGGATGCTCATGAGGGCGCCGACGGCGGCGTCGACCTCCGCGTCGTAGTTGTCCGCGATTTTCAGGAGCATCTTGTCGAGCTCGCCCGTCTCCTCGCCGACGTCGATCATGTTGATGACGATGTCGTCGAAGACGCCGCTCTGCGCGAGCGGCTCGGCGATCGATTCACCCTCGCGGATCGAATCGTGGACCTTGCCGATGGCGGAGGCCACCACCTCGTTGCCCGTCGCGTTCTTCACGATGTTCAGGGCCTCGAGGATGGGAACGCCCGACTGGAGCAGGGTCCCCAGCGTGCGGCAGAACCGGCCGATGATCGACTTCTTGATGATGGGCCCGAGGAGCGGGGCGTGCAGCTTCACCCGGTCGATCGTGTGGCGCCCGCCCTTGGTCCGTCCCCACGCCTTCAGGATGAAGAAGAGGACGACCGGCGCGCCGAGCAGGATGAACCAGTAGTTCTTCACGAAGTTCGAGATGCCCATGAGGAACATGGTCATCGGGGGCATGGCGACCTTGACCGACTTGAAGACGTCCTCGAACTTCGGGACGATGAAGGTCATGATCGCGAGCACGACCGCGATCGCGATCGTGATGACGACGATCGGGTAGATCGACGCCCCGATGATCTTCCGCTTCAGGGCCTCCATGCGCTCCATGAAGGCCGCGAGGCGCTGGAGGATGACGTCGAGCACGCCGCCCGCCTCGCCCGCCTTCACCATGTTCACGAAGAGCTTGTCGAAGGTCTTCGGGTGCTTGTTCAGGGCCTCCGAGAGGGAGGAGCCGGTCTCGACGTCCTCCGCGACCTCCGCGGTGATGTTCTTCAGGAGGCAGGGGCGCATCTGGTTCGAGAGGATCTTGAGGCTGCGGACGACGGGAAGGCCCGCGTCCATGAGGACGGAGAGCTGCTGGGTGAACTGGGTGAGCTGCTTGTGCTTCA
>Ga0075433_10000582_pt1 | contig 24185 bp, 22 predicted proteins | sample RhiMethybrSRZTD2_FD_75299 | JGI IMG/M metagenome (GOLD analysis project Ga0075433, IMG submission 75299) | Populus rhizosphere microbial communities from Tennessee, USA - Rhizosphere MetaG P. TD hybrid SRZTD2 | ecosystem: Host-associated > Plants > Roots > Rhizosphere > Soil | place: USA... | reverse complement strand
GGCGAGGTACTTGGCCTTGTTGCCGAGCACGCCGCGCTCCTGCACGTCGGCCGCCTCCCAGCGCTCCGCGCTGTCGGCCAGCACCAGCAGGGCCGCGTCGAGCTGCGCGGCCAGCTCGCCGACGTGGCGCTGGACCGCGGGATCGTGGGCCACCGGGATGTTCTCGGGCTTCACGATGCGCTGCTTGGCGTAGTCGATGGCGAAGGCGAGCGCGCCCTGCGCGATGCCCGCGTAGACCGCCGCGTAGCCGAGCGCGAAGCTCTCCACCACGCCCACCCGCAGGGCGGTGCCCGGGTCGCCGAGCGCGGCGTCCTTCGCCACCCGGACTCCGGTGAACGTGACCGACGGGCTGAAGGTCGCGCGCATGCCCAGCGTGTTCCACTTGCCGTCGGTGGCAATGCCGGGGGCGTCGGCCGGCACCAGCACCTGGAGCAGGGCCTTGCCCATGTCGGTGCCGCCCTCGAGCGCGCACCAGACCATGTAGCGCGAGGCCCCGAGGGCCATCGTGCAGAAGTGCTTCACCCCGTCGACCACGTAGTGGTCGCCATCCTGGCGGGCCACCGTCTCCATCAGGAAGGTGCGCGAGAGGCTCACCGCCGGCTCGCTGCCCCAGCTGCCGAAGAGCCGGCCGTGCTCGACCACCTCGGCGAAGTAGCGGCGCTTCTGCGCCTCCGTGCCGAGCGCGTCGATGAAGCGCATGACCGTCGAGTGCATGTGCACGGTCATGGCGGTGTTGGCGCATCCGCGGGCGATGGTGCGGATCACCCCGATGTAGGTCGGCATGTCGAGGCCGAGTCCGCCGTACGCGGTGGGGATGCACGAGGCCAGAAAGCCATCCCGCCCGAGCACCCGCCACGAGTCGATCGGGTTGGCGCCCGCCGCGTCGTACTCGGCCGCCCGCGGCGCGATCTGCTCGCGCGTGAGCTGGTCGACCCGGGCGAGGATGGCTTTCTGGGCCGTGCTGGGCATGCGTCGGCTAGCTCATGCCCTTGGCCGGCTGGCGGTTGCCGGTGACGCAGCGGCAGGTGCCGGCCTGGTGTAGCTCGATCATGTTGCCGAACGGGTCGTACATGAAGATCTGCTGCGACTCCGGGCCCACCACCCCGCGGGTCACCCAGTGCTCCACGCCCAGGCGGTCGAGCTCGGCCTTGGCCTCCTGGATGTCGGGCACCGCCAGGGCCACGTGCGGCCGGGACGGATCCTTGTCCGGCCCCTGGGCGAACTTGGACTGGCCATCGACTCCCATGAGATGGATTTGAGCAGTTCCGCCCACGTCCATCCAGTAGCCGTCGATGGTTGGAATAACCGGGCGGCCCTGGTCGGCGTCGAGGCCGAGCACGTCGTGGTAGAAGCCGTAGGCCTTCTTCACCTCGGCGGGCGAGGGACCGACGCGGATACCGTGGTGGTGGAGCTCAAGCACTTTGACGGCCATGGATGCCTCCTGTGAGCGTGCCCCATATCCCCTTGGGGAGGAACAGGACGAACGCGGAGAAGATCGTGCCGATCACCAGGGGCCAGGACTCGAGGACGAGGCTCAGCCGCTCCTCCAGCACCAGGAAGGTGGCGGCGCCCACGAAGGGGCCGAAGAAGGTGCCGGCCCCGCCGAGGAGCGTCATCATGACCACCTGGCCCGAGGTGGTCCAGTATAGCGACTCGACCGGCACGACGGTGAGCCGCAGGGCGTCGAGCGATCCGGCGAGCCCGGCGAAGCAGGCGGAGAAGACGAACGACAGGTGCTTCACCCGGTCGACGTCGTAGCCGCAGGCCACCGCGCGGCTGCTGTTCTCGCGGATGGCCTGGAGCACCGCCCCGAACGGCGAGTCGAGGATGCGGCGCAGCGCCAGCACCGCGAGCCCGACCAGCACGTAGGCGAAGTAGTAGAAGGCGAGGGAGGTCTCGATCGAGTAGCGCCAGGGGCCCAGGCCCAGCGCGAGCTGGGGGATGCCGCGCAGCCCGTCGTCGCCGCCGGTCACGTCGGCCAGGTGGAAGGCGATGAAGTAGAGGAGCTGGGCGAAGGCCAGCGTCAGCATCGCGAAGTAGATGCCGCGCCGGCGCAGGCAGAAGAAGCCGATGACGAGGCCGCCGAAGGCGGCGAGGAGGAAGCCCGCGCCGAGCCCGAGCCAGAGCGAGCCCAGGTGCAGCTTGGCGAGCGCGATGCCGCAGCCGTAGGCGCCCAGGCCGTAGTAGGCGGCGTGGCCGAAGGAGAGCAGGCCGGTGTAGCCGTAGAGCAGGTTGAAGCCCATGGCCAGGAGCCCGAAGATCAGCACCTGGGTGGCCATCGTGCGGTTGGGCACGATGAAGGGGAACACCGCGAAGAAGACCCAGAAGGCGAGCACCGGGTGCGCGGCCACCCGCGCGGCGATCGCGCGGAGCGCGCTCATTCGGCCAGGCCCGCCTCGCCGAAGAGCCCGCTCGGCCGCACCAGCAGCACCACCGCCATCACCACGAAGACCATGATCTCCGCCGCCTTGGGCATGAAGAGCGTGGTGAGGGCGACCACCTGCCCGATCAGCAGGCCCGCCACCACCGCGCCGAGCAGGCTCCCCATGCCGCCCACCACGATGACCACGAACGACTCGATCACCATGGTCACCCCCATCTCCGCGTAGGCGCCGCGCATCGGGCCGGCCAGGATGCCGGCCAGCCCGGCGAGCGCGGTGCCGATGCCGAAGACGACCAGCCAGACGCGCCCGAGGTCGATGCCGAGCGCCCGGACCATCAGCGGGTCGCGCGAGCCCGCCCGGATGATGAGGCCGATGTTGGTGCGCCCGAGGAAGAAGTAGAGGCCGATCAGCACCGCCACCGTGACGCCGATCAGGAAGAGACGATAGGTGGGGAAGGCCATGAAGCCGAGATCGACCGCGCCGGCCAGGGCCCGGGGCGGATCGAGGGTGAGCCCGATCTTGCCCCAGAGCACCTTGACCCCCTCGACCAGGATCAGCGACAGGCCGAAGGTGAGCAGCAGCGGATCGTCGGGCGAGCGGCCGTAGAGCCGCCGGATGAGGAACCGCTCCATCAGGAGGCCGAGGGCGCCGACCATGAGAGGCGCCACGATCAGCGCCACCCAGAAGCTCTTGGTGTGCGTGAGCACGAACACACCGAGGTAGGCGCCGAGCATGTAGAGCGCGCCGTGCGCGAAGTTCACCACCGTCATCAGGCCGAAGATGAGCGACAGCCCGATGGCGAGGAGCACGTAGATCATGCCGAGCACGAGGCCGGTGAAGACCTGTGCCAGGAGCGTCGCGAGATCGGGCACGAGCCTAGGCTTGGCCCTTCTCCTTGCAGGTGCGGTCGAGCTCCTCGTTGGCCGGGATCTTGGTGACGATCTCGGCCAGGCCCCACTCCCCCTTCGTCTTGCCCGGCTCGCGCCCCTTCACGATCCAGAGGTCCTGGAAGGACTTGTTGTCGCACGTCCGCCACCACTGCTTGCCCTTGTAGTGGTCGTAGGTGGGGCTCTTCCGCAGCGCATCCGCCACCGCCTCGGAGTCCACCGACTTGGCGAGCGTGCAGCCGCGCGCCACCTCCATGACGCCGCTGAACGCGTAGGCGCCGTAGTCGCCGGGGGGCGCGTTGAACTTCTTCTGGTAGACCTCGACGTACTTCTTGGCGGACGGGACGCTGTCCGCGAGCTCCCAGTAGAAGCTCGTGCCGCCGAAGATGTCCGCGTACAGATCGGGTCCGCCCTCCTTGAGCTGGGGCAGCCAGTGCAGGGGCTGGGCGATGCGCATGTTCTTCTTCATGCCGTAGCTCTGCACCTGCTTGAGGAAGGCGATGTTGTCCGCGCCCGGGGTCATCGAGACCAGCACCTCGGGCTTCGCGCCCTGGATCTTGGGCAGGTGCGCGGAGAACTCGGCGCTCCCGAGCGGATAGGGCGTCGACCCGAGGAGGGTGCCGCCCTGCTTGGCGAGCACCTCCTGCAGCACCATGTTGTTCTGCTTACCCCACGCGTAGTCGGCGTAGATGATCCACCACTTCTTGCCGAGGTTCTGGGCGATCCAGCTGCCGACCGCGCGGCTCGTGATGGTGGGGTTGAGCGCCTCGTGGAAGGTCAGCGGGCTCGCGTCCGGCTTGGCGCTGATCTCGTCCGACTGGCTCACCGAGATGAAGAGCACCTTGGACTTCTTGGTCTGCTCGTTGATGGCCATCTGCACGTGCGCGGCGAGGCCGCCCACGATGAATTGGACCTTGTCGTTCTCGATCAGCTCCTTGGTCCGCTGCGCGCCGACCGCGGGCTTCAGCTGGTCGTCGCGAAACAGGACTTCGACCTTCCGGCCCAGGACCCCGCCCTGCGCGTTCAACTCCTCCATCGCCAGGGTGGCGCCGCGCTGCTGGTCGGCCGCGAGCGCGCCGAAAGGACCGGTGAGCGGCAGGGGGAACCCGATCCGGAGGGGATCCTTGCTCTGGGCGCGCAGGATGGCCGGGAAGGAGAGAGCGGCGGCGCCGGCCGCCGTGGTTGCCAGGAATGACCGACGATCCATGGGGTTGCCTCCTCTACGTTGAGTGAGCGCGACGTTTGCGGGGACGGGTGGCGGGTATCATAGGAGGGCCTCCGGAGCGTGTCAATCGTGTTACCATGCCGCACGTTTGCGCAGATTGCGCAGGTCATGACCGTCCGTCACGTCGGAGCCCGCCTCAAGCGCCCGGACGACCCCCGTCTCCTCACCGGGCGCGGCCGCTATGTCGACGACCTCACGCTGTCGCGGATGGCCCACGTGGCCTTCGTCCGTAGCCCGCACGCTCACGCGGTCATCGCCGGGATCGAGTGCGACGCGGCGCGCCGGGACCCGGGGGTCCTGGCCGTCCTGACCGGGCCGGACGCGGCGCGACTCTGCAAGCCCTATCGCGGCGTGCTCCTCCACTATGCGGGCATGAAGACGGGCGCCATGCTCCCGCTCGCCACCGACCGCGCCCGCTACGTGGGTGAGCCGGTGGTGGCGGTGGCCGCGGGGAGCCGCGCGCTCGCCGAGGACGCGGCGGCCCGGGTGGTGGTGCGCTACGAGCCCCTGCCCGCGGTGCTCACCCCCGAGCAGGCGCGCGAGCGGCCGCCCATCCACCCGGAGCTGGCCGACAACGTGATCTACGAGACGCGCCTCGCCGCGGGCGACCCGGCGGCGGCCTTCGCGGCGGCGCCCCACGTCTTCCGCCGCCGCTTCACCACCGGGCGCCACACCGGCGTGCCGATGGAGCCGCGCGGCCTCGTGGCCGACTTCGAGCCCGCCACCCGCGCCCTCACCCTGTGGATCTCGACGCAGGTGCCGCACATGATGCAGGCGGTGGTCGCCGACCTCTTCGGCCTGCCCGAGCACCGCGTACGGGTGATCGCCCCCGACGTGGGCGGCAGCTTCGGCATCAAGATCCACGTCTACCAGGACGACATGGCGGCGTGCGCGCTCGCGCTCCTCCTGGGCCGCCCGGTCAAGTTCGTGGCGACCCGGCACGAGTCGTTCGTCTCCGACATCCACGCCCGCGAGCAGCGGATCGACGTGGAGGTGGCGGCCGAGGACGACGGCACCCTCACCGCGATCCGCGCCGCGATCACCGCGCCGGTCGGGCCCTACTCCGCGTTCCCGCGCTCGAGCGTGGTGGAGGGCGGCCAGGTGCTGCGCCTGCTGCCCGGGCCCTATCGCGTCCGCCACTACGAGGCCACGCTGGCGGTGCTCGCCCAGAACAAGGTCGTCACCTCGCAGTACCGCGCGGTCGGCCATCCCATCGCGGCCGCGGTGACCGAGAGCATGGTCGACGTGGTCGCGCGCGAGCTCCGCCTCGACCCGGCGGACGTGCGGCGCCGCAACCTGGTGCGTCCGGAAGAGCTGCCCTATACGTCCGCGGCGGGCAACGTTTTCGACAGCGGCAGCTACCAGGCCGCGCTCGATCGGCTGCTCGAGGCGGTGGGCTACGCGGCGCTGCGCGGCGAGCAGGCGGCGGCCCGCGCGGCCGGGCGCCTGGTGGGCATCGGCCTCTCGTGCTTCGTCGAGCTGACCGGGCCCGGCGCGCAGTTCTACGGCATCGGCGGCGCGCCGATCTCGGGGCAGGAGGGCGCCACGCTGCGGCTCGAGCCCTCGGGCGCGGTGACCGCCCTGGTCGGGGTGACCGACCAGGGACAGGGCACGCCGCTCGCGCTGGCCCAGATCATCGCCGACGAGCTCGGGATCGGCGTCGAGGACGTCGTCGTGCTCTCGGGCGACACCGCGAGGGGGCCCTACGGCGGGGGGACGTGGGCGAGCCGCGGCGCCCCGATCGGCGGGGCCGCCACCCTGCTCGGCGCCCGCGCGCTCGCCGAGCGCATCCGGCGCGCGGCCGCGACGCTGCTGGAGGCCGCCGCGGCGGACGTCGAGCTGGGCGACGGCCGGGCGACCGTGCGCGGCAGCGGGAAGAGCCTCACGCTGCGGGAGGTCGCCCGCGCGGTCCACTTCCGCTCGAACGAGCTGCGTGGCCTGGAGCCGACCCTCGAGGCCACCGTGCACTTCACGAACCCGACGCCGTGGACCTTCACCAATGGGGCGCACCTGGCGGTGGCCGAGATCGACGCCGACACCGGGGTCATCTCCGTGCTCCGCTACGTGGCGGTGGACGACTGCGGGAACATCGTCAACCCGGAGCTGGTGGAGGGCCAGATCGCGGGCGGCGTCGCCCAAGGGCTGGGCGGCGCGCTCTCGGAGTGGTGCGTCTACGACGAGGCCGGCCAGCCGCTCGCGACCACCCTGATGGAGTACGCGGTCCCGACCGCGCGGATGGTGCCGTCGATGGAGCTCCACTCGCTGGAGACGCCGGCGCCCGCGCTGCCCGGCGGCTTCAAGGGCGCGGGCGAGGCGGGCGCCACCGGGGCCCCCGCCGCGATCCTGAACGCGGTGAACGACGCGCTCCATCCGCTGGGGGTGATGCTCACCGACCAGCCGCTGACCCCGGAGCGGGTGTGGCGGGCGATCAACGCGGCGCGGGGTCGATCGGCTCGTTGAAGCGGAGCCGGTTGCCGAACGGGTCGATCACCTCCATCACCCGTGCGTTCCACGGCGCCACCTCGACGCCGGGGCGCATGAAGCGGTAGCCCTTCGCGATGATCTCGCGGTGGTACGCCTCGAGGCCGCTCGTCTGCACGACCACTGTCGAGCCCGGGCACGCGTCGCCGTGGTGCTCGCTCAGGTGGAGCACGAGCCCGTCGCGCGAGATCTGTAGATACAGTGGCGCGGACTCGTCGAAGCGGGCCTCCCAGTCCACCCGGAAGCCGAGGAAGTCCAGGTAGAACTCCCGCGCCTTCGCCACGTCGAAGATGCGGAGGATCGGGATCGCGTGGAAGGTGGGCGCCACCGGGGGTTCCGCGGCTACCGCCCGGCGCGCGCCAGGCACGCGGCCAGGTCGCGCGGGCTCTCGCAGAGGAGATCGGCCCCCGCCTCGGTCAGCTCGCGCCGGTCGCCGAAGCCCCACAGCGCGCCGACGGACCCGATGCGGTGGGCCCGTGCCGCCGCGATGTCGAGGGCCCGGTCGCCGACCATGACGGAGGTCTCGGCCCGGATCACCCCGCTCTCGACGAGGTGCCCGAGCAGATCGACCTTGTGGTCGAAGCGCCCGCCCGGCTCCGCCCCGTAGACGCCGTGGAAGTGCCGCACCAGGTCGAAGTGGGTCACGATGCGGGTGGCCGAGTGCCGCAGCTTGGCGGTGACCACCAGCATGGTGGAGGCGAGGCGCGCGGTGCGCTCCAGCATCTCGGGGACGCCGTCGTAGACCGCGTTCTCGAAGAGCCCCACGTCGTCGTAGCGCCTGCGGTAGTGGGCGAGGGCGGTCTCGATCAGGGCGGCGTCGGCGGTGCCGAGCAGGGTGACGAACGTGCCGCGGAGCGGCGGGCCGATGTAGGCGGCCAGCTCGTCGTCGCCCGGGCACTCGCGGCCGAGCTGCGCGAGCGCGTGGCGGATCGACGCGGTGATGCCGGCGCGCGAGTCGGTGAGCGTGCCGTCGAGGTCGAAGAGGACGGTGAGGTCGCTCATGGGACGGACGGGTCGGTGAGCGCCATGGCCGTACTCGATCGTACACGAGGCGGCCACCCCTTCGCCGGATCAGCGTCGGGCGGACCGGTGCACCAGCACGACCTGCGCCGGATCGATCGCCTCGGCGGCCCGCGGGACGGAGGTCTCCACCCGGCGGCGCCGCGCCCAGTTGCTCTCGGTCGCGACCACCACCGCGGACGGCGCGCGATCGAGCGCGGCGTGCAGCTGGGGCTCGGTGTGGACGCGCGTCACGGTGCGATCGAGATAGAAGGCGAGCGGCAGCTCCGGGATCCCCCAGACCACCACCGCGGAGGCGCCGTCGAAGGCCCTCACCCGTTCCGCGAGCCGATCGTAGCTTCCCGCGTTGTGATGCGTGACCTCCAGGTGGTAGCCGATCCCGAACGCGGCCACCGTGGCCAGCCACACGAAGGGCAGGGCCGCGCGCACCCGGCCCGCCACGAGCTCGAACCAGAGCGCTCGGGTCCCGCCGTCCTTTCCGCGCTCGACGCGCCGCGACCCGAGCCACCAGCCCATGACGAGCGCCATCGGGGGCGCCACCGGGGCGTAGTAGCGGAGCCGCTGCTCGTGCGAGAGCGCGACGAGCGCGATGGTGACGGTGAGCCAGACCAGCGGCAGGAGCAGCGCGGGGCGCGTCCGGTCCCGCCGGTAGGCGAGGACGGCGGCCGGAACGGCGACCGGCGCCAGGAGCACCCACGGGGAGAGCGCGACCGCCAGGTTCCGCACCGGCCCGGTCAGCAGGACGAGGATGCCGCCGCGCGGCCGATACCACCCGAGCTGGTCCGTCACCACCGCCTCGCGCACCGCGTGGCTGTCCGAGAAGGCGCCGAGGACCCACCACAGCGCGACCAGGCCGCCGAGGAGCGGCAGGCCCGGGCCGAGGCGGAGGGACCAGGGACGTCCCGTGCGGGTGGCGAGGCGATACGCGAGGCCGACCGCCAGCGGCAGGAGGCCGGCCGGGCCCTTCGCCCAGAACGCGGCGGCGGCGAAGCCGTAGAAGCCGATCCACCACCGGCCGGACGGCTCGAGCGTCATCCGGACGAGCATCCACACGCTGGCGGTGATGAAGCAGGTCATGAGCGCGTCGGGCAAGGCGAGATGGGCGTGGAAGAAGAGGCCCTGGGTGGTCATGGTCACCAGGGCCGCGATGCGGCCGGCTTCCGCGTCGAAGAGATCGCGGGCCAGCGCGTGGACGAGCAGCACGGTGGCGACCACCGCGGCCGCCGAGGGCAGGACCGCGGTCAGCTGCGTCACGTGCCCGGCCGGCCAGGAGACCAGCGCGATCAGCCACGCGAGCAGCGGCGGCTTGTTGAAGTACCCCACGCCGTTGAGCTGCGGCCAGAGCCAGTCCCCGCGCGTCAAGATGTCCTGCGCGAGCAGCGGGAAGCGGGCCTCGTCGTTCGAGGTGAAGACGCGCGCGCCGAGCTCGACGCCGAGCAGGACGGCCGCGGCGAGCGCGATCCACGAGGGCGCGGGCGGCCAGCCCACGACCCGGGCTAGCCGGCTAGACAACGGCGCCCTCCCCGAGGTAGTGGGTGCGCCAGCTCTCGAAGACGAGGAGCGCCCAGAGAGTCCGGGCGTGGTCCCGCACGCCGGCCCCGTGCTCCGCGACGAGCCGGCCGATCGCGGTCGGGTCGAACACGCCCCCCGCGCGCAGGCGTGTCTCGGCCAGGAGCTGGTGCAGCACCGGCGCCAGCGGGCCGCGCAGCCAGGTGCCGATCGGCACCCCGAAGCCCTGCTTGCGGCGGGTGCGGATCTCGGGCGGGAGCCGATCGGCCAGGGCGTGCCGGAGCAGCCCCTTCAGCCCCCGGAAGCCCCGGAACTTCAGCCGGGCCGGGATCCGGCCGACCAGCTCGACGAACGTGTGATCGAGCAGCGGCGCGCGCAGCTCGAGGCTCGCGGCCATGCTCGCGCGGTCCGCGTTGGCCAGGTTCTGCCCCGCGAGGTAGAGCTTGCAGTACCGGTAGATGAGCCGGTCGCGAACGTCGAGGCTCGCGCACGGCGCCAGCGCGGCCTCGATGTCGTCGTAGGGGTCGAAGCTCCCCAGGAGGGCGCGGACCGACGGGGAGAGGAGCGCCGCCGCGCGCAGCGGCGGAAGGCCACCCAGCAGCGCCTGGTTTCTCGCGTTCGGCGGATAGTCGACCGCGAGCAGGAAATCGCGCAGCCCTTCGAGGCGATCCGGCAGGTGCCGCGCCGCCCCGCTGAGCCCGGCGCGGGCGTGGCGGGGCAGGCGACCGAACCCGCGGTGCCACCAGTCGGCGGCCATGGTGGGATAGCCGGCGAACAGCTCGTCGCCCCCGTCACCGGTCAGGGCCACGGTCACGCTCGGGCGCGCGGCCCGGGCGAGGAGATAGAGGGGGACGAAGCTCATGTCGGCCAGCGGCTCGTCCATCAGATTGCCCACGTCGGGCATCAGCGCGGCGGCGTCGTCGGCCGAGATCACGAGCTCCTCGTGCCGCGTGGCGTAGCGATCGGCCACCAGGCGCGCGTACCGGCGCTCGTCGTGGGGGCCCTCCGCGTAGCCCACCGAGAACGTGCGGATGCCGGCGCGCTGGCGGGCCGCGGTGGCGGTGACCGCGCTCGAGTCGATGCCGCCGCTCAGGAAGCAGCCGACCGGGACGTCGGCCACCAGCCGCCGCCGCACCGACTCGTCGAGCCGCTCCCGGATCTCGTGCTCCCACCACCGCTCGTCCACTGCGGGCTCGGGACGGAACGGGATGTCCCAGTAGCGTGACCGCGTGCTCGGCCCGTCGCCGCGAGTGAGGGTCTCGCCGGGGGCGAGCTTCCGCACCCCGCGGATCAGGGTGTGCGGATCGGGTACGAAATCGTACGCGAGGAACCGCTCGACCCCGCGCGGGTCGAGCACGCGGCCGACCTCGGGATGCGCGAGCACCGCGCGCAGCTCGGAGCCGAACACGAGGCCGTCGGCGGTCTCGGCGTAGTAGAGCGGCTTCTCGCCCATGCGATCGCGGGCGAGCGAGATCTGCTCCGTCCGCCGGTCCCAGACCGCGATCGCGAACATCCCGTCGAGCCGGGTGATGCAGCCCGCGCCGTGCTCCTCCCACGCGTGGGCGATGACCTCGGTGTCGGCCTGAGAGGTGAAGCGATGCCCCGAACGGCAGAGCGCCTGGCGCAGTTCGGGGTGGTTGTAGATCTCTCCGTTGAGCACGACCTGCACCGAGCCGTCCTCGCTGGCCAGCGGCTGCTCTCCGGTCGCGAGGTCGATCACCCGGAGGCGGGCCACCCCGAGCGCCACGCGTCCCTCCACGTGATAGCCCACCGAGTCGGGCCCCCGGTGGTGCAGGGTGCCGACCATGCGCTCGATCCAGCGCCGGTCCGCTCGCCGCCCGGGGTTCACCATGAATCCGGCGATGCCGCACATCGCATCAACCGCCGAGCTCGAGGGCGGGCGCCGCCACCGACCGTCGAGACAGGACCGCGAGGACCACGAAGCCGATCGTGGCCCAGAGGACCTCGCGGAGGCGGCGCACCAGGCTGAAGGCGAGTCCGGCGGGTGCCCCGAAGCCGAGCGCGGTGAACACCGCCACGTCCCCGGCCTCCTGAGCGCCCAAACGGGCGGGAATGAAGAAGGCGGCGAAGCCCACCCCCGCCCCGAACGCGTCCACGACCGTGGCGAGCCCGAGGGAGACCGGGAAGCCCAGGAAGTGGAGGATGCAGTAGGTTTCCAGCACTCCCATCAGCCAGCCCGCGAGGTGCCAGCCGATCGACAGGCCGAGGCGGCGCGGCTGGCGCCGGTAGAAATTGGCGAACGCCCGCTCCACCTGATCGAGCATCGGGCGGCGATCCGAGGAGCCGAGGAGTCCCAGGCGCCCCAGCACCCACCCGAATCCCCGCGGGCCGCCGAACACCTGGACCGCGACGAACCCGGCCGTCGCGAGGCACTCGAGGACCAGGAGCCACTGCATGCGCTGCAGCAGAAGCGAGCCGGGGGGCAGCAACGGCCAGGCGACGACGATCCCGAGGAGCAGGAAGAGGGCCTGCGAGATCGTGATGGTGGTCTTGGCGATCACCAGCGACGGCAGGCTCTCGGACAGCGGCACGTAGGCGCGAACGAGCCAGGCCTTGACTGGCTCGCCCCCGACGGAGGCGGTCGGGGTCGAGATGTTGAGCGCCTCGCCCGCGAGGCGGGCAGAGACGAGCGCGCCGAACGGGACGCGGTCGCTCGGGAACGCGAACCGCCATCCCAGCGTGTCGCACGCGATCATCAGGCAGGCCGGAAAGCACAGGACGAGCGGCAGGCGCCACGAGAGCATGCCGAGGGCGGAGAAGACGGGACCGAGACCGATGCTCCACAGCAGGGTGAGACAGAGCGCCGTTCCCAGGGCCAGCAGAGCGAACCGAGCACCTCGCATGAAGCGCCTCCGTCGGACGGGTTGCCATTGGACTGGTGGCGATCCACCGGGCCGGCCAGGCGGGCACCCCTCGCCCGGACCGGGCGAGCGATCCCTCGGAGAGGGAGACGCCCGGCGATGCTGAGAACTGAACGGGAGCGCCAAAGGCCAGCGACGGCGAATCAGCTACCGGAGCTGCAGAGGGTGCGGCTCAGGCGACCGGGGAGGCTCGGGCGTCGGCGGAGGAGAGGGAGGGTCCCGAGGTCGCGGTCGCAACCTCACCGGGCGGGGCCGGCTGGTGGACGGGGACGGGGGTGGAATCGTCCAGCGGAAACGGGTCGAGGATGGCGACGCTCGACGTGATGAAGAACACGCCATTGTCGTTGTCGTCGTCGTCGAAGAAGCCGGTGATCCAGACGGGATCGGGCGGGGTCGCGTAGGCCAGGGGCGTCAGCGCAATCAGGACGAACAGTAGCGCCAGCAGGCATAGCGGTCGTGCGGGAGGCGCCGCGCAGAGCGTCACGGCTACAGGGCACACCCCTCGCCCCGAATTGTCAAGCGTTATCCCCGCCGCGCCCACCTCCGCCGCCGTGCGTGCTTGCCGGGCACGATGACCAGCACGACCAGGAGGCTGCCCACGGCGACGCCGAGCAGGATCCCGAGCAGGGTCCAGATCACGGGCGTGTCATCATCCTGTCGGCACGGATAGAGTCATGCGATGCCCCTCGACCCGAGAGGACGATGGTCCTCTCGCGGCACCCGACGTGGGACGAGCGTTGGCCGGAGTGCCCCGAGCGACGGGGACTCTCCGGCTACCGAACGAGGGCGGGCTTAGGCTACGGGAGGCGCTCGGCCCAGGAACGCGGACCGAGCGGGCGTCGGCAGGAGGCGGACCTTGCCCGGCAGGGCGAGCGGAATGGCCATGAAGCGTGGCGTGAGCCCGGCCCGCGGGGCGGGATCGACGAGCCAGGCGGCCCACGTCAGCGAGATGATGACGTCATCGCCATCGTCGTCGTCGTAGATCCCCTCCGTCCAGGTCGGATCGGGGGGAGAGGCGTAGGCGAGCGCGGTCTCGCTCGCCAGGCAGGCCGCGATCGGGAGGAGGAGCAGAACCCTCCACCACTTCATGCGGCGAGCCTAGCTCCGAGGGTTCGCGTGGTCAAGCGAGAGGGAAATCTCGGTCTTCACCGAGTTGGCGATGAAGCACTGCGCGTGCGCCAGGTGGTGGAGGCGGTCGATCTCCTCCGCGGTCGGGCGGGTGGCGCCGCCGTAGGCGACACGGGGCCGGAGCGTCACCGCGGCCACCCAGACCGCGCCGCGCTCGTTCTTCCGCATCACGCCCACCGCGTCGTCCTCGTAGCGCTCGACCACGACGCCCGCGCGCATGGCCACGTGGAGGAAGGTGAGCATGTGGCAGCTCGCGATCGACGCCACGAAGGCCTCCTCCGGGTCGACGTGCGCCGGGTTGGAGAACGGGACCGGCACCACCGAGGGCGCGGGCGAGGCGGGGACGGTCAGGCCGCCGTCGAAGCTCCAGGTGTGCTCCCGGGAGTAGCGGCCCTTGAGGAAGCTCTCGCCGTCGACGGGCAGGGCCCAGCGGATCGACGCCTTGTGCTCAGCCATGCGGGGCTGCCTCCAGTCTCGCGAGCTGCCGGTCGTGGACGCGGCCGAGCAGCGCCACCGACGCGACCGCGCCCACCAGCGCCACGAACATGTCCCACTGAGTGTCCCACTGATCGCCCTGCGTGCCCAGGAACGCGTCCGCGCTCTCGCCGCCGATCAGGGCCGCCCACCACTCGATCAGCTCGTAGGCCGCGCTGATGGCGAGGCACACGCAGACCACCAGGAAGGTGAGCCACTTGCCCGGCCGGAGCGGCGACCGCCGGAGCAGGATCTCGCGGACCACGACCGCGGGCACGAAGCCCTGGGCGAGGTGGCCGAGCCGATCGTAGGGGTTGCGGGTGAGCCCCAGCGCGTCGGCCACCCAGTCCCCGAGCGGGACCTCCGCGTAGGTGTAGTGGCCGCCCACCATGAGGATCAAGGCGTGCACGAAGATCAGACGGTAGGCGAGCGGGGTGAGCGGGAAGCGGCGCGCGGTCGCGATCAGGATGGGCCCCGCGATGAGGATCGGCGCGACCTCGAGGAGCCAGGTGGGCCGGTCGTGGGGCGCGATCACGGACACCGCGAGCGCGACCGCGCCGGTGGCCAGGAGGACGCGCGGCTCTCTACCAGTCACCCGCGTACTGGGTGCGGTGCGGCTCGGTGTGGCCGAGCAGGCGCGCCCGGCGAAGCTCCAGCAGCTGGCGGGTGTGGAGGACGTCGTGCATGGGCCAGGAGGCGAGCAGGTCGCCCGCGGTGATCGGCCCGAACGGGGCGCGGTACTCGCGGGTCCAGTCGGGGGCGGCGAGGGTCCCGAGCCAGGCCAGCGAGCGCTCGCGCTCGGCCAGGAACGCCTGCAGGGTCTCGGCCAGCTCGCGCGTGTTGTACTGGTGCTCGATGACCCAGGCGGCGGGATCGATCGGGATCCACGCCTCGTCGGGCCGGTGCAGCACGAGGTCGAGGCGCGGACGGAAGTCGAGGCGCTCCTCGTCGAGCAGGTGACTCACCACCTCCAGCAGCGACCACGCCCCCGGGGCGGGCCGCGCCCGCGCCTCGTCGGGGGAGACGCCGACCACGAGGGCGGTGACGATCTCCGCGCCCTGGGCGAGCTCGCGCCGGATCACGTCGAGGCGCATGGGGTCAGCGCCGGAGCGCCACGTGGATCTCGTCGAGCCGCTCCTTCAGCTCGGCGGAGAGCCGCGCGCTCTTGTACGACATGATGATGAGCTTCACCGAGACCAGGAACACCCCCGCCTCGAGCAGCACGTCGTGGGAGAAGCCCTTCTCGAAGAGGGCCGCCACGAAGAGGACGAGGGTCACCAGGATCACGACGAGCGAGCCACCGTCGATGTGCTTGCGGATGCCTCCGGCCATGGATTCTCCTCTCGGGCGGTGTCGAGCCGTCGCGCCGGCGGCGCGGCCTACTGGAACTCGAGGGTGGCCGCGCGCAGGCCGCAGAGCAGCTTGCCCGCGGTCTCGAGGCAGCGGTCGTTGGCGGGCGGCATCACCGGACCGGCGAGCGCGTCGCGGTGCCACCGCTCGAGCGGCAGCTCCTTCAGGATGCCGCGCCCGCCCGCGAGCCGCAGGGCCCGCTCGGTGGCCATCAGGCCCACGTCCGCGCAGTAGGTCTTGGCCTGGTTCACCGCCAGCATGGTCGCCTCGCGGTCGCCCGCCGTCTTCACGCAGGCCGCCTCGTGCAGGAGCAGCCGCGCGGCGCGGATCTGGGTTCCCACCTCGGCCACCGTGCGCTGCACCAGCGGATGGTGGCTCATCGGCTCGATCGAGGGCCGCTGGGTCTTGGTGCGCGCCATTTCGGTCATGTACTCGAAGGCGGCCTCGCCGATGCCCAGGTAGACCGCGGCGTAGCCGAGCGCGAACCCCTGCAGGTCGATGGTGAGGTACTCCCCGGGCCGACCCACCACGTTGGCGGGGGCGACCGCGCAGTCGTAGCGGATGGTGTGACTGATGGTGCCCCGCATGCCGGTGGCGTTCCAGGTGCCCTCGATCTTCACCCCCGCGTCCCGGCTCGGGATCATCGCGGAGACGACGCCGTCCCGCGCGCTCGCGTGCCCCTCCAGGATGCCGGTGATGAAGAAGTAGTCGGCCGCGTCGCCGAGGGAGCAGAACTGCTTGACCCCCGCCACCCGGTAGCCGCCGTCGTCGGTGGGGCGGAACACGGTGTTGAGGACGAACTTGTCGCGGAAGCTCTGCTCGGGCTCGCTGGTGATGGACGCGATGCGCGCGCCGCGGCCCACCACCTCGCCGAAGTAGCGCCGCTTCTGCTCCTCGGTACCGAGGGCGGCCAGGAAGGTAGTCACCGTCGAGTGCATGTTGAAGGTCAGCGCGGTGGCCGAGCAGCCCCTGGCGATCTCGCGCAGGGCGTGCACGTAGGTCACCGGGTCCGCGCCCACGCCTCCGTACTCGCGCGGGACGGCGAGCGCGTGCAGCCCCGCCGCGTGCAGGTCGGCGTAGTTCTCGTAGGGGAACGTGGAATCGGCGTCGTACCGCGCCGCGCGCGCCGCGAAGCGGTCGCGCGACAGCGCGGCCACGCGCTCGATCACGCCGCGCTGCTCGTCGGTGAGGGGTGGGAGCGGGAACACTGGCCTGGTCCTCCTCGGGTGCCGGGATCGGGCTAGCCTAGCGCCCCCGCGTGGGCCGACGCAACCGGCCCGTGTGGTACTGTGGACGCGGCCATGGCGTCACCCAAGCGCGTCGCCCCGGTGGAGGCGCCCGCGCGCCCGGACCTCCTGGTGGCCGGGCTCGCGGCGGCCGGCCTCGCCATCGCGGCCTACATGACGTGGCTCAAGTGGACGGGCGCCGCCGCCGCGTTCTGCCTCTCGGGGAGCGGCTGCGACATCGTGCAGTCGAGCCGCTACGCCACGCTGCTGGGGGTGCCGACCGCGCTGTGGGGCGCCCTGCTCTACGCGGCCATCGGCGCGCTGGCGGTCATGGGGCTAAGACCGCGTCGCTGGCGCTGGGCCTTCTACCTGACCGCGGCCGGGGTGGGCGTGTCGGTGTACCTCACCGCGCTGTCGGTGCTGGTGATCCATGCCACCTGCGCCTACTGCCTCGCCTCGGCCGCCCTCATGCTGGCCATCTTCCTGGTGGTCTGGTGGCGCCGCGCCGCCCTGCCCGGCCGGCGCACCGCGATCGGCTCGCTGCTGGCGGGCGGGCTCGCGGTCGCGGCGCTGGTCCCGCTCGGGGCCGCGTTCATCTTCGCGATGCCGTCCTCGGTGGGCGCGGGGTCGGAGGCCGCCCTCGCGCGTCACCTGCGCGAGAGCGGGGCGGTCATGTACGGCGCCTACTGGTGCCCGCACTGCCAGGAGCAGAAGGCGCTCTTCGGCGACGCGGCCCGCGATCTGCCCTACGTGGAGTGCGATCCCAGCGGGGTGAACGCGCGGCCCGACCTCTGCGAGAAGGCGGGGGTGAAGGCGTTCCCGACCTGGGTGGTCGGCGACAAGCGCCTCGAGGGCGTGCAGTCTCCCGACGCGCTCGCCGAGGCCTCCAAGTTCCAGCCGTCGACCGCGACGTCGCGCTAGCCGCCGCCGCCCCTCAGTGCGCGCCCGGAGTGGGGCGCGCGCGCACCCGCTTCAGCAACAGCACCAGCGGCACGCTGCAGATCGCGAGCACCGTGATCAGGCGGAAGTTGTCCACGAACGCGAGCAGGGTCGCCTGCGCCACCAGCGTCCGGTAGAGGACGCCCACCGCCTGCTGGCGCGCGAGGTAGGGGCCCACCTTCGGGATCAGGGTCTGCCGTACCGCCTCGAGCTTCTGCTGGTAGACCGGGTCGTAGGGCGTCATGCGCGCCACGAGGACGTTCTGGTGCACCTGCGCGCGCCGCGCGAGGAGGGTGGCGGCCACCGAGATCCCGACGCTGCCCCCCAGGTTGCGCATCAGGTTGTAGATGCCGGTGGCACCGCCCATCTGGTCGCGCCGCAGGGTGCCGAAGGACATGGTGGAGAGTGCGATGAAGATGAGCGGGTTGGCGAGCCCGTTCAGGAAGGTCACGAACGCGATGTTCGACCACGCCACGTCGAAGGTGAGCCACGAGAGCCAGAGCCCGGAGAGGGCCAGGAAGCCGAAGCCGGCCGCGATCAGGAGGCGCGCGTCGAGCACGCCGACGAGCCGGCCCACCACGATGGCGGAGAGCAGCGCGCCGAGGCCGCGCGGGCTGGTGGCGAGCCCGGCCTGCAGCGCCGGGTAGCCGAGCAGGGTCTGGAGAAAGAGCGGCAGCAGGGCGGTGGTCCCGTACAGCACCACGCCCATCGCGGTGATGAGCACGGTCCCGGTCGCGAAGTTGCGATCGCCGAGGATGCGCAGGTTGACGATGGGCTCGTCGGTCTGGAGCTCGCGCACGATGAAGGCCACCATCGCGATGCAGGAGATCGTGAGCGTCCAGCGAATCCACTCCGCGGCGAGCCAGTCGTCCTGCTGGCCCTTGTCGAGCACCACCTGCAGGCTGGCGAGCCAGAGGGCCATGAAGCCGAGCCCCCAGTAGTCCATGCGCCGCAGCACGGTGCGCTGGAGATACGGCGGGTCCTCGATGAAGGCCTGCGTCATCACGAGCGCGGCGAAGCCCACCGGCAGGTTGATGTAGAAGATCCACCGCCACGAGTAGCTGTCGGTGATCCAGCCTCCCAGGGTCGGGCCGAGGATCGGGGCCACGATCACCCCCATCGAGTAGGCGGCCATCGCGCGCCCGCGCCGGGCGGGGGAGAAGCTCTCGAGGAGGATCGCCTGGGCGATCGGCTGGAGCGCGCCGCCGCCGATGCCCTGGACCACCCGCGCGAGGATCAAGAGCTCGAGGCTGCCCGCCGCGCCGCACGCGGCCGAAGCCAAGGTGAAGATCACGATGCACACCAGCAGGAAGCGCTTGCGACCGAAGACCGCGCTGAGCCACGCGGTCACCGGCAGCACGATCGCGTTGGAGATCAGATAGCTGGTGAGCACCCAGGTCGCCTGCTCCGGAGTCGCGGAGAGGCTGCCCGCGATGTGGGGGAGGGCCACGTTGGCGACCGAGGTGTCGAGCACCTCCATGAAGGTGCCGAGCATCACCGAGATCGCGATGAGGAGCGGGCTCGACCGCGGACGCCACTCGGCGCCGGCGTCCGCGGCGGTGGTGGGCGGCGGCGGGCTCTCGTCTGCCATGCTTGACGGGTAACGGTACCGCCCGCCATTATAGTCGCGAACCGATGACGGACCTCGATCAGGAGGGGATCTCCGGTCGCCTGCGGGCTCGCTTCACCACCTACCAGGAGGCCCCGCCGCAACGTCGCTACGCGCTCCTCGGGATCGCGCTCGTCGTCCTCGTGGCCATCGGCTACGGGGTCTACACGTGGTACTACTGGCGCCATCACATCTCCACCGACGACGCCTACATCACCGCGCACATCGCGCCGATGAGCGCGCGGGTGCCCGGCATCGTGGTCGAGGTGGCGGTCAACGACAACCAGGACGTGAAGCCGGACCAGGTGCTGCTGCGCCTCGACCCGCGCGACTACCAGGTCGCGGTGGCCCAGGCGCGCGCGGCGGTGGTCTCGGCCAAGGGCGATCTGCAGAACGCGGTGGTGAGCGTGCCGCTCACCGACGACTCCACCAAGAGCCTCGTCCAGCAGGCCGACGCCGCGCTCGGGGCCACCCAGCACGGCTCCGAGATGGCGCGCCAGGACCTCGAGCAGCGCCTCGCGGAGATCCAGTCGCGCCTCTCCGCGGTGGACGCCGCGGAGGCGGCGGTGCGCTCGGCGCAAGCCGACTACGACCGCGCCAAGCTCGACCGCGATCGGATCGCGGCCCTCGTGAAGAACCTGCTCGTGGCCCAGCAGGACATGGACCACGCGGAGACCGCCTATCGCACCTCGGAGGCCGCGCTGGACGTGGCCCGCAAGCGGCTCGACCAGGCGCGCAGTGACGTCTTCCAGGCCCAGGCCTCCCAGCGCTCGCAGCAGGCCGCGGTCGCCCAGTCGGTGCGCCGGGTCGACGAGAGCCGCGCGTCTCTCGAGAACGCGCGCAGCCAGCGCCAGCAGGTGGGGGTGCGCCAGGCCCAGGTGGAGGCCGCGCAGGGGCGCCTGGCCCAGGCGATCGCCAACCTGCAGCAGGCGGAGCTCAACCTGGAGTACTGCACGATCCGGGCCCCGATGGGCGGCCGGGTGAGCCGCAAGTCGGTCGAGGTGGGGCAGGTGGTGACCGCGGGCCAGGCACTGCTCGCGGTGGTGGACCTCGACGACGTGTGGGTGCTGGCCAACTACAAGGAGACCGAGCTCACCGACGTGCGGTCCGGGCAGTCGGCGATCGTCACCGTCGACACCTACCCGGGCAAGAAGTTCCGCGCGCGGGTCGACTCGATCCAGGCCGGCTCGGGCGCGGTGTTCTCGCTGCTGCCGCCCGAGAACGCGACCGGCAACTTCGTGAAGGTGGTGCAGCGCGTGCCGGTGAAGCTGGTCTTCGAGCCCGGCGAGAACGGCCAGCACCTGCTGGTGCCCGGCATGTCCGTCGTCCCGATCATCTCCCTCCGCTGATGAAGCTCGACCTGCTGCTCGTTCCCCTCGGCGCGCGCTATCCCGACATGCGCGCCGCCGCGCTCGCGGCCGAGGAGTCCGGCTTCGACGGGGTGTGGACGTGGGACCACCTGCGCGATCCCGACGAAGCGGCGGAGCCGGGAGTGCCGGAGGCGTGGACGGTGCTCACCGCGCTGGCCGAGGCCACCCGGCGGATCACCCTCGGCCCGCTGGTGCTGAACACCGGCCTGCGCCATCCCGGCGTGCTCGCCAACATGGCGGCCACGCTCCAGCAGGTCTCGGGCGGGCGGCTGCTGCTCGGCATCGGCGCGGGCGCGACGCCCTCGATGGCCTACGCGCGCGAGCAGGAGGCGCTCGGCATGGAGGTGGCGGGAGACCGGGTGCGCGCCGAGCGCGTCGCCGAGACCGCGCAGGTGCTGCGGCGGCTCTGGAGCGGCGACCGGTCGAGCTTCGCGGGGAGCCAGTTCCGCCTCGATCGGCCGTCGGGCTACCTGCGCCCGGATCCGCCGCCGCCCATCATCGTGGGCGGCTTCGGGCCCCGTATGGCCGCGATCGCGGGGCGCCACGCCGACGGCTTCAACACCCAGGCGATGCATCCCGATCTCGCCGAGCTCGGTCGCGTGGCCCGCGACGCCCACGCCGCGGCGGGGCGCGATCCCGCCCGCTTCGGGCTCAGCGTGTTCGCGGGCCTCAGCGAGCGCTGGCTGCGCGAGGGCACGCCGGAGCGGGCGCGGCTCGAGCGCGCGGGGGTGGACCGGCTGATCTTGCTGACGTCGCCGCCCTACGACCTGGCCTCGATCCGGCGGAAGCGCTAGCGCGTCGTCGCCGCATCCGTGTCGCCGAAGTGCCGCCGTCGCCGCCCGCGCACTTCCCGTATAATGGCCGGGCTCCATGTCCAGCTCCGTCCTGGTCGGCGTCGACATCGGCACGTCATCCGCCAAGGGAGCGGCCTACGATCCGGACGGGCGCGCGCTCGGCGCCGTCGAGATCGCGTATCGCCACGAGACGCCGCGCCGCGGGTGGGCCGAGGCCGACGCGACCTCGTGGTGGCGAGCGACGTGTCGCATCCTGCGCTCGCTCGCCGACACGGTGCGGCCCGCGCAGATCGACGGGGTGGCGGTGACCGGCCAGGCCCCCACGCTGCTGGCGGTGGACGCGAGCGGACGCCCGGTACGCCCCGCCATCCTGTGGCTCGACGTGCGGAGCGAGGCGGTGGCCGAGGAGATCGCGGCGCGGGTGGGCCCGGAGGGCGAGCGGGTCTCCGGCAACCGCGTGCACGCCTTCTTTCTCGGCCCCAAGCTCGCCTGGCTGCGCCGCCACGAGCCGGCGCGCTTCGAGCGGCCGCTCACCATCCTCCAGTCTCACAGCTATCCGGTGATGCGGCTCACCGGGGCGCGCGTCACCGACTTCTCGTCCGCCGCCCTCGCCGCGCCGCTCTACGACTGCCGGACGCGCACGTGGTCGCCCGAGATGTGCGCGGCGCTGGGCGTCGATCCCGCGTGGCTGCCCGAGATCAAGCCGAGCCACGCGATCGCGGGGCGGGTGACCGCGGCGGCGGCGCGCGAGACCGGGTTGCGCGAGGGGACTCCGGTCGCGGTGGGCGGCGCCGACTTCGCGGCCTCCACTCTCGCCGCCGGCGTCACCGAGCCGGGGGAGGCGTGCCTGATGCTGGGCACCGCGGGCAACCTGATCATGCCGCTCGCCGCGCCCGACTTCGACAGCCGGCTGATCAACTCCCACCACGTGGGCTGCGACCGCTATCTCGCGCTCGGCGGCACGCTCTCGGGCGCGCTGCAGGAGTGGTTCCGCTCCATCGCCGCGCCCGGCGCCGCCTTCGAGACGCTCGACGCGGAGGCGGCCGCGGTGCCCGCGGGGGCCGACGGCCTGCGCCTCCTGCCCTATCTCCAGGGCGAGCGCACGCCGGTGTGGGACGCGGGCGCGTGCGGGGCCTTCGTGGGGCTCTCGCTGGTGCACGGGCGCGGGCACCTCTACCGGGCGGTGCTCGAGGGCGTGGCGGTGTCGTTTCGCCACTGCGCGGAGATCGCGGCGGAGAAGGGCCTCGCGCTCCGCGAGGTCATCGCGGTGAACGGGGGCGCGCGCAGCGCGGTGTGGCGGCAGATCCTGTGCGACGCGCTCGGGGTGCCGCTGCTCTACGTGCCCGACGGCGCGGGCGCTCCCACTGGCGGCGCGCTGCTCGCCGGCATGGCGGTGGGCCTGGTGGACGGCGTCGCGACCGCGCGGCGCTGGCGCAGCGCGCTGGTGCGACACGCGCCCGACCCCGGGCGCACCGCGACCTACGCCGCGCTGCTCGCGGCCCGGCGCGCGCTCTACCCGGCGATCCGCCAGATCGCCTGATGGCGCGCATCGCCATCCTCGGGGCCGGGTTCATGGGAGCGGCTCTGACGGTGCCCGCGACCGACAATGGCCACTCGGTGGCGCTCTGGGGCACACACCTCGACGACCACCTGATCGCGGCGGTGCGCGCGGGGGCCAAGCACCCCCGCCTCGGCCTCGTGCTGCCGCCCGCGGTGACCGCCTTCGATTCGACCGAGCTACCGCGGGCGCTGGCCGGCGCCGACCTCGTGATCGGCGCGGTCACGTCGGACGGCGCGCTGCCGGTTCTCCGGCGCGCCGCGAACCGGCTCGCCCCCGGGGTGCCGGTGCTGAGCGTGTCGAAGGGCCTGGCCCAGAGCCGCGGCCGCGCGGTGACGCTCTCCGACGCGATCGCGGAGCTGACCGGGCTCCACATCGTCACGGTGGGCGGGCCGTCGAAGGCGCTCGAGCTGGCCCGGCGCGTGCCGACCGCGGTGATCTACGCCTCCCCGCAGGCCGCGGTGCGCCGGCGGATCAGGCAGTGGCTCGAGACGGGTTACTACCGCGTCGAGGAGACCGCCGACCAGCGAGGCCTCGAGCTCTGCTCCGCGCTCAAGAACGCCTACGCGATCGCCATCGGTCTCTGCGACGGGCTGGTGGCGGCGGGTCGGGCGGAGTCGATGTACAACACCAAGTCCGCGCTCTACACCCAGGCCCTGCGCGAGATCGCGCGGCTCGGCCGGAGCGTGGCCATGCGCGGGGCCACCGTGCACGGCCTCGGCGGGGCGGGCGACCTGCACGTCACCGGCATGGCCGGCCGCAACCGCATCTTCGGCGAGCTGCGCGGCGCGGGCCGGCCCACCCGGGAGGTCGTCGCCACCCTCAAGGCGCGCGACGAGCTGACCGAGGGGTACGCCGCCATCCGCTGGTGCTGGCGGTTCGCGCGCGAGCGGAAGGTGACGGGCGTGCCGCTGCTCCGCGCCCTCCACCGCATCGTCTACGGCGGCCACGACGTGGAGCGCGAGCTCTCCGCGGCCTGCTTCGGGAGTGCCTCTCTCAGGTGAGGGCGAGCCGGTAGCCCTTGACCAGCATCGTCGGGGCTGGGCGGAAGTCGATCTCGGGCGCCCGCACGAACCCCATGCGCTCGTAGAGCGCCATCGCCACCGCCATCATGTCGGTGGTGTGCAGGGTGATGGCGCGCGCGCCGGCCGCACGAGACCGTCGGATGCACTCCTCCACGAGCCGCCGGCCGACCCCGCGCGCCCGTCCCGCCGGGGCCACCGCGAGGAGCCGCAGCTCCGGCTCCGCGAGCGGGGCCGAGGCGGCGAGCCCCGGCGCGGCCATCCTCCCGCCCGCGGGCACGAGCAGCACGCTGCCCACGAGCGCGCCCGCCGCCTCCGCCACGATCA
>Ga0075433_10000581_pt1 | contig 24193 bp, 26 predicted proteins | sample RhiMethybrSRZTD2_FD_75299 | JGI IMG/M metagenome (GOLD analysis project Ga0075433, IMG submission 75299) | Populus rhizosphere microbial communities from Tennessee, USA - Rhizosphere MetaG P. TD hybrid SRZTD2 | ecosystem: Host-associated > Plants > Roots > Rhizosphere > Soil | place: USA... | reverse complement strand
TGCGCGAGTAGACGAAATCGATGTAGAGGGCCTGTTGGGGTTTGCGGAACACGTTCTGGGCAATGCGGCGCGTCTGTGGATGGAAGCGCCCGCAGCGTAGAAGCAGAGACTCCAAGAGATCTTGTTCCCTGAAGGGCTCCGCCTGAAGCAAGGGCGATTTGGAACCGCCGTAACGTGCCTGGCTTTCAAGCAGTTGTCGGGATCTGAAGGCACCGAAATGCCCTTCCTGAGAGAGGGGTGACATGTCTCCGGAATAGACCCAGAACGGTGTGGCGTCCCCACCGGGATTCGAACCCGGGTTTCAGCCTTGAAAGGGCCGCGTCCTAGGCCTCTGGACGATGGGGACTTGCGGAGAGTCGCGGTCGGCGCGCCCGTGCGCCATCCACAAACATCCTATCTTAGCGCGTCTCGGCGTTTGGATCCTGAAGGCCGATCGAGCTTGATCTCAGTACGGACCGCTGTCTCGTCGCAGCCCCAGCCTGAGGACATAGACAACTCGCCACACCATCAGGCCGGCCACCGCCAGAGCTACGAGCGTCTCCTCCATCGATCCGGCCCTCGTCAAACAACGGCCACCAGACGGCGGCCCGGTTGCGTGATAACTATTGTAGTCGGTCCCGACGCGCATCATGAGACCAGTCCCGAGACATCGTGACGCCTATGGCCAGCAGATGTGGGCCTTTCTGAACGGCGGCTCGCCGATCGAGGTCGTCGAACGTGACGATGGGTTCGTGAGCACGGCGCACAGCAACGCCTCGTACTTCGATGACATCGGGAAATGGTCACCGATCGAGCGGCGCGCGATCCAATTCGCACGCGGCCGCACCGCTCTCGACGTCGGCTGCGGAGCCGGGCGCGTCGCGTTGCATCTGCAGTCGAAGGGCTATCGCGTCACGGCGATCGACAACTCGCCGCTGGCGATCAAGACAGCGAGAGCGCGCGGCGTGAAGCATGCGCGTCTCTTTCCTTTCGAGAACATCGGCCAGCTCTCCTCCGGCTCACTCGATACCGTCGTCATGTTCGGCAACAACTTCGGCCTGTTCGGCAGTCGGCGGCGCGCACGAATTCTCCTGAAGCAGTTGCATCGGATCACTCGCGATCGCGCCGTGCTCCTCGCGCAATCGCTCAACCCACACGCCACCAGTGAACCCGCGCATCTCGACTATCAGCGCCGCAACAGACGACAGGGGCGGATGCCTGGTCAGATCCGGCTCCGCATTCGATATAACCAGTGGATTGGACCGTGGTTCGACTACCTCCTCGTGTCACCGGAGGAGATGTCCGCGATTGTGGATGGGACGGGATGGGAAGTGGACCGCTTCCTGACCGAAAGCGGTCCACGCTTTGTCGCGGTCGTTCGCAGGGTGTGATTCGTTGAGCGAGAACGATCGAGCAGGGCTGTGCACGTCGTGCACGCACGCGCGAACGATCGAATCATCGAAGGGCGCGACGTTCATCCGATGCGAGCTGTCCTTCACCGATCCTCGATTCGCGCGCTACCCGAGGCTGCCCGTCATTCAATGCGAAGGCTATGCGTCGCGCGGCTTCGAGCGCGGCTCCTGATCTTCCTCGTTGCCCGGCAGGTGTTTCTCGAATTTGTCACCCTGGCCGCGACCCGGATCGTCCATCGGGCGACCCCGATCCCGCTGTATCGGATCGGTGGGCGGCGGATTCTGCGTGTGCCGGTTTCTGTCTTGTTCCTGGTTCGGATTCTGATTGGTAGCCATGGTGGTCTCCTGGCGGCGCGCGGCGCCGCGCCCTCGGCCGTGCGGACGTCTTGGCCGGCAGCTCAAGGAGCAACCGCAGTGCCACAGCCTTCTCAGCCAATCAGTGGACCTCGACTTGCTGTGGTCCACGCGAGGTTGTTATGAAAACTCCACAGGCTGACGGCAGTTCCGAACCATTGAACGCGACGGAGAAGCCGCGTCCACCGCGAAAGAAGCAGCCCGCGCCTCCGGCTGAACTTGGCGACCAGCACATCGGCGCGACTGAGGATCAGGTGTCAGATACACAAGCGCCGGCGGGCGAGGAATACAAAGACGAGCCGAGGCAGGGCTGAGCGGATGGGTTGCCATCCGAAGCTCGCGACCGAATGCAGGCGAGCGAAGGATGGTGGGCCCCCCGGGGATCGAACCCGGGACACCCTGATTAAAAGTCAGGTGCTCTACCACTGAGCTAGGGGCCCTGCCCGGGGAAGCACAGCATTGTACCATGTGCCTTCTCGCGGTCAGGACCGAGCGCGGCCGATCGACATGTGCGCACACGAGCGACGATCGCAAACACGCTCGTGTGAGTGCGTGTATGCGTGCGCGAAATTATCGATGCCCTGTTCGCCGTGGCAGCAAACGATCGGCGAGCGTATAGAGCGCGTACGGTGGCGCGAGCGCCATCTGATCGACCGTGTCAGGATGCGCGGCCGGTGCACTCGCGGCCTTGAACACCGCCTTGCGCAGTACGAGCTTGTCAACTTCGTTGGTGACCCAACGTGCAGACACGAATGCGATGAACAGATCACTCAACCCGAGGAGCACAAGTCCAAGACCGCCGTTGGCGTTGACCGTCGATCCGGCGGCCTGAACCGCCCAGAACAGACAGAGGGTGACAACGGCCCCCGTCACAATATTTCCCACAATTCCCACGCGGACCACACGAGTCCCACCCGGCGTCAATGTGACGATCGACGGCAGCAGGCGCGCATGGTCCGACAACACCGCGTTGAGTGCTCCCCCAACTCCGCCTACAACAAGCGCCACAAGCCAAAGAAAGGATGTCATGGCTGCTAGACCAATCTCCTGGGCCGGACTGCATGCCCAACCCGCTCGTTGTGGAGAACGTCGCGGCCAATCGTCCCGTACAGCCCTGTGCGCAGTACGACACCGGGCTGAGCTGGTCGCTGCCTTGCCGCCGAGCCGGGCTTCATGACAAGATGCCCGCCGGGGGTGCTGAATGGTTGGGCCAGCGATGACAACTCCGCCTGTGTCCAATCCTCCCTCGATCGAACTGCTTCGACGCGCCCGTGCCGGTGACAGTCGGGCACTTGATCGACTTTTTCAACGTTACCTTCCATCTCTTCATCGCTGGGCGCACGGCCGCATCCCTCGATGGGCCAGGAACTCCGTTGACACCGCCGACGTCGTACAGGAAACCGTGCTGCAGACGATCCGCAATCTCGGCTCGTTCGAGCCGCAACGTGAGGGCGCGTTGCTCGGCTATCTCCGCCGATCGCTGCTCAATCGGATTCGCGACAGATTCCGCTACGCGGCGCGTCATCCGGCTCCGGCCGAATTGACCGACACCTCTGCCGATGACAGCGCATCACCGCTTGATCTGGCAATTGGCGAGGAAGATCGTCGCCGATACGAAGAGGCCCTGACGCGGCTCATGCCCGGCGATCGTGAAGCCATCGTCGGACGCATCGAACTCGGTTATAGCTACGAGCAACTCGCGCTGATCTTGAAGAAACCCACGCCCGGGGCGGCACGTGTCGCGGTACGCCGGGCCCTCCTCCGACTCAGCGACGAGATGCGCTGTGAGCGATGAGGAGCTGAGCGAATCGCTTGCCGCGGCTGTCGCGGATCACGCCAGCATAGACTGGCGCCAGTCCTCGGAGCGCCTGCAAGCCGCCGATCCTGAGCTCGTACATTCCCTCCAGGTCATTTCCGCGATCGGCGAGGCGCGCCGCGCCAGGGTGGTCGCCGATCAAACACGCAGCGCACGCGTACTCCGTGGCCTGTCACTCGCCGTCGCCACCATCACCATCGGGAAGCTCGCGCTCGCCGCTGTCGGACTGATCGCGAGGTGGGAACTCGTCAGCAGCGGAGAGATACCCTGGGCCTCGAGCCTGAACGTCGCGCTGTTTGGCTTGACTGGCGTGCTGCTCATGGCCGGCAGCACGCGCGATCGTCGCGTGCAGGCGCTCGGTCTGCTTTTTCTCGTCATCGCGTCGGCATTTGCCGGTCCATTGCTGGTGGCCCTGAAGGGCACCGGGTGGTCCGGTTTGGCAACGACGTTTACGCCCTTGTACGGTGAGGCGTTTCTGGCACTCGCCCTGTGGCAATTCGTCTGGCTGTTTCCGAGCGTGCCGAAGCCACGGTGGGCGAGACTGATCGGGAAGATCTTCCTGGTTGGGTCGGGCGCACTCGGACTCACCTTGTTTGCCGCCAACGCCGTCCTCGGCCTCACCACGTTGCCCACCGCCGCAGCGCTGCGCATCTTCGATCGGACGACCTCGACAGTTCTCTACTGGCCGCTGCTGTTCGCGGTTGCCGCCCCGGCCATCCCTTATTTGATCTGGAAGTCACGCGTCGAAACCGCAGCGAACCGGCTGAAAATCACCTGGTTCGTCGCCTCGCTCGGCCTCGCCCTTTCGCCGATGCTCACGGCAGTCTTGCTCACACCGTTCGTGCCCACGCTGGGCAGCCCCGAGTGGCGCACGAGCGTGGGTGCGATTCTCTACATTGCGCTGGCGTCGATGGTGCCGATCACCGCGTATGCGGTCGCCGTCAGTCACGTGCTCGATCTTCACCTCGTCATTCGCGCGACGTTCCAGTACGGATTGGCGAAAACGTCGGTCTGGTGCGCGATCCTGCTTCCGCTTTTCTATGTGGCGCTCGACGTGTACCGCTACCGCGGGCTTCGCGTCGAAGAGTACCTGACCGTTCGCCGTCCGTTCGAGCCGCTGCTGCTCTCGCTCGTCAGCTTCGGCGTCCTCACCTATCGGCATCAGATCCTTCAGCGTGTCGATCGCTGGTTCCGACGCGAGGCGGCCGATCACACCGAGGCGCTCGCCCGGCTCGAACGAGGGCTGAGATCCGCGCGCACGATCCGGGACATCTCGGGAGTCCTGAAGCGGGAAATCGAGCGCGCGGTGCGCCCCAAATCCGTGGCCGTCCTCATCGTGGACGATCGCCGCGGACAGTTGCTCTCGCTCGAGAGCGCCGTGCCCCCGTTGCGCCAGGGATCGGCCCTGCTCGATCTCCTGCGATCGGTGCGAACCGAGATCCAATTGAGTTATCGCGCAGACGGACCGGTCGCAGGCTTGCTGCCGCCCGGGGATCGTGCATGGCTCGCGGGCACCGGTTTCGGATTGTTCTCGCCGCTGCTCGGCTCACCCGGAACGCTCCTCGGCGTCGTCGGCATCGGCGAAGGCATCAACGGGCTTCCGTATACAGAGCGGGACTGCATGCTCATCACGGCGATGAGCGGGCAGGCCGCATTGAAGCTCGAGAATAGTCAACTGCGCGAGCGAACGCCGACGCTGGCCCCCTCCGCGTCGAGCGAAGACGCCATCGCGGACTGGGAAAACGAACCGGCCGAGCGCTGCCCCGAGTGCCGTGCGATGTGGAAACCGGCCACGCGACGTTGCACGTGCGGCACCGCCACGGTCGAAGCCGCGCTGCCGCTGAACGTCAAAGGGAAGTTCCAGGTCGAGCGATTCATCGGATCGGGCGGCACGGGGGTCGTGTACCTGGCCGTCGACCTCGCGTTGGATCGCAAGGTGGCCATCAAGACACTGCCGGCGATTCGTTTGAAACACGCCTCGCGCCTGCATCGTGAAGCCCGGGCGATGGCCAACGTCCTCCACCCGAATCTCGCGCTGATCTACGGCGCCGAAGAGTGGAAGGGCACGCCGCTCTTGATCTTCGAGTTCCTCGAAGGGGGCACGCTCCTCGACTCCCTGACGCGTGGACCGCTCTCCCTCGAAGAGGTCATCGATCTCGGCACCGTGCTGGCCGACGCGCTCGATCGCGTGCATGGATCCGGCGTCCTGCATCGCGACATCAAGCCGAGCAACATCGGCTACACATCTGACGGCGTGCCAAAGATCCTGGACTTCGGACTGGCGGCAATCCTCGATCGTTCGCGCGGAGCAGGTACGCTTCCGGCGGTTCTCCCGAGCGACCCCGGCCTCATCGCCGAACTCGCCTGGGGCACGGAGCCGACCACGAGCCTGACGGTGACGCAGCAGTTGGTCGGCACGCCGTTGTACCTGTCACCGGAGGCGTTGGCGGGCCAGGTGCCGCAGGCGTCGTTCGATCTGTGGAGCCTCAGCCTGGTCTTGTATCAGGCATTTGCGGGACGCCATCCGCTGGCCGGCGAGTCGATCGTCGATCTCGTCAAGACGATTCGGCGAGCGTCTCTCCCGGACATTCGCGATTTTCGACCTGAATGCCCCGCTGCGTTCGCCGCCTTCCTCAACGACGCCCTCTCTCCCGTCGCGTCCCGACGGCCGGCGAGCGCCGCTGAACTGCGGACACGACTCCGCTGGCTTCAGGGCCATCTGTTTCCACAAGCCAGCTGATCGAATTCGTCTGTACGAGGTAAGCCATCGCGACGTTCTCCGGTGGAAGGGATCTATTTCCCTCTCGAGGTCGCCATGACACCAGCGCAAGAAGTCGATTACATCCTGAACGATTGTTTTTTCGCAGTCGGCCAGGCCGTGGGCACACGCAAGAGCCTTGACTTCGACGTCATCCCGTGGTGGCGGGCACGCTATCGCGCCTTCTTCCTCCACGCCATGTCGGCCAACGGCAACTCGTGGCTCCGCGACCGTGACCGTGTGACGGCCGTCGGTCGCTTCCTCGGCCAGCGTGCTCTGTTCCACGCCGGCGATCAAACCTCGATCGACCTTCGCAGCGCGGCCCTGGCATCAACCGACGTCGAGATCGGATGCCGGATGAACGCGGAACGCGAAGGCCTTCGGCCGCAACCCGCGAACGGATGACCGGAGCGGCCAGCTGTACCGAGCGCTTCAGCCCAGCGCTGTAGCCATTCGACATCCGGGCTGACGTGCATTTTTTCATGCGAAGGAGACCAGTAGTGAACACACAAGAACCCCGCAATCCGTTGCACGGAGGCGTGACCGATCCACTGCCGGTGACATCGCCGGACACGCTGCACGATTCACCAACTTTCGTCGACGTTCAGGAGCTCGAGCGCCAGGTCGAATACATCGTCGACGAGTGTTTCTTTACAGTGGGCCAGGTCGTGGGCATGCGCACGACGGTCGATTACGCGGCCGTCATCTGGTGGCGTGATCACTATCGTCAGAAATTTCTCGCCGCGATGACGGCGTTCGGCAATCGTTGGCTGCAGGATCGGTCCAATGTGACGAGTGTGGCGATCATGCTTGCTGAACGGGCGGTCCGCTACTCTGAGGGCAAGCCCTCGATCGACGCCGAGGCGGCGCGCAGGGCCGCAGCCGACGTCGAACGCCATTGCGCACTGCACGCGCGCCGCGCGGCGCGCCGTCAGGGGCTCGACTCATCGGACACGTCCGCGACGCGGATCGCCGGTTACTGGTGCACGTGGTGAGGTGAGTTACAACGATTTCACAATTCGAGCAGTGGTGATGGCCTGACCCACGTGCCGGGTGCAGTGCTCTGCCGCGTGAAAGAGGAGGCCAAGGACGTTGGTCGGCAGGCCTGCTCGTCCGAGCTTCCGCTCGTCGAGAAGCGACTCTTTCGACGTGGCGGCGAGCTGCTGGAGAGCGCGATCGATGATGGCGTTGACACCGGACAGCACGGCGACCAGCGAAGCGGCTGGCTCCCCCGGCGCGCCCTCTTCGCGCAGGGCGGCTTTCTGTGAGTCAGACAGTGTCTCGCCCCTCGCGTACGTGAAGAGACGGTCGAGCGCGCCTCCGGTGTGACGGACATGAAATCCGATCGATGCGGCGCCGCCCGGCCGCACCCACACATGCTCCGGCGGAACATCGCCGGCGAGCCGTTCGAGATCTTCACGCGCCTGCAGCAACGCGTGTACCACCGGCATGAGCAAAGGCTCGAAGCCGGGAACCGCGCCGCGCTGCCACACTTCTGTCTGGGGTACTGAGCTCATCTCTTCACTTTATCCCGAATGCTGTACACGGCGGGCCTAAGACTCGCCGCTACACTGTTCTGGTGCCCTCCGTCGAATACGTCCCTCAACTTGCCACGCTGACGCGGACTCCTCCATCCGGCGACGAATGGGTTCACGAGATCAAGCTCGATGGCTATCGCGTCGGCTGTCTCATCACCGACGGCCGTATCCGGCTGGTCAGCCGGCGAGGGCTCGACTGGACACCGAAATTTCCGGAGATCGTCGAAGCCTTTCGCGCGCTCGCGGTGAAGAACGGGTTGATCGATGGCGAGCTCGCGGTCGTGCTCCCCGACGGGCACACCAGCTTCGAGGCGATGCAACGCGCCGTCGGCAGCCGTCCCCCACGCACCGGCCTCGTGTACTTCGCATTCGACTTGATTCAGCTTGAAGGTGAGCGCATCGATCGCTTGCCGCTCGAGGCGCGTAAGGCGCGATTGCTCGAACTGGTCGGGCCCTCGAAGTCCGGTCGCATCCGCTACACCGAGCACGTCGATGGGCGTGGCACCGACGTCTTCGAGCAGGCATGCCGGATGGGCGTCGAGGGGATCATCTCCAAGCGCCGCGATCTGCCGTATCAACCCGGACGACGCGATAGCTGGCGAAAGATCAAGTGCCTTCAACGAGACCTGTTCGTGATCGGAGGCTTCACCGATCAGGAGGGCGCACACGACGGACTCGGCGCCTTGCTCGTGGGACGCTACCGGGGCGAGAGGCTCGTGTACTCCGGCCGGGTCGGCACCGGCTTCACTCACGCAGTGGCGCGCGATCTGCGCACGCGGCTCGAGGCCATCGAGCAGCCGGCATGTCCCTTCGAACCGCCACCTTCTGGACCCCTGATGCGGAGCGGGCACTGGGTCAAACCCACGCTGGTCTGCGAAGCGACGTTCATCGAGAAAACGGCAGCTGGCGTGCTGCGCGCTCCTTCGTTCCAGGGTCTGAAGCTGGACGTCAAAGCCAAGAACGTGGTCAGCGCCACTTGAAGATCCGGAGCGCGATCGCAAAGGGCACAATCGTCCAGGTCGCGATCACGGCCAGTTCATTCCACAAGCTGGTCAACGGCGCCCCTTCGAGCACCACACGCCGCATGGCGTCCACGAGCGCCGTCAATGGCAGCGCCTGGATGAACGGTTGCACCGCATCCGGGAAATTCGACGACGCAAAGAACACACCGCTCAAGACCCACATCGGAACGGACATCAGGTTCATCAACCCTGAGGCCGCCTCAAACGTCCGGGCGCGGCTCCCCATCAGCACACCGAGCGAGCCAAACATCAACGCACCGGAGATCGCGACGAGACCGATGCTGATGACATGTCCGCGGATCGGCATGCCAAACGCCAGCCATCCGAACAACAGGGGCACAGCGACCTCGGGACCCAGAAACGCCAACCGTGCGATCATGGGCGCCATCAAGAAGTCCTGCCGGCGCATCGGGCTCGCAGCCAGCCGTTTCAGCAGCTTGCGCAACCTCGCCTGGACCGTCATGAACCCGATGCTCCACAGGCTGTTGTTCATGATGCCGAGGCTGATGATGCCCGGAATCAGCCAGTCGACGTATCGCGATCCCGGAATCGCGATCAGATCTTCTTTCGCCTGCCATGGTTCCGCGCGCCCGGCTGCGCGCTTCAGCGCATCGTCGACGACCAGCCGTGCGAGCCGGCTCTCGTCTCGCATCGGATCGAAGCGATAAATCGGCGGGCTGCCCGCCGACACGATCAGGTGAACGTCGCCATCACGCAGCGCGCGAAGTTGATCATCAACGGGAATCTCCCGCACGACGATGTCCTTGGCGCCGGCGAGCATTTGTTGAAGGGCGGCATTCTCCGAACCGGGCGCCACGCCGACGCGAACGGTCTGGCCAGCGCTCGCCGGAAACGCGATCGCCATCGCAACGGACATGATGATCGGGAACAGGAACGTCCAGAACAGCGCCTCGGGCTCGCGAACGAACTCGCGCAGCCGGGCCAGCGTCAACTCGATGATTGGACGGTAGGGATCTCGACGGACATCGGTGGGCACGGATACTCCAGACCTATTCCTCGCGTAGATGGCGGCCGGTGAGGGACATGAACACGTCCTCAAGCGTGCCTTGATGCACCACGACCTTGGGCGCGCCCAGCGACGCGATGAGCCCTTTCGGCGTGTCCTCCGCGATCAGGTGGCCGTGATCGACGATGGCAACCCGGTCGCAGAGTACCTCGGCTTCGTCCATGTAATGCGTTGTCAACAGCACCGTCCCGCCCGCTTCGCGGAACTTTGTGAGGATGTTCCAGAGCTGCCGGCGCGACTGCGGATCGAGTCCTGTGGTCGGCTCGTCGAGGAACAACAAGTCGGGATTTCCTGCCAGGGCGCACGCGATCGACAGCCGTTGCTTCTGTCCACCCGAGAGCTTCACGACCCAGCTGCGACGCTTCCCCTCCAGTTCGACGAGTGCCAGCAACTCGTCGATCGTCTTGCCGCGGTGATAGAACGATCTGAAGACGCGCAGCGTCTCCTCCACGGTCAGCTTGTCGGTGAATTGCGTCTCCTGCAGCTGAACGCCCAGGCGCTGGCGGAGCTGCTGCTCGTCCGTCTTCCACCGGCAACCGAGCACCTCCACCTCTCCACCGTCCGGCGCAAGCAGGCCTTCAAGGATTTCAATGGTCGTCGTCTTGCCGGCGCCATTGGGCCCGAGTAGTCCGTAGCATTCGCCGCGGCGCACCTCGAACGACAAGCCATCGACGGCGACGACGTCGCCGTAGCGTTTCTGCAAGTTTTGGCATCGCACTGCAAGTTCCACGTCGCTCATTCTCCCCGCAAACGATAAATCGCGTTAGACTGCTAGCACGTGCCCGACACCGTGATCGTCGCCGCTCCTGAATACCTGCCAGCGCTGCAGGAGCAGGGCGACTTCGGCGACGCGCTGGCTTTCACCGATGCCGATGCGCTGAAGGCGCTCGAAGCGATCACCCGCGAACGTCCAAAAGTGATTGCGCTCGAGAAGCAATTCTCGGCGACCTCGCGCGGCGCCGCTCTCATCAAACGCATCAAAGCGGATCCCAAGCTTCGCAAGTGCGAAGTTCGCATCGTCTCGCACGAAGGCGGCAACGATGAAGTGCAGCCGCCCGATGGTATGCCGCAGGTGATCGAGTCACCGGCCGTGAAGCTCGATCAGCGCGGGACGCGCCGCGCCCCGCGCGTGAAGATCGTGGACGGCGTGGAGGTGCTGATCGATGGGAGCCCGGCAACACTCATCGACTTGTCTGTCGCCGGGGCTCAGGTGATCTCAGTCACGATCCTCAGGCCGAATCAGCGCGTGCGGATGATCCTGCCCGACGAGGAGCGGCCGATCCGCTGCGTCGCCGGGGTGGCGTGGGCGGCGTTCGAGATGCCGAAGACGGGTCCGCGCTACCGCGCCGGGATCGAGTTTTTCGACGCCGAGTCGGGAAACCTCGATCGCTTCATGGAGCAGAACAAGATTCCCTGACCGGTTATCTCGCGGCGAGCCAGCGCTCGACGATCGATCCCGTCTCGAGAATGGTCTCGCTGCGATCGGATCCGGTCGAGATGATCGCGCAGTCCACGCCGGTGACTTCTTCCAGCCGCCGGACATATCGGCGTGCCTCCTCTGGCAGATCCTCGAAACGAGTGACACCGCGCGTCGGGGACGTCCACCCCGGCATACGCTCGTATACCGGCTCGGCACCCGAGAGGCAGCGCAGATCGGCGGGGAACTCGCTGAGCGTTCCACCGCTGGTTCGATATCCGTTGCAGATCAGCACTTCCGGCAGACCGTCCAGCACATCGAGCTTGGTCAACGCCAGCGCATCCAGTCCGTTGATGCGCGCCGAATAGCGAACGACCACGGCGTCGAACCAGCCACAGCGGCGCGGCCGTCCGGTTGATGCCCCGTATTCCTGGCCGCTCTCGCGAAGACGATCGGCCAGCTCCCCCGACAGCTCCGTCGGAAGCGGCCCTTCCCCCACGCGTGTGGTGTAGGCCTTGGCCACACCGAGCACACCCTGAATCGCGCGCGGCGGGACACCGAGACCGGTACACACGCCGCCGGCCGACGCATTCGACGAGGTGACGAACGGATACGTGCCGTGATCGATGTCGAGCAGCGTCGCCTGCGCGCCCTCGAACATCACGTTCTTGCCTTCCGCCATCATGCGGTGGAGCGCGAGCGACACATCGGTCACCCACGGACGCATCCGCTCGCCGGCGGCGACCACCTGGTCGAACACCGGCTTCCAGTCGAGCGTGGATTCCTTGATCATCCGATTCCGCGCGCTGACGTTCTCACGCACTTCCTCGGCCAGCGCCTCGCGATCGCCGAGCAAATCGCAGACGCGAATTCCGCGCCGGCCGATCTTGTCCTCGTACGCCGGGCCGATGCCGCGCGACGTCGTACCGATCTTGCGTTCGCCCCGGCGTGCCTCTGACAGCACGTCCAGCTCGCGGTGGTACGGCAGGATGATGTGCGCCTTCTCGCTGACGAGCAGCCGGCCGTCGACGCTGATCCCGGCACGATTCAGCTCGTCGATCTCGGCAAACAACGCCTGTGGATCGATGACGACGCCGTTCCCGATCACGCATGACACGGCCGGATGCAGGATGCCGGATGGAATCAGGTGCAGGACGAACTTCTTGCCCTTGACATAGACGGTGTGTCCGGCGTTGTGACCGCCCTGATAGCGCGCAACTGTCGAGAAGTGCGGCGTCAGCATGTCGACGATCTTGCCCTTGCCTTCGTCGCCCCACTGCGCCCCGAGCACTGCGATGTTCGTCTTCGCCATTCGGGTATATCGTACTCCACTGTCACAGCAATGATTCTTCTCGATGGCCACTCCCTGACGCTTGACGATCTCGGCGCGATCGCGTACGAGCGGGCGCCGGTGTCATTGACCAGCGAGGCGCGTGCCCGTGTCACGGCCGCGCGCGGAGTCGTCGACACGTTTGCGCGCGGCGATCAGCCCGCCTATGGGATCAACACCGGCTTCGGCAGCTTTGCCGAAGTCCGTATCCCCGCCGAGTCGCTCGCCGAGCTGCAGGTGAATCTGGTACGCAGTCACGCCGCCGGCGTCGGCGACCCGCTTCCCATTCCAGTGGTGCGCGCGACGATGGCGCTGCGGGCGAATGTGCTCGCGAAGGGCTTTTCCGGTATCCGGCTCGAGACGCTCGATGCGTTGATCGATCTCCTCAATCACGGCGTCCATCCCGTGGTTCCGTCACGCGGTTCGGTTGGCGCGAGCGGCGATCTCGCACCGCTGGCGCATCTCGCGCTCGTCCTCATCGGCGAGGGCGAGGCGTGGCATGAGGATCGTCGCATCCCCGGCGCCGGGGCGCTGGCACTTGCCGGACTCGCGCCGGTGACGCTCGCGCCAAAAGAAGGCCTGGCGCTCATCAACGGCACCCAGCCATCGACGGCGCTGCTCGGCCTCGCGTTGCAGGCAGCCTTGCGCCTCGTACGCGCAGCCGACATCACAGCGGCGATGAGCATCGATGGATTGCAGGGGTCGACACGTCCGTTCGATCCGCGGATTCACGCCGCCCGCGGCCTGACCGGCCAGGCCGAGTCCGCCGAAAACCTCAGGAATCTGCTGGAAGGCAGCGCGATCAATGCCGCCCATGCCAACTGCGGGCGCGTCCAGGACGCCTATTCGATGCGCTGCGCGCCGCAGGTGCACGGGGCGGCGCGCGACGCCGTGCAGTACGCGCTGCGGACGTTCCGCGCCGAGGCGAATGCCGCCACCGACAATCCAATGGTCTTCGCGGACACGGCCGAGATCATCTCCGGCGGAAACTTTCACGGTGCGCCCGTCGCATTGGCCTCCGATGTGCTCGTGCTGGGCCTGGCACAGTTGACGACGATCAGCGAACGCCGTTCGGATCGACTGGTGAACCCTTCGAGCAGTGGACTGCCCGCGTTCCTCACACGGCATGGCGGACTGCAATCGGGCCTGATGATGGCCCAGGTCACGGCGGCCGCGCTGACCTCGGAGCTGAAGACGCTGGCGCATCCGGCGAGCGTGGATACAATCCCCACGTCGGGCAACAAGGAAGATCATGTGAGCATGAGCATGGCCGCCGCGCTCAAAGCCGATCGAGCCGTGACGCTCGCGCGCGACGTGCTGGCGATCGAAATGCTGTGCGCGTGTCAGGCGATTGATCTGTTGGAGGGACTCGCGACGTCAGCGCCGCTGACACGCGTGCACGCGCTCGTGCGCAAACAGGTGCCAACGCTGGCATCCGATCGTCCACCATCGCGAGACATCCACGAGATCTCGCGACTCATCGCGCGCGGCGAGCTTGATCGCGCATGCGAGATGAAAGTCAACTGATTTATTTCTTTCAAATCGATTGACAAGCGAGCGCGCGATTCTTACCTTCTGATCTTCGCGAAACGCGCTCGCCGCGAGTCGCGACCCCACGTCATGATGATCCGTGCGCGCGCCCACGTCTTTCCTCGCGCTCCAAGAACTGAAGCGACACGTGCAGTGCAGCGACGACAGTATCGAATCATCAGCCGTGTGCATGTCGCGCACGCGCGCGCAAATGGATCTACGATAGCGTCGTGTCGTCATTTCGACAGCGCGATCGGCGCAACGATCGAGGACCTCAGCTGCGATGTCGGAAAACGCACATCGACGTGATACGTACGATTGACATTCCGGCCGGTGTGCCGGAAGATGTGCGGCTTGTTGCACAGCACGAGCCGCGGGCAGTGAGTCGGCGACCAGATCGGTCGCCTTCGTGAACGACGGAGTGGTGGAATGACGGGTGCACCAACTGGGTTCGATCGACGCGTGCAGAGCGTGCTCGATGCCTCCCCTTCGCGGATTCCAGTCGTCTTGGGGGGTTGTGGAACCGGTCGGACGTCCTTGCTCCTGCGCCTCAAAGACCGGATCGGACGCGGCGCAGCTCAGTACATCGACGTCGAGCGATGCGCCACGACCCCAGAGCGCTTCCTGACCGCCGTTACATCGATCTCGCCATTCCGGTGGCACGGTGGTGACACAGTTCCCGCCAGCGCGCGCGAAGCGTTCGACGCGCTGCTCGCATTTTTTGATACGGCCCGCGCGCCTGGGGGCGAGCCGTGCACGTTCCTGCTTGACGAAATCCTTGAACTTCGGACGTTCGAGAGTTTTCCCGGCCTTCGTCATGTGATTCGCGAGCTGATCGATGCTTTGGCCGATAGCCCGAATCGCTTCGTCCTGACCACGCGATACGTGGCGCGGGCGCATCGGTTGCTGCGTGACGCCACCGCGCGTTTCGAGGTAATTCACCAGCCGCCGCTGCAGCCGTCGGACGTCACCGACGTGCTCGCGCCCGTGTTCGGTGGCTATGAGCGCATGGCGACGGACGACCGCGACTATCTTGGCCGTACTGTGCAGGCGCTCACCGATGGCCGGGTCGCCTACGTGAAGGCGATCGGCGACGAGATGGCCCGGCACGGCGGCACCTCCGATCCGATCAGCGCGTTGACAGCGCTCCTCGCGCCGGGCGGTCCCCTCACCAACTGGTGCCGCTTCTGCTACGAGCTGCGGCTGCATCGCGCACGCGGCTACGGCGCGCTCAAGGCCATCCTCGACATCCTCGCCGAAGAGGAAGGGCTGACGTTGACGGAGATCTCGCATCGACTCCGGCGGACGCCCGGCTCCACCAAGGACTATCTCTCGTGGCTCGAGGACGTCGATCTCGTCGTGTCGCGGCAGAAGCGATACAGCTTCACCGACCCGCTCCTTCGCCTCTGGGTCCGTCTGCACTGCCGCCCCGTCGAGCCAACCGAAGAGGACGTCGTCCGCGAGGTTCAGCACTACGCGCTCGCACGCGTTCCGCCGCGCGAAGCGGTGCCGGCGCTCGCCTACGCCGGCGTCGAGGTCTCGCCGGAAGAGCGCAAGAGCTGGGGAATAATCGAGATCGACTGACCTCAACTCCCAACTCCCAACCTCCAACTCCCAAACCTTGCATGTTTGGGAGTTGGGAATTGGGGTCGACAAGCGCAGTTCTCACCGATTGATCATGAACGTCGCTGTGGCGTGAAGGAACTCACGCAGCAGCGATGTCGCATCTTCAGGCAGTCGCACCTCGCTCAGCGCCCGATCCATCAGCGACACCCAGCGGTTTCTCGCAGCCTGGTCGATGACAAACGGCGCGTGACGCATTCGCAGTCGCGGATGTCCGCGTTGCTCGATGTAACGCGGCGGACCGCCGAATCGCCCGATGAGGAAGTCGCGCAGGCGCTCTTCAGCGCCGTGGAGATCGTCCGGTGGATACATCGGCCCGAGCACATCATCACCCGGCACCTGAGCGTAGAACGCGCGCACCAGGCGGGTGAAACCGTCCTCGCCGATTGCGAGGTATACGTCTGCGTCGGTCATTCGAGTTTGCTGAGCGCGAGACGCGCCGCTTCCTGCTCCGCTTCTTTCTTGGCGCGTCCGGTCGCGGTTCCAAGCACTTCGCCGTTCACGGTCACTTCCACGCTGAACGTCTTCCGGTGATCGGGACCCGCCTCCCCCGACACACGGTACTCGGGCAGCGGCCGGCCGAGCGCCTGCAGGCGCTCCTGAAGCGCCGACTTGTAATCGCGCAGGAACGTCTGCGCGCTCCCTTCGTCGAGTGCGTCCTTGAGCTCGCGGCGCAGAAATGTCTCGGCGGCTTCGAGCCCGCCGTCGAGATAGAGCGCCGCGATGAGCGCTTCATAGCCATCAGCGAGCAGCGCCTGCTTGAAACGGCCGCCGGTCTTCTCTTCACCGCGTCCGAGGATCAGATGCTCGCCGAGCCGAAGGTGTTCGGCGTGCCGGGCCAGTGACTGCGTCGAGACGACCGCCGCCTTGATCTTCGACTTCTGCCCCTCGTCGTAGCTCGGGTACTGATGAAACAGCGCATCGGCAACGACGAGACCAAGCACCGCGTCACCGAGAAACTCGAGCGATTCGTTGTCACTGACGCCGCCTGAGGCATCCTCGGCCGCGCGCGATTTGTGCGTCAGCGCGTGCTCCAGCAGGCCGCGATCGCGGAACCGGTAGCCGATGCGCGCCTGGAGCTCGTCGAACTCATCGCGGATACGCACGACTTTCGCGCCGACGTCCTGCCGATGGCTCTCGATGATGCGGCGCGCCTCGTCCGCCAGGTCGTCCGCGACGGCGATCCGGATCTCTCCCAGCGAGCTGACGGCCATCGGCCACACGGAATGTGTGTGACCCGACGCGCGAAAGCTCGGAATGCCCTGGCTGTCGAGCAGCGCCATGACGACGCTCGCTTCGATGTCTGAAGAGGTTGCGAATACGACAGTGGGCATTGTCGTCATCAATTGATTTTGACCAGTACCATGGTCATATCGTCGTGCTGCGCGGCGTCGCCCGCGAAGGTGTGCACTTCGCTGAGGATGCGCTCGCGCAGAGCGTCGCACGTCAGGTCGGCATGACGCTGGGCCAGCTCCACCAGCCGCTGATCCCCGAAGCAATCACCCTGCGGATTCATGGCCTCGCTGATGCCGTCCGTGTAGAGAACGAACAAATCACCACGACCGAGCGGCAGGGTCACTTCCTCGAGCAGACGATCGAAAGTATCACCGAGGTCGAACTGCAGTCCGAGCACCATGCCTTCGGGCGTCAGCAACTGGGCCGCGCGCGAGACGGAATCGGGCCCCGGCACGTAGATCAGCGGACAGTGCCCCGCACGTGAGCAGGTCATGGTCCGCGCCCGCAGGTCGACGACGGCGTAGGTCATGGTGATGAAGCTGCGCGCATCGAGATGCTTCGAAATGATGCTGTTGGCCTCGATGAGCATCTGTCGCGGCGAGACGTGATGCCGGCTCAGAGAGAGCACCAGCCCTTTCAGCTCCGCCATGTAGAGCGCCGCCGACGTCCCCTTGCCGGCCACGTCCGCGATCAGGATGCCGAGGCGATCGTGCTCCAGCGGAAGAAAGTCGTAGTAGTCGCCGCCCACTTCTCTCGCCGGCTCGCAATGCCCCGAGAGCGAGAGACCCGGCATGTCGAACGGGCCCTGCGGCAGGAGCGACATCTGGATGCTGCGCGCGATCCGGAGCTCCTGTTCGAGGCGCTCCTTCTCCGCCTTCTCACGCAGCAGCCCTTCGATGCTGGCCGTCATCGAATTGAACGATCCGGCCAGCTCACCGAGCTGATCGCGCGAGCGGATGGCGATCTTGTGAACGAAGTCGCCTCGCCGCACGCGTTCGGTGCCGGCGAACAGCTCATGAACCGACCCGGTGATCGAGCGCGCGAGCGACAATCCCATCAGCAGCGCTACCGCCTGGATGATCAGGAAGAGACCCGCGATCACCGCGAGCAGGAGAAGAAAGATCTGGCCGAGATTGTAGTTGTCGAGCGGCGCGAACGAAGGCCCGGATAGATATCGATACACGGCGGCTGGCCCGACGCGGAAGCCGACGGTGAGCGGGCTCATCTCGCCAGTCGTCCAATCGGTGTAATCGAGGAAGGCCACCCATCCAAGCGGTTCCTGCTGCTCGCCGAGCCGGAGATTTACCAGCCGGCCTCTCCGTGAGCCGTCGGCGGCTCTCACGCGGTCACTCAACTCGACGAGTGAGTAGGCGTCAATCGTGATGCCCATCTCGTCATGGAACCTTCGAATAAGAGCGTCGCCGAATGGAATGTCGACGATGAGGGCGGCGCGCATGCCTGGAGGCCAGGCGATCGCACGGGCGGCGAGGCGTGTGCCGCTCTCAGCCGGATAGGTGATGAGCCCCGCAAATCCCGAGCACGGCACCCAGGTCGGGATCGTGCGCGGTGCCTCAACGTGGCTCCAGGGTCCCGTCACGATACCTGGTGCGGGCGCGCTCGAATCACCACCGCACAGGCGATCTGTTGGCACCAGTGAGTAGGAGACCAGCGGGTAACGCGACGCCGCAGCCGACTGGCGCGTGGCGAGGCCGGGAGTCAGTTGCGCAACCGACACGCCGCCGAGCGTCGGCGCCGCCGCCTGGGCGAGAAACTGCGCCCCTTCGACAACCGATTCCACGTGGTTGCGAAGCATGAACGCGCTGACGTTGAAGAAGAACAACAGACCGCCCAGGGTGAAGAAGACGGCGACGAGCAGCACCGGGACGACACCGATGAAGATGTACGAGAGGATCAACTTCCGTCGCACGCGCCACAACAACCGATAGCGCGCGATGACGTACACGCGGTACCCGATGACGAGCGCGCTCAGAAGAATGGCGAGTCCACCGAGCGTATCGAGCGCGTTGAACAGGCCCGGCCGCCAGCCGGTGACGCCTAAACTCCACGCGACGAGCTTCATCACAACGCCGGCGATGAGCAGACGGCCGGCAATCGTCTGCAGGAGCCAGGCGCGCGCGACGTCGAGACGCGTGTTCGGCACCATCAGGTTGGTGGCTGGTGGATCGTTGTTGGTGGTCAACGCTGGAAACGCGATGAGCTGCCCGCTGCAGCTATCGGCCACTCGCTAGTCTAGAGTACAGTCAGGACATCGTGAAGCTGCGCGATAACGCTCGATTCAGTACGGTCTGCATCCACGCGGGCCAGGAACCAGACCCGTCGACCGGCGCAATCATCACGCCGATCTATCAGACCTCGACCTACGTGCAGGAGGCGCTGGGGCGCCACAAGGGCTACGAGTACGGGCGTACGCAGAACCCGACCAGGAGCGCGCTCGAAGCCAACCTTGCAGCAATCGAGAACGGTCGAGCGGCATTTGCGTTTGCCTCCGGAATGGCGGCTACCGGGGCGGTGATGACGATGCTCAAGGCCGGCGATCACGTGGTGGTCACCGACCAGACGTACGGGGGTACGTACCGGCTGTTCGAGCGCGTCCTGCGGAAATATCAGCTCGACTTCACATATGTCGACACGTCCGATCTGCAGGCAATCGAGGCCGCCTTCCGGCCCGAGACACGGATGCTGTTTCTCGAAACGCCGACCAACCCGACACTCAGGCTGACAGATCTCGCCGGCGCGTGTGACATCGCCCATGCCCACGATGTCAGCGTCGTCGTCGATAACACGTTCGCCAGTCCCGCGATCCAGCGGCCCATCGACTTCGGCGCGGACCTCGTAGTGCACAGCACGACCAAGTTCCTGAATGGACACAGCGACAGCGTCGGCGGGATCGTCGTCGCCGTGCGTGATGTCGACATCGAATGGCTGCGGTTCGTGCAGAACGCCGAGGGCGCTATCCTCGGACCGATGGATTCGTGGCTCGTGCTGCGCGGTACGAAGACGTTGCCGCTGCGCATGGAGCGGCACAATGCCAACACACAGGTGCTGGCTGAATACCTTGCCGGGCATCCGAAGGTGGCCCGCGTTCACTATCCCGGTCTCCCCACGCATCCGCAACACGCGCTTGCGTGCCGGCAGATGAAGGGATTCGGTGGATTGATCTCATTCGAGCTCGGCTCCCTGGAGCGGGCGCGGACGCTGCTCGATAACGTCCGCCTGATGGCGCTGGCCGAAAGCCTTGGCGGCGTCGAAACGCTGATCTCACATCCCGCGTCGATGACGCATGCGTCGGTACCGCCAGAGCGACGCCTTCAAATCGGGTTGACCGAGGACATGGTGAGGGTATCGGTCGGCATCGAAGACGTCGATGATCTGAAAGAGGACCTGGCGCAGGCGCTCGAGCGAGTGTGATGGAACTGATTCACGATTTCTTTTCAACCGTCTACAACGTCCCTGAACTGATTCGGCTCGCTGGTTTTTACGGGCTCATCCTCATCATCTTTGCCGAGACCGGGTTGCTCATCGGGTTCTTCCTGCCCGGCGATTCGCTGCTGATCACGGCGGGACTCTTCGCCGCGCGCGGCGACTTCAACTTCGCCAGCCTGATCCTGGCGCTCATCCCTGCGGCGATCATCGGAAACGCCACGGGTTATTACATCGGCCACCGGACCGGGACGGCTCTCTACAACCGGCCCGACTCGCTCCTCTTCCGGCGCGAGCATCTTCGGATGACGCACGACTACTACATCAAGCACGGAGGCAAGACCATCGTGCTGGCGCAGTTCATTCCGATTCTTCGCACCTTCGCGCCGGTGGTCGCGGGCGTCGGCCAGATGGGATACCGGCAGTTTGCGACTTACAACATCGGCGGCGCCATTCTCTGGATCGGCAGCATGACGACGGCTGGTTATACGTTGGGGAATCTCGTTCCGAACATCGAGAGCCGAATCCACTACGTCGTGGCGATCGTCATCGCGATCTCGTTGATGCCGCCGGCGATCGCATGGTTGCGGTCTCGGCGCGCGAAAGCCGTAGGCTCGCCCACCTTACCGTCCTAACCCCACCCCGATCCCGCCATTCACTCGCGCGTGAAGTTCCCATCCGAACCGGACGTCGGCGGACGTGTAGACACGATCGTTGATCCATCCGCGGACTCCGCCGCCTCCAGTGAATGCGCCTTCATAGGAAGTGAAGCTGAAGGAGCCGAACCGATCGCTGTGCTGCGATAGTCCGCCTCCCGCGACCAGAAACGGGGTGACACGTGGTGGCCGCCCATCGCGCGGCGATAACAGATCAAAGGTCACGACGCCGGTCAGGAAAAGGTCTCGGTCCCAGTTTGGACCCCACATGTAGACGAACTCCGGCCCGATGGCGAGCCGGGGAGTCAGATACACGCGAGCCGCCGTCCCCGCGATCGCATGATCGATCGTCGCGTCGTCGGCAAATCCCGCATAGCCTGCGAGAAATTCCACGGCAGGTGCCGGGCGTGCGTCCGGGGCCTGTGCGAAAGCTTGTGCAGCAAAGAGCGCCAGAATCACCCCAATGCAGGCGTGCAAGCGAGCCATCGTGAATCGCCCTCCACTGTGTCAGGTGCAAACGGCGGGCGAATTGGGTCAGGGCGTAAGTTGGGAGTTGGGAGTTGGAAGTTGGAGGTTGACTAGAGCCCGACCGACTCTCGGACCCAGGCGAGATACGCCGCTCCCCCATCGACATCGAGGATGAGGAACTCTGGCAGCTCATACGGATGGATCTGGCGCAGCCGTGTCTCGAGGGCGGGCAGCCGATCGGAGGACGTCTTGATCACGACTTGATGCTCCTTGTCCTGCTCGATCGATCCTTTCCACCTGTAGATGGAGACCATGGCGGGAAGCACGTTCACACAGGCGGCGAGGCGTTCGTCGACGAGAGTCTTGGCAAGGCTGAGCGCATCACTCTCGGACCCGATCGTGGTGAGCGCAATCCTGGTGTCGGTCGTGGCAGATGAGGTCACTTCTTTCTTGTACTTTCCGGTCGAAATTGCTACTTAAAAGGGTGTACTTCGGACGAAAACGCGCTATTCTCGCACGATCACCCCGTGAAAAAGGCTCCTCCTGCATCTCGCTCGAGCACCTCAACCGGACGTCGCCGCAGCCGACGGGCCATCGAGTACGCCCTGCTGCTCATCGGCCTGGTCGTCTTCGTCGACGCGCTGGTGGGAGAAAAAGGGCTGCTCGAAACGGTGAAGAAGCGTCAGGAGTTCAAAGTGCTCGAGCAGTCGATTCGACGCGCGCGCGCCGAAAACGAGATGCTCCGCGAAGAAGCGAAACGGCTGCGCAGCGATCCTGCCGCGATCGAAGATCTCGCCCGTCGTGAGCTCGGGCTCATCCGCCCGGGCGAGCACCTCTTCATCATCAAGGACCGGCCCTCAGCCGAAGGGCGATAGCCCCCAAGCTCGCAACTCGCGCCTCGCTAGTGCTGAACGAAGGGACCGGACCACGCGCCCGAGACCGTATAGGCCGGCGTCGCTGCCGGAAAGCCGGCCTCCGTAAATGACTCCCGAATCAGGCGATTCGTATCGAAGTACACCTGCCAGTAGTGCTGGTTGCTGCAGTACGGACGAACGCACAGCAACGGCCCGGCTGGCGTGAACTGGACGATGTCGACGTCAGGGGCTGGCGTTGCCAGGACGTTCGGGATCCGGGCGAGACGATCCTTGAGCAGCCGGATCGCCTGGTTGTGGTCCACGCCGTTGTTGATCGTGGCAGTCAGGTCCACACGACGATACGGGTTGGCCGAATAGTTCTGGATGGTCCCGGCGAAGATGGCGCCGTTTCCGACGATCGTCTGCACGTTGTCGGGCGTGTTGATCGTCGTGCCGAAGAGACCGATCGCCTCGACCGTTCCCGTGACGCCGCCCGCGGTCACGGCGTCACCGACCTTGAAGGGGCGGAGGAAGATCAGGAACGCACCGGCGGCAAAATTCGAGAGCAGCCCGCCCCATGCGACACCGATGGCCACGCCGCCAGCGGCAAGCAGGGCCGCGAAGGTCGTCGTTTCGACGCCGAAGAACCCGAGAATTGCGACGAGCAGGGCGATGTTGAGCAAAACCGACACGCCGGTCTGGAGATATCGGGTCAGCGTCACGTCGAATTGCTGTCGCGACAGCGCCCGGCCCAGCGTCCGCGTCGCGAAGTTGATCATCCAGCGACCGACGAGCCAGAGCACGAACGCTCCGGCAACCTTCCATGCGACTGCCATCAGGGTCGCCGTCGTGCTCTGAATCAAGGCGTTCACGTCCATCACGGTTTCTCCTCGGTGTGAGATCGATGTCAACCGATCTCCATTCACGAGCCGACCCGCGCGCGGTCGCGGGTACTGACCCAAGCGCCACGGAATGACGCCGGAACTTGCGGGTTGCGTGGTTTTCGCGGTGTGTTCGAGCAAGCGTTATACCGCGTCTCTTTACGGTGATGCCGCCGCGTGTTAAAGTAAGTAGGTTCTGGTCGCTGAGACACAGCGCTCAGAGGACGACCTGAACATCCGAAAGATTCGCGAGCGTTCCGTTACAACCGACGTTCGGAGATTTTCGGCGCACGCCATGACGCGGGGTGGAGCAGTCCGGTAGCTCGTTGGGCTCATAACCCAAAGGTCGGGGGTTCAAATCCCCCCCCCGCAACCAAAGCGATTTCGACGAGAGGTCGCCTTGCGGCGACCTTTTTCTCGTTTGTGGCGCGCCAGTCGCCCGCCACATGATCGTTCAACCTCAAATAGGAGCGACCAACGAATGACAGGAACAATCAAGACTCTTCGTGCAGACAAGGGATTCGGCTTTATTCGTGATGAGGCCGGCAAGGAAGTGTTCTTCCACGCCAGCGCCATCTTCGGTGAGGGCATCGACAACCTCCGCGAAGGCGACGGTGTCGAGTTCGATCTCGGCGACACCGGTCCGAAGGGGCCTCGAGCCTCGAGTGTCCGCCGAACCACCACGTAGACCCGCCCTACGCGGCGCCCCACACCTCAGAGATATCATCCTCAACAAGCCTGGCGTTGGGGCCGACGGACTTCAGCGAGCGCGAGACCACCCATTTCGGCTGGTTTCGCCACGCCGCCGCGAAGGCGTGTTCCTCTGCATCCCATTCGGGATGATCGTCGTC
>Ga0075433_10000580_pt1 | contig 24208 bp, 26 predicted proteins | sample RhiMethybrSRZTD2_FD_75299 | JGI IMG/M metagenome (GOLD analysis project Ga0075433, IMG submission 75299) | Populus rhizosphere microbial communities from Tennessee, USA - Rhizosphere MetaG P. TD hybrid SRZTD2 | ecosystem: Host-associated > Plants > Roots > Rhizosphere > Soil | place: USA... | reverse complement strand
CGGCTTCTCCTTCGCCGCGATCTCGGACCATTTCCACCCGTGGATCGAGGCGCAAGGACAGAGCCCGTTCGTCTGGTCGGTGCTCGGCGCGGTCGCCGACGCGACCTCGACGCTCGAGGTCGGGACGGCGGTCACGTGTCCCACGATCCGGATGCATCCGGCGATCGTCGCGCAGGCGGCCGCGACCGTGGCGACCCTGGCGGAGGGCCGGTTCTTCCTCGGGGTGGGCACCGGCGAGAACCTGAACGAGCACGTCGTGGCGCGCGGATGGCCGAACGTCGAGAAGCGCCAGCGCATGCTGCGCGAGGCGGTCGACGTGGTGCGCGCGCTCTGGGAAGGGGACGACGTCTCGATCGAGGGCGACTTCCACGTCGTTGACCACGCGAGGCTCTACTCGCTTCCGCCGTCGCCGCCGCCGGTCTACGTCGCCGCGAGCGGTCCCGCCTCGGCGACGCTCGCCGGTGAGGTCGGCGATGGGTTAATCGCCACGTCGCCCGAGGCCGAGCTCGTGGATCGGTTCGTGGGATCGGGGGGCCGCGGCCCACGCCTCGCGGAGATCCTCGTGTGCGTCGGCGACGATGCGGACGCCGCGATGCGGACCGTGCTGGAGCGGTGGCCGCTCCCCGCGATCCCGGGACCGCTCACCGCGGAGCTTCCCCTCCCGAAGCACTTCGAGGCGGCGGCGAGCTCCGTGCGGAAGGACGACCTCCAGGACTCGGTCACGGTCGGCGCCGACCCCGGTGACTACCTCACCGCGATCCGTCGCTACGCCGAGGCCGGGTTCGACCACGTGATCCTGCATCAGATCGGGCCCGACCAGGAGCGGTTCTTCCGGTTCGTCGAGGACGAGCTCCTGCCGGTCGTGGACCGCGAGCTCCGGGTCGCCTAGCGCGGCACGGCATCGTCGCCACGCTCGGGGCCGACGCCCTCGGGATCGGCGAGCGGCTCCGCGCGCTGGGACGGCTCCCGGCCGGGATCGGTCGATTCGAGGCCCGACATCCCGCCGACGAGGGCGCCTAGGATGCCGAGGAACATGACGCAGGCGAGCACGACGAGCCACATCCCCGTCGATCCTGCGTGGTAGGCGATCGAGCCCCAGACCAACCCGGCGAGGAGGCCGAGGCCGGCCCCGACGGCCGCGCCGAGGCCGATGCGTCCTGCCCACCGTCGTGCGTGCCGCTGCTGCGTCGGGGCGCTCATCCTCCGGGTGTACCCGCGGCTCCGTCGGGTCGAACCCGGGCGCGTGCCGGTATCGCCAAGGAACGCCAAAGTGCATGGAAGGGCGCGCCCGCGGGTAGGTCGAGCGCGTCGGACAGGATCGATGGAGGAGGCGAACGATGCGTGACTCGACACAGACGATGACCGGCCGCGTCAAGGAGCGGTGGGGCGCCGCACGGATCAACAGCTTGGACCGCCAGAACATGCGGCTGCGCGACGAGGTGTCGCAGCTGAAGACGCGGCTCGAGGACGAGCGGTCGGAGACGGAGGATCTGAAGGATGCGCTCCGCTCGTCACCGAAGGTGGTCAAGGTGAAGAAGCGCGGCGGCTTCCTGCGCGTCGTCGTGATCGGCGGTGCGGCGTACGTCCTCGGGACGCGCGCCGGCCGCGAGCGCTACGACCAGCTCGTCGACTGGGCGCGGTCGATGCGCTCGAAGATGGAGCGGAGGGCCGACGAGGTGGCCTCCGACGTGGAGGACACCGCGTCGCAGATGTCGGGCACGACCGGCTCGACGATGACGACGAGCCGGTCGACCGGACCGGCCACGCCGCGCTCGAGCGCTTCGTCGACGCGAACGACGCAGCAGCGCAGCAGCGCCGCCGGCTCGACCGGGCCCTGACGCACGATCCGGTCCGCGCGCGCGAGCCGCAAGGGCTCGCGGCGGCGCGGACGGGGCCGAGATGCATCGCCGGTCGGAAAGCGACCGGCGATGCATCTCGTTGCGGTTCGCGGCCGGACCGACGCATGATGGTTGGACCACGAGCGTCCGAAGGGTGGCGATGGCAACATCCGGGGAACGGCTCAGTCCGACCACGACGCCTCCGGTGGAGGCGCTGCTGTCTTCCCTGCAGGACGGCTTCGAGGTGCTCGATGCGGACGGCACGATCCTCGACGTGAACGAGCGCTTCGCGCAGATCGTCGGACGACCGCGTGAGGAGATCGTGGGCCTGCGCCCTCCGTTCCCGTGGTGGAGCGAGCCGGACGGCCCACGGATCCAGGAAGCGATGCGGGGCGTCCTCGCCGGCGGAGCCGGCGAGTTCGACTTCACGTTCCGGCGTCCCGATGGAGAGCTCCTGCAGGTGATCCTGAACGCCACGAGCGTGCGCGACGCCTGGGGGAACCTCAACGTCGTCGCGACGCTCAAGGACGTGAGCGATCGCGCCGCCGCCCAAGCGGAGCGCGAGGACCTGATCCGTAACCTCTCGAACGAGCGCGAGCAGCTGAGCCGCGTCCTCGAGCGGATGGGGCGGATCCAGCGGTTCGCCGCGTCGATCGCCCCGCTCATGACGCAGGACGAGATCGTGGAGGCGCTGCTGTCGGCCGCGCGCGAGGCGGTCGCCGCCCCGGCCGCCGCGGTCGTCCTGCTCTCGGACGATCGTCTCGTCCGGGTCGCCGAGCACGGCGACCCGGACGAGACGATCGTCCCGCCTTCGTCGTCCCCCCGCGACGACGGTGCGATCGGCGAGGTCTTCCGATCCGGATCGTCCCGGTGGGTCGACGCGGCTCCTGAGGACACGCCCGGGGGCTGGTGGCTCGTTCCGATCGTCGGCCCGGGCGGCGCGATCGGGGTGCTCGGCGTGTCGTCGCAGGATGGCGCCGTCGCGTGGGAGGACCGCGACACGCTCGAGACGATGGTCCGGCAGGCCGCGCAGGCGCTCGAGCGCGCGCGCCTGTACGCGACCGAGTCGCACACGCGGATGACGCTCGCCCGGGTCCTCAACGTGAGCGACGCGGCGCTCGAGTGGATGGAGTCCGACGACGCCCTGCAGGCCTTGCTGGGCCGGATCCGTGAAGCCGTCGGCGCCGACAGCGCATCCCTGCTCGTCCGCGAGGACGACCGCCTGCGCGTCCGCGCGACCGACGGTCTCGAGCGGATCCCCGGCGAGCAGCCGCTCGTTCCGATCGGGCACGGCTTCGCCGGGCGGATCGCCGCGTCGCGGCAGGCGATCGTCGCCGAGGACCTCTCGCAGATCGACGTGGTGAGCCCGTGGCTCCGGACGAAGCTCCGTTCCGTCGCCGGCGTCCCCATCCTCCGCGCGAACGGGGTGATCGGCGTCCTCCACGTCGGCACCGTCGCCGCGCGCCGGTTCGACCGCGACGACCTCAACCTCCTGAACCTCGTGGCGGCGCGCGTCGGCAGCGCGCTCGAGCGGGCGCAGCTCTACGGAGCCGCGCGCGACGCGCGCGCGGAGGCGGCGCGCGTCGCGGACCGCCTCCGCCGCTTGCAGGCGGCGACCGCATCGCTCACGGGGGCGATGAGCGTGAGTGAGGTCTCCGAGTTGATCCTCCGCGAGGCGACCGGCGCGATGCAAGCGGACGCCGGCGTGCTCGCGGTGCCGACCGAGGACGGCCGCTGGCTGGACGTGGTGTCGACGATGGGCAAGCGCGCCACGGGCGGGCACTTCGCGCGCCGGTTCCGCGTCGACGACGCGGCCTCCATCTGCGAGGCGTATCGCACGGGGGCGGCGGTCTGGGTCCCGACGCGCGCCGAATGGGAGCGCAGGTTCCCGGAGGGACTCGGCCACGACAAGCCCTGGGCGCGTTCGGTCCTCGCGCTCCCGCTGTCGATCATGGGCGAACGCCTCGGCGCCATCGGGCTGATGTTCAAGACCGAGGGCCGACTCGATCGGGACGAGCGGCGCCTCGCGAAGAGCTTCGCCGAACAGGCGGCCCTCGCGTTCGAGCGCGCACGGCTCTTCGAGGACGAGCGAGCCGCGCGCGAGACGACGGAGCAGCTCCAAGCGTTCGCGTCCGCGCTGTCGGCGGCCGCGACGACCGACGAGGTTCTCTCGATCCTCGTCGAGGAGGGCCGTCGAGTGGTCGGCGCGAGCACCGCCTGGGCCTCGCTCCTCGACGCCGGCACCCAGGAGCTCCACACCGTGGCACAGCGCGGGTACGGCGACGACCTCGTCGAGCGTTTCGAGCACCTGCCGCTCGACGCGTCCACGCCCGCATCTGACGCCGCCCGGGAGGGACGCGAGATCTGGTTCTCTTCGCTCGAGGGCGTCGACCGCGCCTATCCGGGGCTCGGACGACCACCCGAGGAGCGGGATGGAGGATTCGGGTGTCTTCCGCTGCTCGATGCCGGTCGAGCGGTGATCGGCGTCGTGTGCTTCCAGCTGGAGCGTCGCACCAGGCTCGAGCCCCGGCAGCGTTCGTCGATGCGCGCCGTGGCCGCACTCGCCGCCCAGTCGCTCGAACGCGCGCAGCTGTACGAGCTCGAACGCTCCGTGGCCGCCACCCTGCAGGAGAGCCTCCTGCCTCGTTCGCTCCCGAGCGAGCGTCGGGTCATGGTGGCGACCCGCTACCGGCCGGGCACGCGAGAACTGGACATCGGCGGCGACTGGTACGACGTGATCCACGTCGACGACGACAGGATCGGGGTCGCGGTCGGCGACGTCGTCGGTCACGGCCTCGAGGCGGCGAGCGCGATGGGCCAGCTGCGGAGCGCCCTTCGCTCGCTCGCGCTCACCGGCGAGGGTCCGGCCGCCGTGATCCACGGCCTGGACCGCTTCGCGCGCACGACGGGTCCCGCCACGGTGGCGACGGTGGTCTACGCCGAGCTCGACCTGCGGACCAACGTATTGCGCTACGCGTGCGCGGGCCATCCACCGCCCTTCGTCGTGATCGGTCGCCGCGTGGATCTCCTGATGCAAGGGCGGACGACCCCGCTCGCCGCGTTGCCGGAGGCGCCCTCCGCGGACGAAGGCGTCCATGCCTTCCCGCCCGGTTCGGCGCTCGTGCTCTATTCCGACGGGTTGATCGAACGCCGTGGGGAGCCGCTCGACGTCGGGATGGACCGGCTGCGCGCGCTCCTGGCCGACCTGGCGTCGAAGGACGCCGAACGCCTCGCCGATACGGTGCTCGAGGCTCTCACCGGCGACGTGCCGCAGGACGATGACGTCGCGCTGCTGTGCCTGCGCAACGTGGCGGGCCCCGGTGCGCTGTCGCTGTCCATCCCGGCCGACCCCGCGGCGCTCGGAGCGCTCCGCGCCGACGTCCGCGGGTGGTTGACCGAGCAGGCGATCCCCGAAGACGTCCACGACGACGTCGTGCTCGCGTGCGACGAGGCGTGCGCGAACGCGATCGAGCACGCCTACCGCACGACGACGAGCCTCCCGATCCGGGTCGAGCTCCGTTGTGAGGACGATCGGCTCGTCATCGAGGTGATCGACACGGGAACGTGGCGCGACGACCTCGTCGAGGGCGACCGCGGCCGCGGGATCTCGATCATGCGCGCCGTCATGGACGACGTCGACATCCGGACGGATGATCGTGGCACGGTGGTGACCCTGGGGCGGCGGGTGTGGGGAGCCGAACGACCTTCCGCCGTTCCGACGTGAGCGAAGGAGAGAGGAACATGTCGAACGAGGATGTCGAGCCGGCGCGAGCCGAGCTGTCGATCGAGGGCCACGCGATGGGCGACCGAACCGTCTTGTCCGTGCGCGGCGAGCTGGACCTGTACACGGCTCCGACGCTGCGTGACCGCGTCCTCGCGGCGGCGGACGAGGGGCAGCGTCGACTCGTGATCGACCTGAGCGGCGTGCCGTTCATGGACTCGAGCGGACTCGGCGTCATCGTCGCGTGCGTGAAGCGCCTGCGGGAATCTGGCGGCGACCTCGCGCTCGTCACGGCTCCGGGATCCCCGCCGAGCAAGCTCCTGTCCCTCACCGGTCTCGACCGCGCGATCCCGACCTTCTCGACGCCGGACGAGGCCTTCGCCCGATCCGATGCCGAGTGAGATGACGCTCGAGATCCCCGCCGACGCGGCGTACGCCGTCACGGCGCGCCTGTTCGTCGTCGCCGCCGCTCGAGACCTCGGCGTGCCGGACGAGATCGCCGAGGATCTCCGGCTCGCGGCCAGCGAGCTCGTCGCGAACGCGGTCGAGGCCGGCCGGCCGGGGCCGATCCGTCTCGCCCTCCACGGTGACGCGGGAGCGGTCCGTCTAGACGTGTCGGGGGTCGGGGCGATCGTCGACGACCCGCCCATCAGCCGGCGTGCGCTCTTGGAGAGTCTCTTCGACGCAACGGACCTCGCGGAGGAAGGCCGGGTCCGGATCAGCGTGCCGACGCAGGCGCGGCCGCAGGCGTAGCGTCGACGCCGATCGGGTACGTCTGCCTCGTGATGAGCGAGGGAGGCATCCAACGATGAACATCGGCGAAGTTGTCCGCGAGCTCGAGGTGCTCCCGGCTGACGAGCCGCGTCCCCAGGTCGAGCCCGTCCCGGAGCCCGCCCGCGAGGAACCCGTCCCCGCGAACACCTGATCACGATCCCGCATGAACGGAGGGCGCGATGTCGAGGCTGGTTCGTCACGTCATGACGGAGTCGCCGAAGACGCTCGGCCCGGCCATGACGGCCGAGGACGCGGCCGGGCTGATGGCCAAGTACGACGTCGGGGCGATCCCGGTCGTCGACGACGAGATGCTCGTCGGGCTGGTGACCGATCGGGATCTCGTGGTCCGGGTCCTCGCCGCCCGTGAGGATCCCGCGCAGGTCCAGCTCGGGTCGATCCTCACGAAGTCCCCGGTCACCGTGACCCCGGACGTGCGGCTGAGCGAGGCGCGTGAGCTGATGCAGCGGCACCGCGTTCGCCGACTCCCGGTGGTCAAGGCGGATGCGCTCGTCGGGATCGTCTCGCTCGGCGACCTCGCTGTGGCCGACCCGTCCCGGCGTGCGATCGGCGACACGATCGAAGCGATCTCGGAGTCGGAGGACACGGCGGACATGAACGCGGGTCCGTCGATCGGCGCTCCCGACCGCAGCTGATCGTCCGCTCCGTTTGCGGTCGTCGAGGCCCGGGTACAGCGGCCCCCACATGCACGAAGGAGGCACGTGATGCCGGTGTGGGGCTGGGTGCTCATCGCGATCGCCGTCGTCGCGATCGCCGTGGCGATCTGGTTCACGTATGACCGCCGTCGCTCGCGCGATCTCCAGCACAGGTTCGGCCCGGAGTACGACCGAGCGGTCCAGGAGGCCAACGGGCGACGCCAGGGCGAAGCGGATCTTCGGGGGCGCCGGAAGCGTGTCGAACACCTCGATCTGCGGCCCCTGTCGCCCTCCGCCCGCCGGGACTTCACCGACCGCTGGCAGCGGGTGCAGGCTCATTTCGTCGACGATCCCCGGGACGCCTTCTGGCAGGCGGACGGGCTCGTGAGCGAGGTGATGCGGGAGCGCGGGTACCCGATGGACGACTTCGACCAGCGCGCGGACGACATCTCCGTCGACCACCCCGACCTCGTCGAGCACTACCGAGAGGCGCATGCGATCGCCGTGTCGGAACCGCAGGACGGGCCCAGGGACGGGGCGGACACCGAGGAGCTTCGCCGCGGCATGGTGCACTACCGATCCCTGTTCGCGGAGCTGCTCGCGCCGGAAGAGCGCTCCCGGGTGGGATAGGTCGATGGCGGCGCTCCGCCGCGTCGACCGCACCGCTCCGGGCTACACGCGCCGGCGGCACGGGCGCGGGTTCGTCTACCTCGACGAAGCGGGGCGTCCGATCCGCGACGAGCGGCTCGGGCGGATCCGGTCGCTCGCGATCCCTCCCGCGTGGGTGGACGTGTGGATCTGCCCGGACGAGCGCGGCCACCTTCAGGCCACGGGGGTCGATAGCGCGGGTCGTCTCCAGTACCTCTATCACCCCGACTGGAGGACCCAGCGGGATCGCGCGAAGTTCGAACGGGTCGAAGGGTTCGCCGAGGCGCTGCCGGCCGTGCGCGAACGGGTGAGGCGGGATATCCGTCGCCGCGGCTTCCCGCGCGAACGCGTGCTTGCCTGCGCGATCCGCCTCCTCGACCGCGGGCTGTTCCGCGTCGGGACCGAGGATTACGTCAGCAACGGCGCGTTCGGCCTGGCGACCCTCCGGCGCGAGCATGTGGTCGTCCGCCGGGCCGTCGTCGAGTTCGACTTCGTCGGCAAGGCCGGCAAGCGCCACGTACTGGAGATCACGGATCCGGAGGTCCTCCGGGTGCTCCGCGCGCTCCGGCGCCGCCACGCCGATCCGAACGACGACCTGCTCGCCTGGGACGACGCGGGATCGTGGCGGACGCTCCGCGCGGCCGACATCAACGCCTATCTCAAGGAATCATCGGGACAGGACTACTCCGCCAAGGACTTCCGGACATGGCACGCGACGGTCCTCGCCGCGACGGCCCTCGCCGAACACGGCGTCGAGCGTTCGCAGCGGGCATCGAAACGGGCGATCCGTTCGGCGGCGGAGGTCGTCTCGGACCATCTCGGCAACACACCGGCCGTCGCTCGCCGTTCGTACATCGACCCGCGAGTGATCGCTCGCTACCTGGACGGCGAGGTGATCGATCTCTCGCGTCTCCCGGACGACGACGGGCTCGAGGCGCTCGAAGCGGCCGTCCTCCGGCTCCTCAGGAGCCACGCCTCGGCCTGGCCGGAGGCCGCGTAGATGTCGATGCGGGAGCATCGAGCGTCGAACGGGGAAGCTCACCCGCGCGAGCGCGAGCGGCAGGAGCTCGCCGATCTGGCCTCGCAGACGTTCGGGATCCCACGGCGCCAGGCGCTCCGTCTCGCGGACCGGTACCTCGGGGACCCCCAGCGCGGGGCAAGCTTCCTGGTCTGGCTCGCCCGGCCGGCTCCTTCCGCCGCAGCATCTCTCGACCGGTTGCCCACCGGTCTCTTGACGCACCCCACCGTTGACCCGTAGCTTCTGTCTGGCTGTCAGACAGTCAGACACCGGGCCGCGGGAGGACGTGTGGAGCATCTGGAGATCACGACGACGCAGCAGCCGTTCGGCCTGAGACTCTCCGGCGAGATCGACATGGCGAGCGCACCGGCTCTCGAGGAGGCGCTGCTCGTCGCGCTCGCCCACGGCCGTCCGGTGACGGTCGAGATGAAGGACGTGACGTTCATCGACAGCTCCGGACTCAAGGTGATCGTCTCGACCGCGGCGGAGTCCACGCCACCGGCAACGCTCACGGTGAAGGATCCCTCCCCCGCCGTGCGACGGGTCCTGGAGATCTTCGGGATGGCCCAGCTCCCCCAGATCCGCGTGGTCGGCGATGAGCTCGATGGCTGACGTCGTCCCGCTGGGTCGCCGGCTCCGCGAGCACCGGGAGGGACTCGGGATGAGCCAGGCGCAGGCGGCGCGGGAGCTCGACGTGGCGCGCACGGCGTACCGGCTGTGGGAGCTCGAGGCGGCGCGCCCGTCGTCGGACCGCTGGCGGACGATCTCGCGCTGGCTGGGGATCTCCGTCGCCGCGCTGCTCCTCTCTGAAGAGCTCACCGAGATCGGCGAGACCGAGGAGGTCCAGCGGATCACGCGACGCTTGGAGGAGCGCGGGACGGATTGGGACGCCTCCGCGGCGCGCGAATCCGGCGACTACTTCGAGCAGGAGCGAACCACGATCCGCGACCAGTTCCGGCTCGGTGCGATCTCGGTGACGGAGTCCGACAAGATGACCGAGATGCTCGAACGGATCGAGGGGGCCATGGCGGCCTCACCGACGACGGCGTGGCGGCCGGCCGAGTTCCGCAAGGGCCTCATCGCGGGGCCCGGCGCCGTCGACGAGGCGCGAGCCGCCCTCGCCGTGACGGCCTCGGGCCTCCCCGCGGCGTGGATCCGGAGCGCCGACGAGCTCGTCGGCGGTCTCTTCCGGGACATCGTCGACACGCCGAGCGGCGGCGGCGGCCCGATCGTGGCGCTCCACATCGAGGTCGGACGCCGGACGCTCCGCGTGGCGGCGTCCGACCGCGCCTTCGACGAGAGCGACGACGATGGCTGGCGCTTCGTGATGGAGCACGCCTCGCGTTGGGGCGCCACCGGGCAGAGCGGGGCCCGTGTTCGGTGGTTCGAGCTGGATCTCCCCGAGCCCGGCCGCGGCCCGGGCCGGCACGTGAGCATCGAAAAGGACGCAGAGACGGACGACCCGGCCGGCTGAACCGGCGCAGGGCTCCGCGGAGTCGAGGTTCCCTTCTTCGATCGGCTCGTTTGCCGCCCAACCCATCCGGGAAACCAGGCATGGTCGAACGGCGGTGCACGACCGACCGATCCCCGCCGTGCCCGCGGAGGCGGCCGTGACCGCAAGCACCAGAACCGATCCTGAGGACATCCCCCTCCGCGAGGAACAGCGCGCCCGTCTCGGCCGGCGCGTGATCGTCGGGGCCCTGGTCCTGTTCCTCGCCGCCGGAGCGTTCGAGCTCTTTGGCTCTCGCACGGCCGAGGCCTCCGCCGAGGCGTCCGGGTACCGCCTCACGGTGATCTACCCCTCGATCACGAGGCCGGGCTTGCCGATCCGATGGGAGTTCGAGGTGGATCACGCGGGAGGCTTCGATGGCCCGATCCGGCTCGCCACGACCTTCGACTACCTCCATCTGTTCGACATCTCGAACTTCGAGCCCGACGCGACCTCCGCGACGGCGAGCGGCGGAGAACTGATCTACGAGTTCGACCCTCCCGGCGGGGACAGCTTCCGCGTGTCGATGGACGGCAACACCGAGCCCGGGTTCCACGAGCTGCCGTCGGCCACGACCACCCTGTACGTCGACGGACGGCCGGTCGTGGCCGTCACCTACTCCACGAAGGTGGTGCCGTAGATGCAGATCATCGTCCGTTCGCTGGTGCTGTTCCTGTTCGTCTGGATCGTGACCAGAGGGATGGGAAGGAAAGAGCTCGCGGAGCTGTCGTCGTTCGAGCTGATCTTGTTGATCGCGATGGGGGACCTGATCCAGCAAGGCGTCACCGGCGACGACCGGTCCGTGACCGGTGCGATGCTCGCCGTCGCGACGTTCGCGGTGCTGACGATCGTCTTCTCGTACCTGTCGTTCCGGTCCACGAAGGTCGCGCGCGTCACGGAGGGGCGGCCCGTGATCATCATCCGGGACGGCGAGGTGTTCGAGGACGTCTTGCGGGTCGAGCGGCTCACCCCCGACGAGGTGAAGGATGCCGCCCGGGAGCAGGGCATCGGCGACCTCGGACAGATCCGTCTCGGGGTGCTCGAGGCCGACGGGAAGTTCTCGTTCATCCGGGAGGACGCGCGCCGGTCGCCGGCGCGGCGGGACACGATCGAGTGAGGTTCTCGAGCTCCTCGATCACCAGCACGGCACGGCGACCGAGCCGTCGTCCCCGGTCAGCGGCGAGCTCGTCACCCGGCAGCGGACGTCCTTGCCGCGTCGCGTCCTCGCCTCGACCTCGACGACCGCGGTCGTTCCGTCGAACGTCGACCGGATCGGCTTCAGCAGCTCGTCGACCCGGCAGTCCCAGACCGAGCGTCGGAGGCGCCAGGGGCGACCCAAGGAAGAGGTTTCACGCGGTCGAGCTCGTCGGTGCGCTGACGGGCCTCTTCGTTCACCGTCTCGAGCTCTTCGTTCGTCGGTGGAGCTCCTCGTTCATCGTCTCGAGCTCCGGGTGGGACGTCTGGAGCTCCTCCTCGAGGCGCGTCGACCGGGTGACGTCGGTCAAAGTGATCGTCGTCCCCGGCAAGGACCGTCCCGTGCGAAGAACGGCACACCTGGATATGAGGCGGACGGGCGCGCCCGCCTCGATATCCATGGGACCGAGGTCATCTCCGACTGTTTCCCGAAAGGAACCGCCGGGAAAACAATCACGACACGATATGAGGACGGTCATCGATCCTGGCCGTTCCGGTCGGGGGTGGGCCGCTCCGTGGATCTGGAGGTCGAACGCATGAGATTCCCCGTGACGGCGGCGGCACCCGGGCGCGCGCGGCACTGGGCGGACGGCGTGATCGATCTCGACCCCGACGTTCAGGCCACCGTGATGTTGCTGCTCTCGGAGCTCGTCGCGAACAGCGTCCGTCACAGCGGAAGCGCACCCGACGACGAGGTGGATGTCTTGATCCGACAGACGAAGGACGGCGTGCACGTCGAGGTGCGCGACCCAGGCCCCGGCAACGGGATCGAGCCGAGCGACGCGCTCGATCATTCGGGGCTTCGGATCGTCGAGTCGCTCTCCGACCGCTGGGGGGTCCGGCATGACCCCACGACGGTGTGGTTCGACGTGGATGAGCGATGGAGCGACGGGGAGATGACCGCCCGGAGGCCGTGATGCTCGGCTCGTCCTCGCTGCGTCTCCACGGCCGTGCTGGCCGAGATGATCCGCCGCCAACTGATGGATCTGCGCGACGATCACGAGCGAACCGGGGGATCGGACGGTCTTCCATCTGGACGCGATGGCCGGATCGCTCCCAACTGGCGCGGTATCCATCCGCCTGTTCCTTGGAGCCTCACCGCCGGGCGGTGCGCCCCCGACGGTCACCCCGTCTTGGACGGGCGTCGATGGCGGAACGCGAACCTCGGTCCTCGTCCCCAGCCGGCCGAGTTTCCCTGCCGAGCCATCGGGGTACCGCGGAAGCATTGCGGCACAGCAAGGGGGCACGATGACGGATGAGCCGCGGCGACGGGCGTGGTTCGACGCGTTCGCGTCGGCGACGGCCCGGTGGGCGGGGCACGCAGGGGCGTTCGCGATCGCGTTCGCCGTCGTGCTGTTCTGGGCGCTCTGCGGACCGATCTTCGGGTTCTCGAACACGTGGCAGCTCGTGATCAACACGGCGACCACGGTCCTCACGTTCCTGATGGTGTTCCTGATCCAGAACTCGCTCAACCGCGACTCGATGGCGCTCCACCTGAAGCTCGACGAGCTCCTGCGGGCGACCAACGAGGCACGCGACGCGCTGATCGGGTCGGAACGGCTCTCCGAGAAGGAGATCGAGAAGCTCGAACGGCAGGAGGAGCTCGTCGCGCATGCCGAGCGCGAGCACGCCGAGTCCCACATGACGAACGGCCGTTCCGGCGACTAGATCTCCGCCGGGCGCCGGCCGGTCGAAGCGTTTGTCCACACAGGCGCCGGGTATCAGCGGTTCATGCTCGTCCTCGGTATCAATGCGGCCTTCCACGACCCGTCCGCCGCACTCGTCCGGGACGGTCTGGTGGTTGCGGCCGCCGAGGAAGAGCGCTTCAACCGACGCAAGCACGGGAAAACACCCGTCCCCTTCTCCGCATGGGAAGTGCCGGAGCGATCGGCGGCGTGGTGCTTGCGCGAGGCGGGCGTGCGGCCGGAGGACCTGACGGCCGTCGCGTACTCCTACGACCCCAGCCTCGCGTCCCCGGTCGGTGACGACGTCACGGCGGACCTCTGGGAAGGACTGCGCACGCTGTACACGCAGCGGGCGCCGCTGTTCCTGCGCACGGCGCTGCCCGGCCTGGATCCGGCGATCGTCCGGTTCGTGCCGCATCACCTGGCGCACGCGGCATCGGCGTACCACGCGGCGCCCGCGGAACGCTCGAGCGTGCTCGTCCTCGACGGGCGCGGCGAGAAGACGTCGTACCTCGCCGGCCGGTGGGACGGGCGATCCCTCGACGTGCTCGCGACAGAGCCGCTCCCGAACTCGCTCGGGATCGTGTACGAGGAGGTGACACAGCACCTGGGGTTCCGCCGCGCCTCGGATGAATACAAAGTGATGGCGCTCGCCGCCTACGGTGAGCCGGCGTACCTGACGGAGCTGCGCGATGCCGTCCGCGTCACCGACGACGGCCACTTCTCCGTCTCGCCCATCGATTGGGGAACGCTCGTCAAGGCCCGCGCCGAAGACGAACCATGGACCAGCGAACACGCCGACCTCGCCGCGACCGTTCAGACACGTCTGGAAGAGGTGCTGCTGCGGCTCGTGGCCTGGTTGCATCGCTCGACCGGCGACGACGTCCTCACGATGGCCGGCGGCGTCGCGCTGAACTGCGTCGCGAACTCGCGGCTCGTCCGCGAGGGGCCGTTCGACGAGATCTGGGTCCAGCCGGCCGCCGGCGACTCGGGCACCGCGCTCGGAGCCGCGATGCACGTCGCGCACGCGCTCGGCGACACCGTCGAGCCGATGCCGGGCGCCGCGCTCGGACGAGGCTGGGACGACGCGGAGATCGAGGCCGCGCTGCGGACCGCTCGGGTCCCCTACTCGCGACCCGCCGATCTGCCCGACGCCGTCGGGGAAGAGCTCGCCGCCGACCGCGTCGTGGCGTGGTTCCAGGGCCGGAGCGAGTTCGGACCGCGCGCCCTCGGGAAGCGGAGCCTCCTCGCGGACCCGACGCACCCGGACAACCTGGAACGGCTGAACGACATCAAGGGGCGGGAACAGTTCCGTCCGGTCGCGCCGATGGTGTTGTGCGAACGCGCCGGCGACATCTTCGACGGGCCGCTCCCGAGCCCGTACATGTTGTTCACGCACCGCGTCCGTGACGGCTGGCACGACCGCATCCCGGCCGCCGTGCACGTCGACGGCACCGCACGGATCCAGACGGTCGACCGGGACGACGAGCCGCTCGTCGCGCGGATGCTCGAGTCGTTCGAGCGACGCACGGGCGTGCCCGTCGTGATCAACACGAGCCTCAACACGGCCGGCCGGCCCATGGTCGACGAGCCGCGCGATGCCCTCGAGTGTTTCGGCTCGTCACCCGTCGATGTCTTGGCGATCGGTCCCTTCCTGGTCCGCCGAGGGGATCTCGCGATCGGAACCGCCTGATGGCGTCGTTCGACGTCGTCATCGCCACGATCGGTCGACCGACGCTCGAGCCGCTCCTGGCTTCCCTCGTCGCCGAGGAGGGGAGCGAGCTCCGGCGCGTGCTCGTCGTCGACGACCGCCGCCACGCGGACCGGCCGCTCGTGTCGCCGTCGGACGAGCTGATGCTCCCCGGCGTCGAGATCCTCCGCGGCCGGGCCGCGGGCCCGGCCGCGGCACGCAACGTCGGATGGCGCGCGGCGTCGGCCGACTGGGTCGCGTTCCTCGATGACGACGTCTCGATCCCGGACGGCTGGGTCGCGGCCTGCGCCGCCGATCTCGACGAACTGGAGGACGACGTCGCCGCCAGCCAGGGCGGCATCGTGGTGCCGCTCCCGGCGGAGCGCCCGGCGACCGACTCGGAACGCAACGTCGCGTGCCTGGAGGGCGCCCGATGGGCGACCGCAGACATGGCGTACCGTCGCGGAGCGCTCGAGCGTCTGGGCGGGTTCGACGAGCGCTTCCCGAGGGCGTACCGAGAGGACTCGGACCTCGCGCTCCGAGCCCTCGACGCCGGGTATCGGATCGTCGAGGGACGCCGGTCCGTCCTGCACCCTGTGCGTCCCGCCGACCGGTGGGTGAGCGTCCGGCTCCAGCGCGGGAACGCCGACGACGCGCTGATGCGTGCGCTCCACGGCGGCGACTGGCGGCGACGTGCCGGCGCCGCCAGGGGCAGCCTCCCGGCGCATGTCGCAACGGTCGGTCTCGGCGTGAGCGCGATCATCGGCGTCGCGATGCGCGTGCGATCGGTCGCGGCGGTCGCCGGTGCGGCGTGCCTCGCCGCGACCGTTGCGTTCGCATCGCGGCGGATCGCGCCCGGTCCGCGCGACCGGCGCGAGATCCTGACGATGCTCGGCACGAGCGCCGTCATCCCGTGGGCCGCCGTCGGCCATCGCCTGGCCGGAGAGGTCAGAGCCCGACGCCTCCGCGGGCGTTCCACACGTCCCTTGTCCGCGGAGGCCGTCGAGCCGGTGAGCGTGTGACATGCGGATCCTGGTCTGGCACGTCCACGGGTCGTGGACGACGTCGCTCGTCCAGGGACCGCACGAGTACCTGATCCCGGTGGTGCCCGGCCGCGGCCCGGAGGGCCGCGGCCGGGCACGCACCTGGGACTGGCCCGCGAGGGCGATCGAGGTCACGCGCGAGGACGTACAGGATCACGACGTCGACGTCGTGATCCTGCAGCGCCCCGAGGAGCTCTTCGACCTCGCGGAGACCTGGCTCGGCGGCCGGCGACCCGGTCGCGACGTCCCGGCGATCTATGTCGAGCACAACGCGCCGCAGGGCAGGATCGCCGACCTGCGTCACCCGGCCGCGGACCGCCCCGACATCACCGTCGCGCACGTCACGCACTTCAACGCCCTGTTCTGGGACACGGGCGCGGCGCCGACGCGCGTGATCGAGCACGGCATCGTCGACCCGGGATATCGCTACCGGGGCGACCTCGCATGCGCCGCCGTCGCGATCAACGAACCCGTCCGGCGCGGGCGCGTCACCGGGACCGATCTGCTCGACCGCTTCCGCTCGGTCGTCGACGTCGACCTGTTCGGCATGGACGTCGAGCGTCTCGGTGGGGTCGAGGATCCGCCGCAGTCGGTGTTCCATGATGAGCTCGCCCGCCGACGCGTGTACCTGCACCCGATCAGGTGGACGTCGCTCGGACTGACGCTCCTTGAGGCGATGCACCTCGGCATGCCGGTCGTCGCCCTGTCCACGACGGAGGTTCCCGAGGCCGTGCCGCCGGAGGCCGGCGTGGTCTCGAACCGCCTCGACGTGCTCGACGAGGCGTTGACGCGCTTGATCCGCGAGCCGGAGGAGGCGCGGCGGCTCGGCAAGGCCGGGCGCGAGGTCGCGCTCGAGCGCTACGGCCTCGACCGCTTCCTGCGCGACTGGGACCGCACGCTCGAGGAGGTGGCCGCGTGAGCGACCGCCCGGTCGTGCTCAGCCTCCGCGCGTTGGGGCTCGGCGACCTGCTGACCGCGATCCCCGCGCTCCGCGGCGTGGCGGACGCGTTCCCCGAACACCGCAAGGTCCTGGCCGCGCCGCGTTCGCTCGCGGCACTCGCCGTCATGAGCGGAGCGGTCGACGAGATCATCGACACGCGGGAGCTCGGGGCGATCGCGATCGATGGGCCCGTCGACGTCGCGGTCAACGTTCACGGACGAGGCCCGGAGAGCCATCGGTCGCTGTGCGCGCTGCGACCTCGACGTCTGATCGCGTTCGAGCACCCGGACGTCGACGCGTCGACGGGATCGCCGCGGTGGCGACGCGACGAGCACGAGGTGGCACGCTGGTGCCGCCTCCTGTCCGAGGTCGGGATCGATGCGGACCCTCGCCGGCTGGATCTCCCGCATCCCGCTCCCCCCGTCCGCTTCGACGTCACCGATGCCACCGTCGTGCATCCCGGTGCCGCGAGCGCGGCGCGCCGATGGCCCGCGGCGCGTTGGGCCGCCGTCGCGCGCGCGGAGGTCGCGGCCGGCCACCGCGTGCTCGTGACCGGAACGGCCCGGGAACGACCGCTCGCGACCGCGATCGCGGACGCCGCCCGGCTCGACCCCTCCTCGGTGCTCGCCGGGCGAACGTCGGTGACGGACCTGGCCGCGATCGTTGCGAACGCAGGCATCGTGCTGTCGGGTGACACCGGCATCGCGCACCTCGCCGTCGCGTTCGCGACACCATCCGTCACGCTGTTCGGGCCGACCGACCCGGCGCACTGGGGCCCGTCGGTCGATCGTCAGGAGCACCGCGTCGTGTGGAACGGGACGACGGGTGATCCGCACGGTGACCACGTCGATCCGGGCCTCCTCCGGATCGGGGTCCTCGACGTGTTGGACGCGGTTCACGACCTGCGGGCCGCGCGGCGGCCGGCCGAGATCCTCGAGGCCGCCTCGTGACCCGGCGGATCGCGCTGATCAGCGAGCACGCGTCGCCGCTCGGCGTCCTCGGGGGCGTCGACAGCGGAGGGCAGAACGTCTACGTCGGCGAGGTCGCGAAGCACCTCGCGGCGTTCGGCTACGACGTCGACGTCTTCACCCGTCGCGACAACGAGCTCTTGCCCGACATCGCGCCGTGGGTGAACGGTGTCCGGATCGTCCACGTCCCCGCGGGACCCCCGCGCCACGTCCCGAAGGAGGAGCTCCTGCCCGCGATGGAGGAGTTCACGGAGCGGGTGCTGCGGTTCTGTCGCCGTCGCCGCGCGCCATACGACCTGATCCACGCGAACTTCTTCATGTCGGCACTCGTCGCCGCCGAGGTCAAGCGGCGGCTCGGAACACCCTTCGTCGTGACGTTCCACGCGCTCGGGAAGGTCCGCCGGGAGCATCAAGGCGACGCCGACCGGTTCCCCGCCGAACGGATCGACATCGAGCAGCGCGTCGTGGCCGAGGCCGATCACGTCATCGCAGAGTGCCCCCAGGACGAGGAGGACCTGATCCGCCTGTACAACGCGGACCCCGCGAGGATCAGCGTGATCCCGGGCGGCGTCGACCCGAACGACTTCTGGCCGATGACCAAATCGCTCGCCCGCGCGACGCTCGGCTTCGCTCCCGACGAGCACGTGATCCTCCAGCTCGGCCGGATCGTGCCGCGGAAGGGGGTCGAGACCGTGATCCGCGGCTTCGCCGAGCTCCGGAGGCATCACGGGATGAAGGCTCGGCTCGTCGTCGTGGGGGGCGACGCCGACGTTCCGGACCCGGCGCTCACCCCCGAGATCGGGCGCCTGATACCGATCGCGGCCGAGGAGGGCGTCGAGCGCGACGTGACGTTCACCGGACGGCGCCCGCACGACCAGCTGAAGCACTTCTACAGCGCCGCGGACGTGTTCGTGACGACGCCGTGGTACGAGCCGTTCGGCATCACTCCCCTCGAGGCCATGGCCTGCGGCACGCCGGTCGTCGGCGCGAACGTCGGCGGGATCAAGTTCACGGTTCGCGACGGTGAGACCGGGTACCTGGTCCCGCCAGGCGACCACCCGGCGGTCGCGGAGCGGATCGCGCATCTCCTCCACCACCGACGGCTCCGAGATGTGCTCGGGGAGAACGGCGTCCGGCGGGTGACCGACCTGTTCACCTGGCAGCACGTCACGGGCTCGATCGCGGCGCTCTACGAGCGCGTCGTCGCGCGCCAGACGGCCCGTCCGGGGTCGGCCGAGCTGAACGCCGCGATCGACGACGGCTTCGATCGCGCGGTGATCGCCCTCCGCGCGACCCAGGGTCTGCTGCGGAGCTCGCTGCTCGAAGCCGTCGACGCGATCTCCTCGACGTTCGCGTCGGGCGGCCGGCTCCTCGTGTGCGGGAACGGCGGCAGCGCCGCCGACGCGCAGCACCTCGTGGGCGAGCTCGTCGGTCGCTTCCGTCGCGACGACCGGCCGGCGCTTCCCGCGATCGCGCTGCCGGCCGACACGGTGGTGCTGACGGCCTGGTCGAACGACGTCGGCTACGACACGGCGTTCGCTCGGCAGGTCGAGGCCTTCGGTGCGCCGGGGGACGCGCTGCTCGTGCTCAGCACGAGCGGCCGGTCGCCGAACGTCCTTCGCGCGCTCCGGACCGCGAGCGAACGCGGGCTTCGGACGATCGCGTTCTTGGGCCGGGGTGGCGGCGAGGCGCGGGCGCTCTCCGAGATCCCGATCGTGGTGCCGTCCGAGGACACCCAACGGATCCAGGAGGTCCACGGGGTCCTGATCCATCTCGTGTGTGAGCTCATCGAGGCACGCTTGTTCGACGGTCTCCGCGTCGTCGGCGACCCCGTGGCGATCGCGTCGGCCGGCCCGGACGAAGGCGCTCCGATCGGTCGGACCGGGAGCGAAGCATGAGCGAGCGCGCCGCGCCGACCGCGACCGCCGACCGCGGCGCCGACCTCCATGGTGCGATCGCGCTCGTCACCGGCGGCGGGCGCGGCCTCGGCGAGGCGACGTGCCGTCGCCTCGCCGAGGCCGGCGCGACCGTGATCGCCGCCGACGTCGACCTCGACAGCGCCCGAGCGGTCGCCGAACGTCTGTCCGACGAGGGCTGGGCCGTCGACGCCGAACGCCTCGACGTCGCCGACGACATCGTGGCGACCGGCGCGGTGCGGTCGATCCTGGATCGCTACGGACGGATCGACGCGCTCGTCAACAACGCGGGCGTCGACGTGACCGCCCCGTTCGAGGAGCTGACGAATTCGGATTGGGATCGCGTCCTCGGCGTGAACCTTCGTGGTCCGATCATGCTCTGCCGCGTCGTGTTCCCGGCGATGCGGCAGCACGGCGGAGGTCACATCGTCAACGTCGTCTCGACCGCGGCGAAGCGCGCGTGGCCGAACGCGTCGGCGTACCACACCAGCAAGTGGGGGCTCCTCGGCTTCAGCCATTCGCTGCACGTCGAGGGCCGCCCGCTCGGCATCAAGGTGACCGCCGTCGTCGCCGGCGGGATGCGCACGCCGTTCCTGCTCGACCGGTTCCCGGATATCGACGTCGAGACGCTGCAGGACCCCGCGAACGTCGCGGCCGCGATCCACTTCGCGCTCTCGCAACCCGCGGAGACGGTCGTGCCGGAACTGATGGTGATCCCCATGGGCGAGACGTCGTGGCCGTGACCGGCGGCCGCCCGGCCGCCTTCCTGGACAAGGACGGGACGCTCGTCGACGACGTTCCGTACAACGTCGACCCCGACCTCGTCCGCCTCACCCGTGGCGCGGGCTCGGCGGTCCGCGCCCTCGGCGACGCCGGCTACCTCGTCGTCGTCGTCTCGAACCAGTCGGGGGTGGCCGACGGCCGGTTCGATCTGCACGCGCTGCGTGCGGTCCAGCGACACATCGAACGGATGCTCGCCGCGCACGGCGCACGGATCGACGCCTGGTTCTCGTGCCCGCACGCGGCGAGGAGCGGATGTGCATGCCGCAAGCCCGCCGCCGGCATGCTGCTGCGCGCGGCCGACGAGCTCGGCATCGACCTCGGACGATCGTGGCTCGTGGGCGACATCCTCGACGACGTCGAGGCCGGTCACCGGGCCGGGTGCCGGACCGTCCTCCTGGATGCGGGCAACGAGACCGAGTGGCGCCGCTCGCCGATCCGGACGCCCGACCACCGCGCGCGAGACCTTCGGAAGGCCGCGTCCTTGATCCTCGCCGCGGGTCGGGCGGCCGCGCGTGCCGAGCCCACCCTCGAGGCGGCGCGATGACCGCGCCGGCGCTCGAGGTGATGCACGGGATCGACGTCCTGGTGATCGGCGACGCGATGCTCGACCGCTACCTCCTTGGCTCGAGCGAGCGCCTCTGCCAGGAGGCGCCCGTCCCGGTCGTCGACGTGGCGCACACCGAACGCCTCCCTGGCGGCGCCGCGAACGTCGCGCGGAACGTCCGGGCGCTCGGCGGTCGCGCGCGGCTCGTCGCGCTCACCGGCGCCGACGCCCGTGCGGCGACCCTGCGCGATCGTCTCCACGATGCGGGCGTCGACGTGGAGACGCTCGTCGCGTCGCCGCGACGCACCACCCTCACGAAGACGAGGCTCGTGTCCGACGAGCATCTGCTCCTCCGCGCCGACGACGGGTCGACCGACGAAGCATCGGCGGCCGACGAGGCCGCCGTCATCGCCGCTGTCCGTCGTTCGTGGCCGACGTGCCGGGCGGTCCTCGTGGCCGACTACGGCTACGGGACGATGACCGACGGCGTGATCGGCACGCTCGCGGTGCTCCATCGTCGCGACCCCCGCGTCGTCACGATCGATGCGAAGGACGTCCGTCGGTACCGCGACGTCGGCGTCACGGCGTCGAAGCCGAACGCGGCGCAGGCGATGCGGGTCGTCGGGTGGCCGCCCTCGGGCGTCGACCGCGCCGAGCACCTGATCGCACGGGCGGATGCCCTCTTCGATGCGACCGGGGCGGATCTCGTCGCGACGACCTTGGACCACGACGGCGCCGTCGCGCTTGAGCGCGGCCGCCCCCCCTACCGCACGTACGCGCGACCGACGCGCGCGGCGACGACGAGCGGCGCGGGCGACACGTTCGCGGCCGCGCTGACGCTCGCGCTCGCCGGCGGCGCGGAGACGCCGGCCGCCGTCGAGATCGCGTCTGCCGCCGCCGCGATCGTCGTCGGCAAGGAGCGGACGGCTACGTGCTCGGTGGACGAGCTCCGGGTCGCGCTCGGGCGGACGGACAAGGTCGTCGACGCGGTGCTGGCGCGCGCGCGGATCGACGTCGAACGCGAACGCGGCCGTCGGATCGTCTTCACGAACGGCTGCTTCGACCTGCTCCATCGCGGGCACGCGACGTACCTGAGCCGGGCGAAATCGCTCGGCGACCTCCTCGTCGTCGGCGTGAACGACGACGACAGCATGCGCCGGATCAAGGGCGCGGATCGGCCGATCAACCCGCTCGAGGACCGCTGCGAGCTGCTGTCGGCGTTGTCGGCGGTCGACCTCGTCGTGCCGTTCTCGGAGCGGACGCCCGAACGCGTGATCGCCGAGATCCGGCCGGACGTCTTCGTGAAGGGCGGCGACTACACCGTCGACATGCTCCCCGAGGCCGCCCTCGTCGAGCAGCTCGGCGGGATCGTGCGGATCCTCCCGTACGTCGAAGAGCGATCGACCACCCGGCTGATCGAGCGGATCCGCGGCGGTGTCGACGAGCGATCGGCGGTCGGACCGTGACGCCGGGCTGGGACGAGGCCCGGAACGTCCTCGCGGTGCGGCTCGACGCGATCGGCGACGTGCTCATGACGACGCCGGCGATCCGCGCGTTGCGCGGATCGCCGGCGCACCGCTCCGTGACCCTGCTGACGTCGTCCGCCGGCGCCGAGGTCGGGCGGCTCGTCCCGGAGATCGACGCCGTGATCGCGTACGACGCGCCCTGGATGAAGTCGAGCCCCGACCGCCCCGACCCGCGGCACGACCTCGAGACGATCGACCGGCTGCAGGCGCTCGGGTTCGACGCGGCGGTGATCTTCACGGTGTACGACCAGGATCCGCTCCCGGCCGCGTTCCTCTGCGTGCTCGCCGGCATCCCGTTGCGGCTCGCACACACGCATGCGAAGCCGTACCACCTGCTCACCGATCCCGTCGACGACCCCGAGCCGGAGCGCTTCGTGCGACACGAGGTCCGGCGGCAGCTCGACCTCGTCGCGCACGTCGGTGCTCTCACGCGGGACGAGCACCTGTCGCTCCACGTTCGCGACGGCGCCGTCGCACGCGTCCGGCGCCGGCTCGCCGCATCCGGCCTCGACGGTCAGCGACCCTGGTTCCTGCTGCATCCGGGCGCGACGGCGCCGTCCCGCCGCTACCCCACCGAGAGCTTCGCCGCCGCCGCGCGGCAGCTCCGCTCGGTGCACGGCTGGCGCGTCGTGGTGACCGGTTCTGGACGCGACCGCGACGCCGTCGAGACGATCGCCCGCTCGGTCCCCGACGCGATCTCGCTCGTCGGCGAGCTCGATCTCGAGGACCTGGCCGCCGCGATCGCGCTCGCGCCGCTCCTCATCGCGAACAACAGCGCGCCCGCGCACATCGCCGCGGCGGTCGGCACGCCGGTCGTCGATCTGTACGCGCTGACGAACCCACAGCACACACCATGGCTCGTCCCAGCCCGCGTCCTGTCCCACGACGTGCCGTGCCGCTCCTGTCACGCGAGCGTCTGCCCCGAAGGCCACCACGACTGCCTCCGGCGCGTGCCGGGGGAGGCGGTCGTCGAGGCGGCGCTCGAGCTCGCGGCGGCGTCGCCTCGTCCGCGCGGCACCTCGATCGCCTCCGAACCGGCGGGGGCGGCGTGACGCGGGTCGGTGTCCTCGGGCGGGGCGCCGGTTAGCGGCCTGCGTTCCCGGTTCTGGATCTCTGGACGGGAGCATGGAGACGGCCGGGACGCGGAAGCGTCCCGGCCGTCTCGTCGTTCTCGTCTTGCAGTTACGCGTTCCGGAGCGCCCGGATCAACTCACCCTTGCCCATCTTCGAACGACCCGGGATCTTCCTACGCTTCGCCTCTTCGTAGAGCTGCGGACGCGTCCGGTCGTCGAGGCTGCGACCGGCCCTCCCACCCCGCTTCCGTGAAGCGGCGGCGTTGCGCGACAGATCACGTCGCGTCTCGCGCGGGAGGTGCGCGATCGTCCGGCGGCGCTTCGCCGCGGCCGTCGCCTTCTTGATGTTCCGTCTCGCGGCCTTGACTTGCTTGGTCGTCGCCATGGCAGTACCTCCTTCCATCCGGCTCCATCAGCACGTACCCGCAACATCGGCGCGGTACGCGTTGGTGTGTCCGCATCCACCACCCGGGAAACGGTCCGTGCGTTCGTGTTGCTCAGCGCGGTCCTCGTCTGCGTGATCGCGCTCGCGACGGCCACGGTGGTGCTCCTGGCGGTGGGCGTGCGCGTTCGCGTCGCCGCGGCGCTCGTCGGTCCGGTGCTGGCCGCGCTCGTCTCCGCGTTCGCGGGGGTCGTGGCGACGCGGCTCTGGAGCGTCCCCGTGGAGTCGATCTGGGACGCCGGCACGGTCCTGACCGCCTCCGC
>Ga0075433_10000579_pt1 | contig 24211 bp, 28 predicted proteins | sample RhiMethybrSRZTD2_FD_75299 | JGI IMG/M metagenome (GOLD analysis project Ga0075433, IMG submission 75299) | Populus rhizosphere microbial communities from Tennessee, USA - Rhizosphere MetaG P. TD hybrid SRZTD2 | ecosystem: Host-associated > Plants > Roots > Rhizosphere > Soil | place: USA... | reverse complement strand
CGTTGCAGGTCCTGCTTGTTGCCCAGGATCCTGTTCTTGACGAGCTGCTGCGTGATCGTCGATCCGCCCTGGCTGATCTTGCCCTTGGTGAGGTTGTCGATGAACGCGCGCGAGACGCCGCCGACGTCGATGCCCGGGTTCTTCCAGAACGTCTTGTCCTCCGTCGCGATGACCGCGTTGATCAGGATTTGGGGAACCTCGGCGAGCTCCGCCGGCTCCCGGTCCTGCACACCGAGCTTGCCGATCTGATTGCCGGCGGCGTCGTACACGGTCGTCGGCTCGGAGAGGTCGCCGAGGCTCTTCACTGTGCTCGTGTAGTGGTGCGCCAGCGCGATCTGCCGCGCGCCGGGGACGAGCGCGGCCAAACAGACGCCGAGCGTGAGGCCACCGACCACGACGATTGCCGCGACCCTCGTCACGACCTGAGCAGGCTTGGGCATCTCCAGAGCGGCTACCTCCTGCTCAAAGAAGGCATAGAAAACGACCGTAGCTCTCGAGCTCGGCGCTCTCGGCGATGGCGGTTGATGACCCTCATAGATTGCTGCATCAGAGACTCGAGTCGCGCGCGGCACGCGCCGCATCAACCCGTTTCGTGGGAACGTCGGCTGGCGTGAGCTGCTGCGGTGGGGTCAGATGGCCGGACACCCCGACGCAAAAGGGGGATGCTCATGGCAGCCCAGCCCGACACGGTGGCAGTGCTCGGCATCGGATCGATGGGCCACGGGATGGCGCAGAGCGCGCTGCGCGCCGGCATCCCGACGATCGTCTGGAACCGCGAGCCGGGGCGAGCTCGCGACCTCGTCGACCACGGCGCGGAGGTCGCCGAGACACCGGCCGACGCAGCCGCGCGTGCCGGGATCGTCATCACCATGGTCACCGATGCCGACGCCGTGTTATCGATCGCAACCGAACAAGGCATGCTCGACGCGCTGGCGCCCGGCTCGATCTGGGCGCAGATGAGCACGATCGGCGTCGCCGGCACAGAACGCGTCATCCAGCTGGTCGAGGCGCAGCGCACGGACGTGGCGCTCCTCGACGCGCCGGTTTCCGGCAGTAGGGAGCCGGCCGAGCAAGGTCAACTGACGATCTTCGCGTCCGGGCCCGACGATGCCCGCCCGCGTGTCGCTCCGCTGTTCGACGCGCTGGGTCAGCGAACGATCTGGGTCGGGCCGCTCGGGGCAGGATCACGGATGAAGCTTGTCAACAACACCTTGCTCGCTTTCACGGCGGAAGGCGCCGGCGCGTCCGTCGCGCTTGCGCACCGGCTCGGAGTCGACACCGAAACCGTCATCGACGCGCTCGACGGCGGACCGATCATGTCGCCATGGGCATCCGCGAAGCTGCAACGCATCGCCCGAGGCGACTACTCACCGCAGTTCTCGCTCGCGCTCGCGCTCAAGGATGTGCACCTCGCGCTCGAAGCCGTAGATGCCGCCCGGTTCGAGTCGTTTGCATCCCTCGCCCGTGAGTGGGAGCGCGCCGTCGACCAGGGCCTCGGCGACCAGGACCTCACGGTCGTCACGCGCGCCCTGGAGGATCCGGGAGGTACGTGATGGCACAGATCGGATACACGATGATGTGCGAGCAGGCGGGGCCGAAGCAGCTGGTACGCGACGTCGCCCTCGCGGAAGATGCGGGTTTCGACTTCACCGTCATCAGTGACCACTACTTCCCGTGGCTGGAATCCCAGGGCCATTCGCCGTACGCGTGGAGCGTGCTCGGCGCCGCGGCGCAGGCAACCGATCACATTCCGCTGATGACGTACGTCACCTGTCCGATCCGCCGGTATCACCCGGCCGTGGTCGCGCAGAAGGCAGCGACGATGCAGCTGCTGTCCGACGGTCGCTTCACGCTGGGCCTCGGAGCAGGCGAAAACCTCAACGAGCACATCGTCGGGGGCCAGTGGCCGCTCGCACCCGTACGCCACGAGATGCTCGAGGAGGCAGTCGAGATCATTCGGGAACTCTGGGCCGGCGGACCGGTCACCTATCGCGGCAAGCATTTCGACGTCGAGTCGGCGATCGTCTGGGATCTTCCGGAAACCGCCCCGCCGATCGGAATCGCAGTGTCCGGGCCGGAAAGCTGTCGCCTGGCGGGGCACCACGCCGACGTGATGATCGCCGTCGAACCTCGACCCGAGCTCGGTCAGATGTTCGATGACGCGGGGGGATCCGGGAAGCCGCGTGTCGGCCAGATCGCAGTGGCCTACGACCTCGACGAGCAAGCCGCGCTCAAACGCGCGAGGGATCAGTTCCGCTGGTTCACCGCCGGCTGGCGGGTCAACGCCGAGCTCCCGCTTCCGGCGTCATTCGACGTGGCATCGAAGACGGTGCGCGACGAAGACGTCACCGCGCAGATGCCATGCGGTCCCGATGTACAGCGTCATATCGCCGGCATCCGCGAGTTCGAAGCTGCGGGGTACACCCACATTGCGCTGGTGCAGGTGGGCGCAGACACGCAGGAGGAGTTCATCTCCTGGGCGGCGTCGGAGCTGCTGCCCGCGTTCCGGGCGTCCTGATCGCTCCCGGGCTCCCGACCGCGCGGCGGAGATCACTGCGGAGAAGCCGTGGAGATATCGGCGTCGTGACGCCGTGTCGTCCGGTACGTCGCGAGGCCTCGAACCTTGGCGGCGAAGATGCCCGCCGCGATCACGCACGCGACGCCGCCGGAGACGATGGCGAACGGCACCCCGGCGAGGCCTCCGACGACACCGGACTCGACGTCGCCGAGAACGGGGCCGCCGGCGTAGACCGCGAACTCGACGCCGCTCACCCGGCCGCGCATGTCGTCCGGCGTCAGGTTGGCGGCAATCGTCGAGCGGAAGACGGCCGAGACCATGTCGGCGCCTCCTGCGCAGACGAACAACACGAGGACGAGGACGGGTTGAAGCGCCAGCCCCGCGGCGGCGATACAAATTCCCCAGACGGCGACGGCGATCAGCAATGCCCGACCCTGGCGGCGCACGCGCGTCGTCCACCCGCTTCCCAGGGATGCGAGGAACCCTCCCGCGGCGACCGACGACAGCAACAGTCCGTACAGGACGGGCCCGCCTCCGAGCCGTTCGGCAAGGGCGGGGAACAACGCCCGAGGCATCCCGAACACCATCGCGACCAGGTCGATGGCGAACACGCTCAGGATCACGCGATGGCCACCGACGAAGCGGAGGCCCGTGACCAACGATTCCCGCGCGGTCCCGACGGCGGCCGAGATCGGCGGCGACGGCGCGATGCCCACGAACGCGACGAGCGCGACGACGAAGGTGGCGACGTCGGTCCCGTACGCGCTCGTGAGACCGAAACTGCCGATGAGCACGCCCGCGACCGCCGGCCCGGCCATCCAGCCCAAGGTCGTGTAGATGGATTGGAGCGCAAACCCCGCCGGTCGCAGGTCCTGCTCGAGCAGGAGGGGAAGGAGGGACCGCATCGTCGCGAAGCTGATGGCCGTAACACCGCTCGCGATCGCACCCACCACGTACAGCAGCCACAGCTGCGGATGATTCAAGCCGGCGTTGACGGCCAGCGTCGCCGAGCACAGCAGTGAGACGGCAGTGACGCCGAGGAGCAGGCGGCGCTTGTCGACACGGTCGGCGAAGCTGCCACCCACCACCGCGCACAGGAGCAGCGGTCCCAACTCGGCCGCGCCGAGGAGCCCGACGGCCAGCGACGAGCCGGTCTGCTCGAACACCTGGAACGGCAGGGCCGCGGTCGTGACCGTGGTCCCGAACACCGACACTGCCTGCCCGATCCACAGCCGACGAAAGTCGCGTGACACTCGAAGTGGTGTCGTGTCGACCAGGAATCTCATGGCAGCTCGACGCTAACCGTCACTAGCGTCCGAACCCGTGAAGTTCGACCACATCGGCATCCCGACGACGGGAGGCTTCGACGGCGAGATCGAGCTCCCGCACCTGCAGATGACCGTCAGCGATCACCAGAACAACCCGTTCGGCATCCAGTGGCAGCGCTACTGGGACGACGCGCCGTACCCGGAGCTCGTCAAGACCGTCCCGCACGTCGCGTTCGAGGTCGACGACCTCTCGGCTGCACTCCAAGGCCAGCGCGTCATCATCGAACCGAACAGTCCGAGCCACGGCGTGACGGTCGCGTTCGTCGAGGTCGATGGCGCGCCCGTCGAGCTCATGCAGATCGACCACGCCGCGCGCCCTGATCTGTAAGCGCGTCAGGCGCTGAAGCGATGAATCTTTTCGGGGATCACGCGCGAGCCGTCAGCCCTGCTGCTCGGACCAGGCCCGCATCCGGCGGTCGATCTCGTCGCGATCGACGTCCTCGATGTGGGTGCTCAGCATCCACTGGTGCCCGAACGGGTCGCGCAGACGTCCGGCGCGATCGCCGTAGAACTGGTCGGCCAGCGGGTAGACGATCTCGCAGCCGGCAGCGACGGCTCGTTCCCACAGCGCGTCGACGTCCGAGACGTTGAGCGCCATGATCGCGGTGACGAGCCCACCGACGGAGCTCGGCGCCACGCCGTTGCGGTCGTCGCCCTCGTCCGTCAAGAACACAAGGGAGCCGCCGATCCGGATCTCCGAGTGCACGACCTTCCCGTCCGGCGCCGTGTACGGCTCCTCGGGCACCGTCGCTCCGAATGCCTCCTTGTAGAACGCGATCGCGGCGGTCGCGTCGTCGAACACGAGCCGGGTCGCGACGGTCTGGACTCCCTCGGGAACGGGTTCGACGCCGGCCATGCCGCTACGAATCAGGCCACATCGGGCACGGGTTGCGGCGGCGGCGGGCCGGCGTAGTGCGCGCTGGGCCGGATGAGCCGATTGTCCGCCGACTGCTCGAGCACGTGGCTGGTCCAGCCGATCACCCGGCTCGACGCGAACGTCGGCGTGAACATCTCGCGCGGCACACCACACGTGTCCATGACGACCCCGGCGTAGAACTCGACGTTCGTGTACAGCTGACGCCCCGGCTTCATCTCGGCCAGGACCTCGATCGCCTTGCGCTCGATCGCCTTGGCGAGATCGACCTTGGGCCCGCCGAGCCGCTCCGCGATCCCGCGCAACATCGTCGACCGAGGATCGTCGGTCTTGTAGACGCGGTGCCCGAACCCCATCAGCCGGTCGCCGCGCTCGACGGCGTCCCGCAGCCACGGTTCGGCCTTGTCCTCGGTCCCGATGGCGTCGAGCATCGCCAGCGCTCGGCTCGGTGCGCCGCCGTGCAGCGGCCCCGACAACGCGCCGATCGCGCCGACCACCGCCGAGCCCAGGTCGGCCCCGGTCGACGTGATCACGCGGGCCGTGAACGTCGACGCGTTGAAGCCGTGGTCGATCGTGGAGATCAGGTACTGCTCGACCGCCCGCGCGTACTCGGGCTTCGGGACCTCGCCTTGCATCATGTAGAGGTAGTTGGCTGCGTATGGCAGGTCGGGGTGGGGATCGATCGGCTCGAGCCCGTGCTTGAGCCGGTACAGCGCGGTGAGCAGCGTCGGCACGACGGCGCACGTCTGGATCGCCTGGGCGCGCAGCTCGGCGCGGCTGCCGTCGAGCCACGGTCGATAGTCCAGGTCGACCGCCATCATCGAGTACGTCGTGCGCAGCATGTCGAGCGGCGGCGCGTCCGGACCACCCAGGGCCGCCACCTGGGGCAGTAGCTCCTTCACCTCGATCGGAATCGTGCGCCACGGCTTCACGTCGTCGATGAACTCGTCACGCTGTCGCAGCGACGGCAGCTCGCCCTCGAACAGCAGGTACCACACGTCCTCGAGCGTCCTCTTCTCCGCCAACTCGATCGCGTTGTACTGCCGGTAGTGGTAGAAGCCCTCGAGGCCGCGCACGTCGCCGATCGTCGTGTCGGCGACGACCACGCCCTCGAGACCCTTGGGGACCTCCGCCGCGGGGCGTTCGACCGGCTGCACCTGGGCGATGCGCATGAGGTCGCGCATGGACACGAGCCCGACGAGCTGCGTGCCGTCGACCACCGGGATGTGGCGGTACCCGTGCTCGGACAGGCTCGCGAATGCCTCGGCGGCGGGCACGCCGGGAGCGACCGAATCCGGGTTCGGTGTCATCCACTCCGACACGTGCGCCCGGCTCGTGTCGGCGCCGGCGGCGGCGATGCGGATCATGTCGCGCTCGGTCAGGATGCCGACAGGTTTGTCGTCTTGCACGACGACGACGGATCCGACGCGCTTCTCGCGCATGCGCGCGGCTGCTTCGGCGAGGGTCTCGTCGGGGGTCCCGGTGACGACCGGGGCGCTCATGAGCTCGGCGACAGTGGGGGCGCTGGAACCGTCGGTCATGAGCAACGTCCCTTCCTCGGTCAGCCTTCGCGGAGTCTAGGTCGCGCTCTCAGAAGCCGGCGCGCCGTGACGACCCGCGCCGGCCGCGAAACGCGACGCGCCCTCGAGCGTCTCGCCCGACGCGATCGTCGCCGCGCCGCGCGCGAACTCGTTCGCCAAGGCGTCGTCGAGCGGCACCCCCCACTGCTCGTAGCTCGAGCGGCGATCGCTGCGGAGGCACAACTGCGGCAGGGCGACGAGCTCGCGCGCGAGCACGAGCGCATCCTCGAGCGCCGCACCCGGCTCGGCGAGCCGGTTCGCGAGACCCATGGCCAGCGCCTCGTCGCCCGACACACCGCGGCCGGTCAGGATCATGTCGAGGGCGCGGCTGTGCCCGATGAGCCGGGGCAGGCGGACGGTCCCGCCGTCGATCAGCGGGACGCCCCACCGGCGGCAGTAGACCCCGAACACCGCGTCGCGCGCGGCGACACGCAGATCGCACCACAGCGCGAGCTCGAGCCCGCCGGCGACGGCATGTCCCTCCACGGCAGCGATGACCGGCTTGTCGAGCAGCATGCGGGTCGGGCCCATGGGCCCGTCGCCGTCCGGCGCGGCGCGGTTGCCGCCGCCGGACGAGATCGCCTTCAAGTCGGCGCCGGCGCAGAACGCGCCACCGGCGCCGGTGAGGATCGCGACGTCGCGGTCGCCGTCGTCCCCGAACGCGCGGAAGGCATCGGCGAGGGCGTCGGCGGTGGCACGGTCGACGGCGTTGCGGACCTCGGGTCGGTCGATGGTCACGACGGTGACCCGTCCGCCGTGGTCGATGCGTACCGTGCTCATGCGGGCTCCTCCTTCGCGTCCAGCGTCGCCACCAGATGCGCGGTCTCGTTCAACGTCACCACCGAGCGCTCACCCGTCCGAGCAGCGGCGACGCGGCTGATCGACGTGTACCCGGGCTCGAACCACAAGTGTCGTTCCAAGCCGAGGACCGCAGCCAGGTAGACGTTGATCACGCCGCCGTGACAGACGGCCGCGACCCGTCTCCCCGCCAAGCGCTCGACGACGGCGTCAACGCACGGGACGATGCGAGCCCGGAATTGGTCGGGCGGCTCGCCGCCGAGCTCCTCCCAGCGGCCTTCGATCATCGCCCGCCAGCGGTGGTCGCGCGTCTCCCGCATCTCCTCGACCGGGATGTAGTAGTCGGCTTCGGCGTCGTACTCCATGAGGTCCTCGACGATCTCCACGTCCAGCTCGAGGCCCTCACCGACGATCGCCGCAGTCTCGTGCGCCCGGCGCAACGGGCTCGACACGACGGCGTCGATCGGTTCGTGCTCGAGCCACTGCGCGAGCCGCACGGCCTGGAGGCGCCCCCGAGGCGTCAGCCCCGGATCGGCCGGCACGGGACTCGACCCCGGTGCGATGCGCACGGGCTCGGCGTGGCGGATCAGGAGGAGGTCCACCGAGTCAGCCAGTGAGCTCGAAGCCGAGCACGTCTTTCAGCTCGGCGAGCGCCGCGTCGGGCTCGGCGACCTTGATGGTCGTCATGCCGAGCGCGCGCGCCGGCTTGAGGTTGGCGCCGAGGTCATCGAGGAACACGGTGGCCGCCGGCGTGACGGCGAGGCGCTCGCACACGAGCGCGTAGATGCGCGGGTCCGGCTTGCGCAGGCCTTCGACCGCCGATTCGACCATGACGTCGAACCACTCGCCGGTGGGCGACACTCGATCGGTGCGCGCCGGATCGTCGGCCCAGTTGTTGGTGAGCGCCGCCGTCTTCAGTCCGTGGCGCCGAATCGCGCCGATCGCAGTCACCATCTCGGGCCGGGCATCGAGCCCGACGCGAACGGCATCCATGAGCTCACGTGCCGAGACGGTGCCGCCGTGCGCCCGGCACTCGGCGTCGAACGCGTCGCAGAACTCGTCGAAGTCGACCTCGCCTCGTTCGAGCCGCGACCACGCGCCGTGCTCCGGATCCGCCAGGACCACCTCGCTGAGGAACCGGTGGGGGAGGGCGTGATCGCGCTCGTACGCCCGGAACACGTCGAGCGGAGACGGGAAGACAACCCCGCCCAGGTCGAAGACCACCGCCTCGTAGATCACGGATCGATGAGGACGCCGGGGTTCAAGGTGGCGCGCGGGTCGAGCGTCGCTTTGACCGATCGCAGCGCTTCGGCGAACAGGGGCGCGCGCTGTTGGTCGTACCATCGGCGGTGGTCGCGACCGACCGCGTGGTGGTGCGTGATCGTGGCGCCGTGGCGCACGAGCGCATCGGACGCGGCGTCCTTGACGACCGCCCACTGCTCGAGCTGCGCGCCGGGACGCCCGGGCGCGATGACGGTGAAGTACGGTGCCGGTCCGTCCGGGTACACGTGCGTGAACCGGCAGGTGGCCACGCCGTTGGGCGCGCCGATCTCGACGAGTGCGTCGCGCACGGCGGCCATCACGTCGCCGTAGAGCGCGTCGAATCGGTCCCACGTGATCGCGGTCTCGAACGTCTCGTTCACCATGCCCATGGCCACGAGCGCATCTCGGGTGTAGGGCGCGCGCAGGAATGCGTTGCGCCAGGCGCCCGCCGATCCCTCGCGGCTCGAGTCGTCCGTGCGCGTGCGGAGCGCCTCGTCCGGCACGTCGCCGCCGTGGTCACGCGCCAGCTCCGCCGCGCGCGCGATCCACGCATCGAGCGGGTGGTCGGCCGACTCGAACGCGATGAGGAGCAGATGCGCCGAGCCGTCGTCGACACCCGTGACCATCGCCTCGGTGGCGTCGAGCAGCCGGCAGTTCGAGGGGTGCAGGCCGCTCTGGGCCAGCGCCCGCGTCGCCCGGACTCCTTGCTCGAAGCTCGGGAACCGGGCCGCCGCCGCGGCGCGGAACCGGGGCCGGTCCTGGAGGCGCATCCACGCCTCGGTGATCACCCCGAGGATGCCCTCGGAACCGAGAAAGAGGCGGTCGGGCGACGGCCCCGCCCCCGAGCCCGGCAACCGTCGTGACTCGACGACGCCACGGGGCGTCACCACCCGCAGCGACTCCACGAAGTCGTCGATGTGCGTGTAGAGCGTCGCGTAATGGCCGCCGGAGCGAGTCGCGATCCAGCCGCCGAGCGTCGAGCACTCGAACGACTGCGGGAAGTGACGCAGCGTCAAGCCGTGGGGGCGGAGCTGGTCCTCGAGCGCGGGGCCGTACACGCCCGCCTGGATGCGCGCCGCCCTCGACGCGCGGTCGATGTCGAGCACCTGGTCGAGCTGGCGCAGGTCGACACTGACCGCGCCGCGGTACGTGTCGCCGACATCGCACTCCACGCCGCCGACGACGGACGACCCGCCGCCGTAGGGGATCGCGGCCGCGCCCGACTCCGCGCACCAGTCGAGGACGCCGACCACGTCCGCCTCGTTGCGTGGGGCGACGACGACGTCGGGTGGGTGGGCGAACTGGCGCCGGAAGGCGCGCACAATGTCGCGGAACGACTTGCCGTACGTATGACCCGCTCGTTCGGCGGGGTCCGTCGTGCAGAGCGACGACAGCGAAGCGGGGGGCTCGAGCCGGGGCTCGGGCAGCTCGAGCTCGTCGATCTTCGGCGGGTCCGCCACGGTGATCTCGTCGAGGTCGAACAAGCCGGCGAGGGTCTTGGCCATCTGCTCCTGCTGGCCGTGGGTCGGGCCCTCGCCCTCGTACCCCCAACCCCAGAACTTGCGCCGGCGGTCCGCCATCGGCGGCAGGGTAGACCCCTTGACAGGACCCGAAGCATGTTCAATACTCCGAACGATGTCAGTTACTCCGACGCGTGACAGGCGAGCCGAACGCCGTGAGGCGACACGGGCAGAGATCCTGGAAGCCGCGTGGGAGCTCATGCGCGAGCACGGCGTCGCCGGGCTCTCGCTCAGGGATGTCGGGCAGAAGGTCGGGATGCGCGCCCAGTCCTTGTACTCCTACTTCGACTCCAAGGACGCGCTCTACGACGCGCTGTTCGGAGAGGGCTGCCGTCGGTGCCTCGAACGTATTCAACGCGTCGAGCGCACCGGCGACGCTCGGGCGGACTTCCGGACCGGATCCCGCGCCTACGTCGACTTCTGCCTCGAGGATCACGCCCGCTACCAGCTGTTGTTCCAGCGCACGATCCCGGGGTTCGAACCGTCGCCGGAGTCGTACGCACCGTCGGTCGAGGGACTGGAGATGACTCGCCAGGCGCTCGTCGACGCCGGCGGGACGGATCCCCGCGACCTCGACCTCTATACGGGCGTCGTGACCGGTCTCGTCGACCAGCAGATCTCGAACGACCCCGGCGGCGACCGCTGGTATCGCTTGCTCGACGACGCACTCGACATGCTCTTCGCATACGTCGACGCGAGGGAGAAAGGCAGGGCCCGATGAACGCGACTGCGACCCGAGTCGAAGGTATCCCTGCGCTGTCGCGGTCCGACGCGATGGCATTCGCCGACGAAGAATTCGCGCGCTGGCTCGACCTCCTGCGCCGGCTCACGCCCGAGCAGTGGTCGGCGTCGACCGAGTGCGAGCCGTGGAACGTGCAGGCGATGACGTGCCACGTCCTCGGGGCGACCGAGAGCCACGCCTCGCTCCGAGAGATGGCGCACCAAATGCGCGTCTACCGCGCCGCGACGAGCCAGCCAATGATCGACGCGATGACCGCGTTGCAGATTCGGGACCGCGCCGAGCTCGCGCCGGCGCAGATCGTTGTCCGATTCGAACGGGCCGCTCCCCGGTCGGTGCGGGCTCGCCGCCGTATGCCCGGCCTGGTGCGGCGAATGCCCATGAAGGTCGATCCGCCGTTCGACAACGATGGCTGGCGCCTCGGCTATCTGATGGACGTCATCTACAACCGCGACGCTTGGATGCACCGTGTCGACATCAGCCGCGCTATCGGTCGTGAGATGGTGCTGACGCCCGAGCACGACGGCCGGCTCGTCGCCGACGTCGTGGCGGAGTGGGTGCGGCGACATGGGAAGCCGGTCGCGTTGACACTCACCGGCCCCGCGGGCGGCTCGTTCGTCGCCGGCGAGAGCGGCGAAAACCTGGAGCTCGACGCGGTCGAGTTCTGTCGGATCCTTTCGGGCCGGGCGCAGGGCACCGGCCTGCTGAGCACGGAGGTGCCGTTCTGATGGAGACACGAACCGACGAGATCGCCGACGGCATCTACCGCCTGTCGACTTTGGTGCCCGAGGCCGCTCCCGGCGGGTTCTCGTTCAACCAGTTCGTGGTCAAGGCCGACGAGCCGCTGCTGTTCCACTGCGGGCCGCGCCAGATGTTCCCGCTCGTCTCCGAGGCGGCGGCGCGCATCGTTCCGCTCGACCAGTTCCGATGGATCACGTTCGGGCACGTCGAGTCGGACGAATGCGGTTCCATGAACGACTGGCTGGCCGCCGCGCCCCGCGCCGAGGTCGCCCATGGTGCGATCGGTTGCTTGGTCTCGCTCAACGACCTCGCCGACCGTCCCCCTCGCATGCTCGAGGACGGCGAGGTCATCGACCTCGGCGGCAAGCGCGTGCGTCACTTCGACACGCCGCACGTCCCGCACAACTGGGAGGCGCGAGTGCTCCACGAAGAGACTACGAACACGTTGCTGTGCGGCGACATCGGCACCGCCGCCGGCGAAGGTCCGGCGATCACCGAGGGCGACATCGTCGGCCCCGCGATGGAGACGGAGGACCTGTTCTACGCATCAAGCCTGACTCCGGCACTCGCACCGACGATCCGCAAGCTCGCCGAGCTGCAACCGTCGACACTGGCGATCATGCACGGTCCGTCGTTCACGGGTGACGGTGCCGGGACGCTGCACGGCTTGGCGGACGCCTATGCGAAGCGCCTCGCCGACGCCGAACGGTAGAGCCCGTCAGAGCGACGCGACGAGATCGACGGTCACCTCGGCCAACGACGAGACGACCACGGCTGCGGACTTCAGGACGTCGTCGGCGGGTGGGAGCTCGCGGTTCGGCACCGCGATCGTGCGCATGCCGGCCGCGACGGCGGCCTTGATCCCGTTGGTCGAGTCCTCGACGGCCACGCAGTCGCCCGGTTCGACGCCGAGTTGGCGCGCCGCTGCGATGTAGACGTCGGGCGCGGGCTTGCCGCGCTCGACCTCCTCCGAGGAGACGACGGCGTCGAAGCAGTTGCGCACACCCATCCGGTCGAGGACGAGCTCGATGATGGGCCGGTTCGAGGAGGACGCGACGCCGAGTCGCCAGCGTCGGGCGAGCTCCTGCACCGTCTCGATGGCGTGCGGAAGGATCGGGAGGTGGTCCTGGTACGCGGCGGCCACCCGGCGGACCACGTCGTCGTTGATCTCGGCCGGGGTGATCGGCACGCCGAGGCGGTCGTGCATGTAGCTGGACCACTCCTTCGAGCTCATGCCCATCATGTCGGTCGTCGCCCGTTCGTCCCACGTCGCGCCGCGCTCGCGCGCGAGCTCCTCGCGAGCTGCGTCCCAGACCTGCTCGGACTCGATCAGCACACCGTCGAGATCGAAGACCACGGCCGCCGGTACGCCCATCCCGACGACGCTAGTGGCGGGCGTGTCAGCATGAGCTCGTGACCACCGACGATGTCGAAGCGATCCGGGCGCTCATCCACGAGTACGCCGAGCGCATCGACCTCGGTGACCTCGACGGTCTGGCCGAGATGTTCGCCGCCGCGACGTGGGGGTCGCCCGGGCGCGGGACGCCGCTGCGGGGAACCGAGCAGGTGCGGCGGGGCTACGACGGCGTGATCCTCTACGACGGCATTCCGAGCACGAAGCACGTGATCAGCAACGTCACGATCGAGGTCACCGGTGACGGGTCGGCGGCCACGGCGCGCTCGTACTTCACCGTGCTGCAGGCCCGTCCCGACCTGCCCCTCCAGCCGATCATCGCCGGTCGCTATCACGATCGCTTCGAGCGCGTCGCCGGCCGCTGGCGCTTCGCGGACCGTCAGATCATCCCCGACCTCATCGGCGATCTGAGCCGTCATCTGCGCGACGCGGCGGGCCTCGCCTGACTCAGTTCCAGACCCCGTAGGGGAGGAGCGCGTCCGGTCCCGCCGTCGGGTGGTGATCGTCGAACAGCTCGTCCACCCAGTCCCGCCCGGCCTCGGCTGAGAGATCGAGCAGCTCTTCGAGCGACCGTCCCGCGTCCTGCGCGGCGAGCGCGTCGCGAATCGCGGCGAGCGACCACCCGCGCCTCTGGAGGCGCGCGACCACGGTCAGCCGCCGCAGGTGCTCGTCGCCGTAGCGTCCGGTCCGTCCCTCGAGGCGCGGCGGAGGCAGCAGGCCGGCGGTGCGGTAGGCGCGCACGTTGCGGGTGCTGAGCCCTGCTCGGCGGGCGAGCTCTTCGATCGTCAGGGCTGGGGCCGGCTTTTGCGTCTTCGGCACGAACTCATGTTACATAGATCCATGCACTCATGGACGCCGCGGATCGCCGAGGTGAGCAGGCGGTTGCGCTCCCGGGCCGACGCCATCCTGGGCGCGGTCTGGTTCATGCCGCAGGGCGGGCTGCCCGCGCTCGCGGCCCGCGCCGCCTGCATGGGGCGGGTGCCGGGACCGGTGGCGGCGGCCCTCTTCGCGCCCCAGCATCCCGAGCGTGTCAGCGCCGCGGTCGACGACGCATGGCGCGACCACGACCCCGGCGACCTGCTCCAGGCCCGCCTCGCCGGCGCCACCGCGTACCTCGCCGGCGCCCTGGGCGACGAGCCGGCGGGCGTCGAGCGCGCGGTCGCGATCCTGCGGCCGGTCGTCGAGGGCGCGCCGACCGCGGGTCATCCCGTCTACGCCGGCCTGCGCTCGCTGCCGTGGCCCGGGTCGCCGCTCGGCGACCTGTGGCGGGCGTGCGACATGATTCGGGAGCGCCGGGGCGGGTCACACCTGAACGCGTGGACGGCGGCCGGGCTGCAGGCGGTCGAGATCCAGCTGCTGACCGAGCGCTGGCGCTCGACCACGAACCCGGGCTCGACCACAGCCGAGCAGCTGGGCTACTCGGCGGACGAGATCACCGATGCGCTCGCCGCGCTCCGAGATCGCGGCTTGGTCGACGGCGACGGCGCGCTCACCGCCGATGGCCGCGAGTACCGGGAAGGCATCGAGCGCGTCACCGATCTGCAGGAAGCCGACCTCGTCGAGGCGTTGGACGGGGACGTCGACGAGCTGTTCGAGCTCATGGCGCCGTGGGCGCGCGCAGTCGTCGCCGCGGCAGGCAGAATCGCGCGGTGACGGCGGCTTTTGCCGACCGTCTCCGCAGGAGCCGGAGCTTGCGACGGCGACCGAGGAGGACTGTTGACCGACTCCCCGACGAACGATCAGGACCTGGTGGACCGGCTCGAGGAGGTGTGGGCTTCGATCGACTCCATGTGCGCCAATCTCACCGAGGCACAGTGGAAGACGCCTACGGACCTGCCCGGGTGGAGCGTGCAGGACAACGTGGTGCACATCTCGGGCATCGAGTCGAGCATCCTCGGACGGCCCGCGCCCGAGCACACGCCCCCCGACTACGACCACGTGAAGAACGAGGTCGGCCAGCGCAACGAGGTGTGGATCGACTCGCGTCGCTCGTGGCCCGGCTCGAAGGTGCTCGACGAGTTCCGCGAGGTCACGGGTACCCGCCTCGCGCAGCTGCGCGGCTTCACCGCCGCCGACTTCGATGCCGAGTCGTGGACCCCCGCCGGTCCCGGCACTGTCCGCGACCTGCTGCCGTTCCGCATCTTCGACTCGTGGGCGCACGAGCAGGACATCCGGCGCGCCGTCGACCAACCGTGCGATCTCAACAGCCCCGTCGCCGATCTCGCGTTCGAACGGGTTCTCAGCGCGCTGCCCTACGTCGTCGGGAAGAAGGTGGGCCCGCCCGACGGCACGACGGTCGTGTTCGCCGTGGCGGGCTCTCGGCCGACGACGATCGCCATCGGAGTCGAGGGCGGCCGGGCCAAGCCGCTGTCGTTGCCGCCCGAGACGCCGACCGTGACGCTCGCGATGGACGCCCAGACGCTCGCGTGCCTGGGCCTCGGCCGCTGGGATCCGTCGGCGTCCCTGGACGCGGGGCAGGTGACGATCACGGGCGACGATGAGCTCGGACGCGCCGTCGTCGGGCAGATGAACTTCATGTTCTAGCTCTCTGGTCGCACGTGCTGGCGCATGTGCTCCAGCCGGCCATCGTCTCGATCCGGGGCCGGGGAAACCCCGGCCCCTGCCTCAGGTGCCGTGCGAGTTCATGTTCTAGCTCTCTGGTCGCACATGCCGGCGCCTGATGGCGACCGATCAGGCCGCCAGCCGGGCGTCGAGCTGGATGTCGACGCCGGCGAGGGCCTGGGAGACCGGGCAGTTCGCCTTGGCCGTCTCCGCCTGCTCCGCGAACGTGGCGGGGTCGATGCCGGGCACGTCGGCCGTCGTGGCGAGGTCGATGCGCGAGATGCGAAAGCCGCTGTCGCCGCGCTCGAGATGGACCCGAGCCGAGGTCTCGATCGAGGTCGGAGGATGGCCGGCGCGCTCGAGACCTGCGGACAGGGCCATGGAGAAGCAACCGGCGTGGGCGGCGCCGATCAGCTCCTCGGGGTTCGTGCCCGTCCCCTCCTCGAAGCGGGACGAGAACGAGTACTGACCTTCGAACGCGCCACTCCCGAGACGCATGGTTCCCTTGCCGCCCTGCAGGCCGCCTTCCCAACGTGCCGACGCGGTGCGTTCGGGCATTCGCTTCCTCCCGGTTCAGAGCGCGAGCTCGGCCATGAGCCGGAGCGCTTCAGGCTGCTGGCCGAGCACGACCATCGTGGTGACGCCGGCGTCGCGCCACGCGTCGAGCCGCTCGGCGATCCGTTCCCTGGGACCGACGAGCGCGATCTCGTCGACGAGCTCGTCCGGCACCGCCGCCGTCGCTTCCTGCTTCTTGCCGTCCAGGTAGAGGTCCTGGATCTCCTTGGCCGCGGCTTCGTACCCGAAACGGCACGCCAGGTCGTTGTAGAAGTTCCGGCCGCGGGCGCCCATCCCGCCGACGTACAGCGCCGTCACCGGCTTCACGAACCCGCGGAGCGCGTCGACGTCGTCGCCGACGAGCACGGTGACGCTCGGCGCGATGTCGAAGGAGGAGCGCGACTTCGCGCCACCCGCCTTGGCGAAGCCGGCGTCGAGCGCGGCGCCGTAGGTCTCGGCGAGCCGGTACGGAGAGAAGAAGATGGGAAGCCACCCGTCGGCGATCTCGGCGGCGAGCTCGACGTTCTTCGGCCCGATGGCCGCGATGTAGATCGGCAGGTCGGCGCGCGGCCGGCCGATGATCTTGAGCGGCTTGCCCAGCCCGGTCGCGCCCGGTCCCGAGTAGGGGATCTCGTAGTGCTCGCCGTGGTGCTCGAGCGGTTCTTCGCGGCGCAGGATCGTGCGCACGATGTCGACGTACTCGCGGGTCTTCGCCAGCGGCTTGCCGTACGGCTGCCCGTGCCAACCCTCGACGACCTGCGGGCCCGACAACCCCAACCCGAGCAGGAACCGGCCGCCGCTCATCAGGTCGAGCGTCGCCGCCGTCATGGCGGTCATCGCCGGCGTGCGCGCCGGCATCTGCATGATCGCCGAGCCGCCGCGGATCCGCTCGGTGTGCGCCAGCAGCCACGTGAGCGGCGTGATGCAGTCCGTGCCGTACGCCTCGGCCGTCCAGACGGAGTCGTACCCGAGCCGCTCCGCTTCCTGCGCCTGCGCGACCGCGTTGCCGAGGCCGGCGCCCCAGTCCTGATAGCCGAAGTTCATCCCGAGTCGCATGGCACCATGCATCGTGGCACACGACGATCGGCGACGGGACAGGGCCCAATGAGGATACGGACGACTCGGGTGGCGGTCGCGTTGGTCGCGGCGGTTCTCGTGATGCACGCAAGCGGCGCGTTCGCGGACGTCGGCGACATCTCGACGTTCACCGATCCCGCCGGCAACATCTCTCAGCCGGAGGACATCACGGCTGGCCCCGACGGCGCGCTCTGGTTCACCAACTTCGCCAACGGGCGGATCGGCCGCATCACCACCGCCGGCGACGTCACGACGTTCACCGACCCCGCCGGCAACGTCGACTCGCCGGACGGAATCACGACCGGACCCGACGGCGCGCTGTGGTTCACGAGCAGCAACAACAAGCGGATCGGGCGCATCACCACGGCCGGTGCCATCACCACGTTCACGGACCCGGCCGACACCGTCGACGGCCCGTTCGAGATCACGGCGGGGCCCGACGGAAACCTGTGGTTCACGAGCGGCTTCAACAGCCGGATCGGCCGCATCACGACGGCCGGCGTGATCACGACGTTCACGGACCCCGCCGGCAACCTCATCCGTCCGTTCGGCATCGCGGCCGGGCCCGACGGGAACGTTTGGTTCACCGACTTCCGCAGCAACGTGGTGGGTCGCATCACGCCGGCCGGAGTGATCACGACGTTCACCGACCCCGCCGGCAACCTCGACGGACTCGGCGAGATCGCGCTCGGGTCGGACGGCGCGCTGTGGTTCACGAGCACCAACACCAACCGCATCGGTCGGGTCACGACCGCCGGAGAAATCACCACGTTCGCGGACCCCGAGAACGAAGTCGACGCCCCCCTCGGGATCACCGCCGGTCCCGACGGCAACCTCTGGTTCACGAGCATGAACAACTCCCGCATTGGTCGCATCACGACCGCCGGCGACATCACGACGTTCAGCGATCCGGCCGGGAACGTGGCGCTTCCTCGCGGCATCACCTCAGGTCCCGGGACGGACATGTGGTTCGCGAGCACCAACAGCGACCGGATCGGACGAATCGCGACCACCGGTCCCGAGCCGGGGCCGCCCCCGGCCCCACCGGCTCAACCGGTCGCCGTGGCTCCTCGGTTCACGGGGTGAGCTCGTAGACGGCCATCGTCTCGCAGTCGCCGCAGCCGTCGGGCGCCTTCGCCTCCCCGGTGTACCGGAACCCGGTTTTCTCGGCGACGCGTCGCGACGCCGCGTTGCGGACGTCGGCTTGGAGCAGCAGCCGGACACCGCGCTGGTAACACGCCCAGTCGACGACCAGACGGAGTGCCCGCGTGGCGACACCGCGACCGCGCGCCTCCCGCTCGAGCCAGTATCCGACCTCGGGGCCGTCGTCCTCCCCACCGAAACGGTGGACGCCGATCGCCCCGAGCAGCCGGCCCGTCTCCGCATCGACGATCACGAAGGCCGCGTCGGTGCCCTGCTTCCACGTGCGCGCCGAACGCTCGACGAAGTCCGTCGCGTGAGCGCGTGTGTACGGCGACGGGATGCGAGTCCAGCGCGGGATCTCGGGGTCCTGGCACGCCTCGGTGATCGCGTCGATGTCGCCGGGCGCGGGGGGCCGCAGCACGATCTCGTCGTCGCCGAGGTGGGGGACCGTCGGTCGCACCCGATCAGGGTGACAGAGCGGCGCGGCGGCGGGCTCCGGATTACCGCCGCCCCGTAGGGTGTTGGCTCCCGACAGAGCCGAGACGAGCCACACCGGAGGGACCCGTGTCGTTGATCACGAATGTCGTGCGCGGGAGCGCCGCCGACCGCCTGCTGCTCCTCGTCCACGGGTTCGGCGCCGACGAGCGCGACCTCGGCGGCCTCCTCCCGTACCTCGATCCGGACGGGCGGTTCGTGACCGTGCTTCCCCGCGGGCCCGTCGCCGTGCCCGGCATGCCCGGGTTCGCCTGGTACGACTTCGGGCTCCCTGCGACCGAGATCGCCGCCGCGTTCGAGTCGGCGCTCGACGAGCTCGACGACCTGCTCGACGAGGCCGCCGCCGAGCACGGCTTGTCTCGCAGCGAGGCGATCGTGGGCGGCTTCTCGCAGGGCGCCGGTCTCACGCTCGCGCTGGCGTTGCGCGCCGGCGACCGTCCCCATCCGCTCGGCGTGCTCGCCCTGAGCCCGGCGCTGCCGCAGTCGTCGCTCGACGACACCCGGCCCGACTGGGACGCGGCCTCGAAGATCCCGGTGCTCCTCCAGCACGGCACCCACGACCCGCTCGTGCCGGTGGCGCGCTCACGGGCGCTGGCCCGCGAGCTCGATGAGCACGGGGTGCCGCTCGTGTACACGGAGTACCCGATGGAGCACCAGGTCGCGATGGAGAGCGTGCAGCGGGCACGGTCGTGGCTCGACGCCGTGGTCGCCGGGGAGCGGCCGTCCGAGCCGATCCCGGAGCCGCCCCCCGAAGGGCCGGTGAAGGCGGTCACGACGGCGACGTTCGAGAGTGAGGTCCTGCGCAGCGACGTGCCGGTGATCGTCGACTTCTGGGCGCCGTGGTGCGGTCCGTGCCGGCAGGTGTCGCCGATCGTCGAGCAGATCGCGACGATGCGCGAGGGCGCGTACAAGGTCGTCAAGATCAACATCGACGACGAGCCCGCGATCGCTCAGCAGTTCCAGGTCCAGAGCATCCCGCTCATCGGTCTGTTCCGGAACGGACGGCTCGAGCGCCAGTCCCTGGGCGCCAAGCCCCGCCAGCAGATCGAGGCCGAGCTCGGCATGCTCGTGATCCCGTAAGGCGTCAGCGCACGGTGATGTGACCGGCGGGGCCGGCAACGCACCGCCCGACCACCGTCGCCGCGAGCGCGTCACGCCGCGTCAGCTCGTCGACGAGATCGCCCGTCCGATCGGCGGCGACGGAGATCAGCAGGCCACCCGAGGTCTGCGCGTCGGCGAGCAGCAACTGCTCCGCCTCCGGGAGCGGGCCCCAATCCGTCGTGTCGCTCACGAAGGCGTGGTTGCGCTGCGTGCCGCCGGCGATCATCCCGTCCGCGACGAGCTCGGGCACCCCGGCGATGACCGGCACCGCGCCGGCATCGACCTCGCCCGCGACACCGGACGCCGCGAGCAGCTCACGCGCGTGACCGAGGAGGCCGAAGCCGGTGACGTCGGTGGCTGCGTGCACCGCGTTGCCGAGCTCGATCGCGGCGTCGCGGGCGCCCGCGTTCAGCGTGGTCATGACCCGCACCGCCTCGGCGACGAGCTCGGCTGTGGCGCGGTCACGCTTCACGGCAGTCGAGATCACACCCAGCCCGATCGGCTTGGTCAGCACGAGGTCGTCGCCGGCCCGGGCGCCGGCGTTGGTGAAGACACGGTCGGGATGCACGGTGCCGACGACCGCGAGGCCGTACTTCGGCTCGGCGTCGTCGATCGAGTGGCCGCCGGCGACGAGGGCACCAGCGGCGCGCACGACGTCGGCCCCGCCGTCGAGGACGCGGGCGAGCAGCTCGAACGGCAAGCTCTCACGCGGCCACGCCACCAGGTTCAGCGCCAGCAGCGGCGCGCCGCCCATCGCGTACACGTCGGAGAGAGCGTTCGTGGCCGCGATGCGGCCCCAGTCGTACGGGTCGTCGACGATGGGCGTGAAGAAGTCCGTCGTCACGACCACTGCGAGGTCGTCCCGCAGCCGGTAGACGGCGGCGTCGTCGGCGGTGTCGAGCCCGACGAGCAGCTCGGAGTCGGCAGCCGCGCCCGCGGGTGCGTCGAGGCCGCGCACGAGGCCCAGCACCGTGCGCAGGTCGGCGGGCGACAGCTTGCAGGCGCAGCCCGCGCCGTGCGAGAAGCGCGTCAGGCGGATGGGCTCGGTTCTCGTCACCAGCCGATGGTATGGCCGGCCGGCGGCTCGTCGGGCTAGTTGGGGCGGACGGCGTCGACGACGCTGCTGGTCCCGCCGACGAACTTCACCGCGTTGGGGTTGTTGCTGTAGCTCGTGGCGTGCACGTAGCCGCCTCCGACCCATATCCCGACGTGCGCGGCCCAGCTGCTCGTGGTGATCAGGTCACCGGGCTGGAGTGAGCCGATGTCGACGTGCGGGAACGCGCTGCCTTGCGCGCCGGACGTCGTCGGGATGCTGAGGCCACCTGCTCGCCAGGAGCTCGTCGTCAGGCCTGAGCAGTCGAAGCAATCGGGCCCGAAACGAGCCCCGGTGTTGCAGTACGGCTTGCCCACCTGCGCCTGCGCGAAGGCGACCGCGGCGCCGGCGCCGCCGTTGCCGATCGGCGGAGGCCCGCCCGTCGAAGCCGCGGCGCGGGACGCGGTCTGGCTCCGCATCTCCGCCTCGATGTCGCCCTTGACCTGGTCGAGCAGCTTCTGCTGCTCCGCCGCGGCGGAGTCGGCGTCGGCCTTGGCGGCGGCAACGGAGTCGCGCTCGGCCGCCGCGTCGGCGCGGGACTTGTCGAGCTCCGCCCGCGTGGCGGCGAGCTGCTCGACGAGCGATTCGTCGTTACCGTTCGCCACGGCGCTGTACTTCGAGCGAGTGGTGAGGTCCTGTGCGTCCTGGGCGTTCAGCGCATCGAACGGGCCGGACGCTCCGGCGACCTTGTAGATCGACGCCGCCCGTCCGTTGATCATCGACTTGATGTGGTTGATCCCGTCCTGCGCGACCTTGACGCGCGCCTCGGCCTCGTCGACCTTCGCCTGCGCAGCTTGGAGCTGCTCCCCGAGCGTCTCGACCTTCTGGTTGGCGGCGTTGAGATCTTTTTCGAGCTGGGCGGCCTTGGCCCGGATGTCGGTGGTGGGTTGGCCGGTGGCATATCCGGGGAGCAAGAGGGTGAGCGCCAGGCCGAAGGTGAGGACGGCCAGTATCCGGGTAGGCCGGAATGTCATAGACAGATCTCCTTGGCTGTTTCCGCCATGCAGCCGGGATCGTGCGTTGTTTTCGAGACCGGGTCGTAAACAACAAACCCGTACGCCACCGATCACTCAGGACGTGCGGGTTCGGGGCACCCTAGACCGATGCGAAAACCCGATGCCACCCCTGCGCGAACGGGCTGGTCAAAGGAGATTTTGAGGAGATCAGGCCGAGATCGGGCAGGCGCGGGTCAGGCCGGCCACCCCGGCGCGGCGGGCGGGTCGCCCGCCCCGGTGACCTCGGGCACGGTCCATGCCATCGCCTTGCCGACCTCGCGCGCGACGCGCTGCCACTCGCGCGGGTCCCATCCTTCTGCCGCGGCCACGAGCGTCGTGTCCTGACGCAAGTGCACGAACGCCGGTAGACGCTCGAGGCCGAGACTCTCGATGAGCGTGCGGTCCGGGTCGACGAACACGAGCGCCTCGTCGGCGGCGTCGGCGAGCACGCGGCGCGCGACCTCGGGCGGACCCGGGACGCAGTAGGCCGTCCGGCAGTCGGCGTCGCGGAACGTACGGAAGATCCGCCGCGCGACGGGAAGCCACGCCGACGCCTCGGGGCGCGCCGGCAGGATCACGAGCGTCAGGTGGAACATCGTCGACCAGTCGTCGAGCGTCCTCGTGACGCCCTTCAGGCTCGTGAGCTTCAGCGACGGATCGGGGTTCTTCGCCACGGCCGAAAGGTATAGCGCGGCGATAGTGTGCGCAGGTGGCCGGCCGGCGCGACGCCATCAAGATGAGCGACGGTGAGATCGGTTCGTTCCTCCAAGCGGGCCGCGACCTCCAGGTTGCGTCGATCAACGCCGACGGCACGCCGCACCTCGTGACGATGTGGTACGCGATGCAGGACGGCGAGATCGCCTTCTGGACTTACGGCAAGTCGCAGAAGGTATTGAACCTGCGGCGTGATCCGCGCCTGTCGGTCCTCGTCGCGACAGGCGAGGTGTACGAGGAGCTCAAGGGCGTCTCGATCATCGGCCGCGCCGAGATCGTCGACGACCCCGACGCGGTGCTGGATTACGGCGAGGCCGTCTACGAGCGTTACTGGGGCCCGCTCAACGACACCGTGATGGAAGGCGTTCGGGCGATGAGCACCAAGCGGGTCGTCATCGTCGTGAAGCCGGTGAAGATCCTGAGCTGGGACCACAGCAAGTTGGGGGGTGCGTACTGATGGGCGAGATGGTCACGTTCCCGAGCAACGGTGGTGATGCGCGGGGCTACCTCGCCCTGCCCGACAACGGGCAGGGCCCGGGGGTCGTCGTGATCGAGGAGTGGTGGGGGCTCAACCAGCAGATCAAAGAAGTGTGCGATAGGTACGCAAGCGAGGGATTCGTCGCTCTCGCGCCCGACGTGTACGGCCGGGAAGTACCCATGGACGAGCCCGACGAAGCCGCGCAGATGATGATGGCCCTGAACATCGAGCAGGCGGCAAAGGATCTGACCGGCGCGGTCGACTACCTGCGCGGGCACCACGCCGTCACGGGTCGCGGCATCGGCGTCACCGGCTTCTGCGCAGGTGGCGGGCTCGCCCTCTGGCTCGCGACGCTGCGGCCCGACGCGGTGAAGGCCGTCGTGCCGTACTACGGGCTCATCCCGTGGCCCGACGCGCAGCCCGACTACTCGAAGCTGCAGGCCGCCGTGCAGGGTCACTACGCCGAGAGCGACGATTTCGCGGATCCCGAGACCGTGCGCAAGCTCGAGGAGGAGCTGAAAGATCTCGGGAAGGACGTCGAATTCTTCACCTATCCCGGCGTCGAGCACGCGTTCACAAACCACCACCGCCCGGACGTCTTCCACGAAGAGCACACCGACACTGCGTGGCAGCGCACGGTCGCGTTCTTCCGCCAGCACCTCACGTGAGGACTACCCGAAGCCGATGGCCTTCAGCATGCTCGGGGGCATCTCGTCGCGGCCTTCGGCGAGCAGCGCGGCGCGCTCGACGTTGATGGCATCGCGGTCGCGCTCGAGCCAGTCGTCCCACGGGCCGGCCGGGATCGCGCTCGGGTCGCCCTTCGCGTCGACGCACGCCCGCAGGTAGGCCTGCAGCTCGCGCACCTCGTGCTCGCCGCCCACCGGACCGTGACCGGGGACGATCGTGTCTGCGAGGTCGACGACGGCCTCCAGCATGTCGGCCCACTTGGCGGGATCGCCCTGGAACGCCAGTGGGGTCACGCCGAAGAAGCACAGGTCGCCCGGGAAGCACACGTCAACGTCGGCGACGAGCACGATGACGTCACCCTCGGTGTGGCCGCTGGCCGGTAGGACCTCCACGCGCGGGGTCAGCGACGCGGCCCCGTCGATCAGGTGCGTCGCCGGCCTCGTCCCGAGCTCGGCGAGGTCGTCGAACTCCTCCTCGAACGCGCTCATGAACGTCTTGTACGCGTCGATCGGCATGTGCTGGTCCAGGACTTCGCT